>Ga0302181_10001333_pt1 | contig 18533 bp, 14 predicted proteins | sample I_Palsa_E3_3_FD_198786 | JGI IMG/M metagenome (GOLD analysis project Ga0302181, IMG submission 198786) | Peat permafrost microbial communities from Stordalen Mire near Abisko, Sweden - I_Palsa_E3_3 | ecosystem: Environmental > Terrestrial > Soil > Palsa > Peat permafrost | place: Sweden...
GGCCGACCCCGGGTCGGTGTCGTACCTGTTCCACCGCAAGGGGGTCGTCGTCGTCGACAAGAGGGGGGGAGGGGAGGTGGGTGGGGTGACCGAGGACGACGTGGTCGCGGCCGTACTCGAGGCGGGCGCCGAGGAGGTCAACGATCTCGGCGAGTCGTTCGAGGTGGTGTCGGAGCCGACCGACCTGGTGGCGACCCGCACCGCGCTGCAGAACGCCGGGATCGACTACGACTCCGCGGACGTGGCCTTCCTGCCCAGCGTCGAGGTCGACCTCGACGAGGAGCAGGCCAAGCGGTTGTTCCGGCTCATCGATGCGCTCGAGGACTCCGACGACGTGCAGGACGTGTACGCCAACTACTCGGTCTCCGACGAGATCATGGAGAAGCTCGAAGCCTGACGCCGGCCCGGCGCCTGAGTCAATTCGCGCAACACGCCGAGTCGGTGCGCGACTGGACCCTCGCGGGCCGGTACGTTCGTAGCGAACAGATGTTCGTGGACCTCGCGCGCCGAACGGAGCACCTCGTGGGCCTGACCTATGCGCGGCACCCGCTCCGGGTGCTCGGCGTCGACCCCGGGCTGACCAGGTGCGGCGTCGGGGTGGTGGACGGAGCGCCGGGCCGGGCGCTGAGCCTGGTCCGGGTCGGGGTCATCAGGACCTCGGCCACCGACGACATCGCCGCGCGGCTGCTGGCCATCGAGACCGAGCTCGAGCAGTGGCTGGACGCGTGCCAGCCTGATGCGGTGGCCGTCGAGCGGGTGTTCAGCCAGCAGAACGTGCGCACGGTGATGGGCACCGCTCAGGCGGGCGCGGTCGCGATCGTGTGTGCCGCCCGCCGCGGGCTGCCGGTCGCCACCCACACCCCCAGCGAGGTCAAGGCCGCCGTGACCGGCAACGGACGGGCCGACAAGGCCCAGGTAACGACCATGGTGACCAAGCTGCTGCGAATCTCGGACCCGCCCCGCCCCCCGGATGCGGCCGACGCGCTGGCGCTGGCCATCTGTCACATCTGGCGCGGCGGGGCCCCGTTGAGCACCGGTCTGCCGCTCGCGGCGAGCCTGAGGAGGTAGGCGTGATCGCTCATCTGCACGGAACGGTCGCCGCGGTGGCGCCCGACGGCGCCGTCATCGACGTCGGGGGCGTCGGGATGCGGGTCCAGTGCACGCCGGGCACCCTGGCCACGCTCACGCTCGGCGAGCGGGCCCAGGTCGCCACCTCCCTGGTGGTCAGGGAGGACTCGCTGACCCTGTACGGCTTCTATTCCGACGACGAGCGGAACGTCTTCGAGCTGCTCCAGACGGCCAGTGGCGTCGGACCCCGGCTGGCGCTGGCCATGCTGGCCGTGCATTCGCCCGATGCGCTGCGCCGGGCCGTCTCGACCGAGGACCTCGGCGCGCTGACCATGGTCCCGGGCATCGGCAAGAAGGGGGCGGAGCGGATCGTGCTCGAGTTGCGGGACCGGCTCGGCCCGCCCGGCGAAAGCGCCCTGGGCGGCCTGCCTGGCGCTCGGCCCCAACGGGGTCCGCAGTGGCGGGACCAGGTGCAGTCCGGCCTGGTGAACCTGGGCTGGCCGGCCCGTGACGCCGACCAGGCGATCGCGGCCCTGGAGGAGGAGGGCACGATCGTCGCCAGCGGCGAACCGGTGGACGTCGCCCTGGTCCTGCGGGCCGCGCTGCGAAAGCTCAGCAGGCAATGACGATGACCGGGGATGGGCCGGGGGGCGGGAGCCCCCCGGGCCCGGACGGGGCGGGCGGCGACTCACTGGCGCGGGCCGAGGACGCCGAGCTGACCGCCCGCCGCCAGCGGATGCACCGCGACCCCGACGAGATGGTGTCCGCGCTGGCGGACGCGGACGAGCGCGACATCGAGACCGCGCTGCGGCCCAAGCGACTCACCGAGTTCGTGGGCCAGGCCCGGGTGCGCGAGCAGCTGTCGCTGATCCTGCAGAGCGCCCTGCGCCGGGGCAGGCCGCCGGACCACCTGCTGCTGGCCGGGCCGCCCGGCCTGGGCAAGACCACGATCGCGATGATCGTGGCCGTCGAGCTCGGCGCGCCGATGCGCATCACCAGCGGCCCGGCGATCGAGCGATCCGGTGACCTGGCCGCGATCTTGTCCACCCTCAGCGAGGGTGAGGTGATCTTCATCGACGAGATCCACCGCCTGGCCCGGCCCGCCGAGGAGATGCTCTACCTGGCCATGGAGGACTTCCGGGTCGACGTGGTGATCGGGAAGGGGCCGGGCGCGACCGCGATCCCACTGGAGATCGCGCCGTTCACGCTGGTCGGGGCGACCACGCGGGCCGGGCTGCTGCCCGCCCCGCTACGGGACAGGTTCGGGTTCACCGCGCACCTGGATTTCTACGCTCCCGACGAGCTCGAGCACATCATCCGCAGGTCCGCCGGCTTGCTCGGGGTGACGCTCACCGACGAGGGGGCGACCGAGCTCTCCACCCGGTCGCGGGGCACGCCCCGGATCGCGAACCGGCTGCTGCGCCGGGTGCGCGACTACGCCGAGGTCCGGGCGGACGGAGTGGTGACCCGGGACATCGCCCGCACCGCGCTCGAGATCTACGAGGTGGACTCCCACGGCCTGGACCGGCTCGACCGGGGTGTGCTGGAGGCGGTGGTCCGCCGGTTCGGCGGCGGGCCGGTCGGCTTGTCCACGCTCGCGGTGGCACTGGGCGAGGAGGCGGAGACCGTCGAGGTGGTGGCGGAGCCGTTCCTGGTCCGGTGCGGGCTGCTGGCGCGGACCCCGCGCGGCCGGGTCGCTACCGCGGCGGGCTGGGCCCATCTCGGCCTCACGCCCCCGCCATCGCTGGCCGAATTGCCAACCCTGTTTGACTAGTCCTGGTCGGCAAGATCGCGCCGAGGTCACGATCGCCCCCAAAACCTCGTAGCCTGTTGGTGCGCGGTCAAAGCGCGGTTACACTTCGGCAGTTGGTCGTTGGCCTTCGCCGCGACCACGCACGCAGAACCAACTGGAAGGATGCCCCGGTCATGGGGAGTTTCTCAGCGGTCGTCGCGGCGACCACGAGCAAGTCAGGCAGCAGCTCCTATACGTTCCTGCTCTTGATCGCGCTGGTCTTTATCGGCTTTTACTTCCTGATGATCAGGCCGCAGCGGCGCCGCCAGCAGCAGGCCCAGCAGCAGCAGCGCACCATCAGCCCCGGGGCCCAGGTCCGCACCACGGCCGGGATGTACGCCACCGTTTCCGCAGTCGACGGCGACGACGTCATCCTCGAGGTCGCGCCCGGCGTGGACGTCCGCTACGTGCGGCGCGCGATCGCGGAGGTCATCGCCGACGGGGAGGCCGAGGAGACCGACACCGTCGAGGACACCGAAGACGCCGACGGCTACGCCCACGACGAGCCGGAAGACACCGAGGCCCACGACCACGCCGAGGTTCACGACAGCGCCGAGTCCGCGGAGCAAGGCCTCGCCGATTCGCACAACGGCAACCTGGCCAAGTCCGACAAGGACAACGTGTTCTGACCGGCAGGCCGGCAGCAGGGTCTTACGGGGAACGACCGATCGAGGGACAGGCGGAGAAGTGGCAGGCCCTACGAAGACCGTCCCGCATCCGGGACGGGCAATCGCGGCGCTCATCGCGCTTATCTTGATCATGCTGCTGGCCATCGCGGGCGGGGACCTGTTCAGCCCGGGCCAGTGGCATAAGGACTTTCGGGTCGGTCTCGGGCTCGACCTGTCCAGCGGTACCCAGCTGAGCATGAAGGCGACCACCCTGAACGGGACCGCCCCGACGACCGACGACCTGAACGAGGCCAAGACGATCATCCTGTCCCGGGTGAACGCCAGCGGTAACACCGGCGCCGAGGTGCAGACCCAGGGCAACGACATCCTCAACGTGTCGGTCCCGGGCAAGACCACCGAGCAGACCGAGCAACTGGTCAGCGAGACCGCCTACCTGAACTTCCGGGAGACGCTGCTCTACTTGCCCTACACCGGCGCCAGCAGTTCGCCGTCGACGTCCGCCACGCCTAGCGCGTCGCCCAGCGTCAGCCCCTCGGCCAGTTCGAGCTCGACCGCGAAGGCCACGCCGTCCCCGTCGGCCAGCGCCACCAGCACGGCCAAGACCTCCGCCAAGATCGTCCCGGCCTCGAGCTCGAGCGCCAGCCCGACGGCGAGCAGTACCGCCTCGCCTAAGGCGTCCGCGTCGACCAGCCCGAGCGCCACCCCAAGTCCGAGCGCGAGCGCGAGCCAGCCCTCGAGCGCCTCTGCCCTCGGCGACGCGAGCCTGGTCAACAAGCAGACGCTCGCCCTGTTCAACAAGGTGCAGTGCACGCCGAACGACACCACGAAGTGGAAGCAGGAGGCGGGCTACACCGCTCCCAATGACTACGACAACCCGAACATTCAGATCGTCTCGTGCGACAGCAGCGGCAACAAGTACGCCTTGGACGTGGCCAAGGTAACGGGCCAGCAGATCTCGACCGCCACCGCCGAGCTGTCCACGACCAGCAACGAGTGGGAAGTGCTGCTGAACTTCAAGAGCTCAGCGGTCGGCCCCTACGCCACCCTGAGCTCCAACCTGGTCGACAAGTACTACGCCACTGGCGAGGACAACCCCGAAACCAACGACTACTGGCTGGATACCCTCGCGGTTGTGCTGGACGGGAACGTAACCACCGCACCGGAGTTCACCTCGGCCATCCCCAACGGCGAGGCCCAGGTCACCGGCGACTTCACCCAGGCGGAGGCCACGCAGCTGCAGAACGTGCTGCAGTACGGGTCGCTGCCGCTGAACTTCGACATCCTCACCGCGGACACGGTGTCGGCGTCCCTCGGCCGGGCCCAGCTGGACGGCGGCCTGATCGCGGCCGCGATCGGCCTGGCCCTGGTGGTGGCCTACTCGTTCCTGTACTACCGAGGGCTCGGCCTGGTGTCGGTCTCCAGCTTGATCATCGCCGGCACGCTGGCGCTGCTGGCGGTCATGCTGCTCACCAAGTACCAGAACTTCGCCCTGGAGCTGTCCGGGATCGCGGGCCTGATCGTGGCCATCGGCATCACCGCGGACTCGTTCGTCGTGTTCTTCGAGCGATTGCGGGACGAAGTCCGCGAAGGCAAGGCGCTGCGGCCGGCCGTGGAGGCCGGCTGGAAACGGGCCCGGCGCACGATCCTGGTCTCCGACACGGTGTCGTTCATCGCCGCGGTGCTGCTCTACTACTTCTCCATCGGGGAGGTCAAGGGGTTCGCGTACACCCTCGGCCTGACCACCGTCATCGACATCATCGTGGTGTTCCTGTTCACCAAGCCGATGGTGACGATCCTGGCCCGGACCAAGTTCTACGGCAACGGCCATCCGCTCTCCGGGCTCGACCCGGCCCGGCTGGGCGCCCGGACCCCGTGGCGGTCCTCGGTCCGGCGTACCCAGGCCGGCCGCAGGCCCGACGCCACGCCCCGTAGCAGAGTGTCCGGCAACACCGGGTCCCGCAACACCGGGGAGGCGTGATGTCGCGGCTCGGCCAGATCGGCAGCAGGCTCTACCGCGGCGAGGTGTCCTACGACTTCGTCGGCCGCAAGCGCAGGTGGTACGCGATCTCCGGGGCCATCTTGCTCATCAGCATCGTGGCCCTGTTCGCCCGCGGCCTGGACTTCAGCGTGGACTTCAAGGGCGGCGCGGTGTTCCAGTTCTCCGCGCCCGCGGCCACGCAGACCGAGGTCCAGGACACGGTCAGCCACGAGGGCATCAACGGCGCGGTCGTCCAGCAACTCACCGGCAAGCTCGGCGCCAGGTCTTGGCAGGTGCAGACCCCGACGCTGACCAGCGCGCAGACCTACACCGTCGAGAACGCGCTGACCAGCCAGCTCCACGCCAAGAACATGAGCACCTCGTTCGTGGGGGCGAGCTGGGGCAGCCAGATCACGACCAAGGCGATCCAGGCCCTCATCACGTTCCTGATCGTGATCGTGCTGTACCTGTCGATCGCGTTCGAATGGAAGATGGCGGTGGCGGCCTTCGTGGCGCTCATCCATGACCTGGTCATCGCCACCGGTGTGTACGCGCTGACCGGATTCCAGGTCAGTCCCGCGACCGTTATCGGGCTGCTGACCATCCTGGGCTATTCGCTGTACGACACCGTGGTCGTCTTCGACAAGGTCCGGGAGAATACCGCCGGCCTGCTCGGCGGGGCCAGGAGCACCTACAGCGAGGCAGCCAACCTGGCCCTGAACCAGACCCTGGTCAGGTCGATCAACACCTCGATAATCGCGCTGCTGCCGGTGGCCGCGATCTTGTTCGTCGGCGGCGGCCTGCTCGGCGCCGGCGAGCTGAAGGACCTCGCGCTCGTGCTGTTCGTCGGCATGCTGTCCGGTACCTACTCCTCGATCTTCATCGCCACCCCGGTGCTGGCCGACCTGAAGGAACGGGAGCCGCAGTACCGGGCGCTGGCCAAGCGGGTGAGCGTCCGCGCGTCCGGCGGCCGGGCGGCCAAGCGTACCGCCGCCAAGGCGGGCAGCCGGGCCGCGACCGCGACCGCGCAGGCGCTGCCCGACGACGAGGCGGACGACGAGGCCGACACCGACTACGCCGACGACGCCGCGCCGCCCGCGAGCGCGCTGACCGCCGCCGCGCGGATCTCGGCTGCTCGCGGCACGCCGGGCACGGCCCGCCCCGGTCCGCGCCAGCAGCCGCGCCGCAGCAGCGGCTCGGCCCGGCATCGTCCGACGGGCAAGAAGAAGCGGCGCTGAGCATGGCCGACCAGGCGGAGGCCACCGCCGGGGAACGCGAGGTAACCCGCCTGATCGCGGCCCGGATCCGCGACGTACCGGACTACCCGCAGCCCGGCGTGGTGTTCAAGGACATCACCCCGCTGCTGGCCGACGGTGAGGCGTTCCGCGCGGTGATCGGCGTCTTGGCCGAGACCTACGGGCCCGTCGATAAGGTGGCGGGCATCGAGGCACGCGGCTTCATCCTGGCCGCCCCGGTCGCGGCCCGGCTCGGCTCGGGGTTCATTCCGATCAGGAAGAAGGGCAAGCTGCCCGGCGTCACGTTCGCGGAGGATTACCAGCTCGAGTACGGCACCGCCACGATCGAAGTGCTGGCCGACGCCTTCGACCCCGGCGATCGCGTCCTGGTCATCGACGACGTGCTGGCCACCGGCGGCACCGCTCGCGCCTCGGCCAACCTGGTGCAGCGCGCCGGAGCCCAGGTGGCGGGCATCGCCGTGCTGCTGGAACTGTCCTTCCTGAACGGCCGGGCCAAGGTCGCCGACCTCCCGGTCACCGCGCTGATCACGGTCTAGGGATGCGCGCCGATGTCACGCCCGGGGCCCGCCTATATCGGTCCGGCCGCGCAGTCGGCCCTGCCGGCCCCCGCGTCCGCTGACCAGGGCGGCACCAGCTCGCGATGGCGGCCGGCCCTGGCCGGAGTCGGGATCTTCGCGGGCATCCGGCTCCTGGCCCTGGGCGTCTCGGCGTTCCTGCTGCCGCGCGGGAAGTTCCAGACCCTGCACTATTCGTTGTGGCACCTGATCGCGTCCTGGGACAGCGTCCGCTACCTGAAGATCGCGGCCCACGGCTACTCCTACGTGCCGGGCAACCTGCGCCTGGACGTCATCTTCGCCTGGTTCCCCGGATACCCGGCGGCCATCGACACCCTGTCCTGGATACCCGGAGTCGGCACCGACCGGGCCGCCCTCACCGTCACGATCGTCGCCGGGCTGGCGGCGGCGTGGGGGCTGACCCGGTTGGGCCTGGCGCTGACCGGTGACCGGCGGATCAGCCTGCTCATGGTCGCGCTCTGGGCGGTCGCGCCCGGCTCGCTCGTGTGGACCATGCTCTACTCCGAAGCCCTGTTCTGCGCCCTGGCCGTCTGGACCCTGGTCAACCTGGTGGAGCGGCACTGGCTGCGCGCCGCGGGCCTGACCATCCTGGCCGGGACTGTGCGCAGCACCGCCATTGCCCTGGTCGCGGCGATCGCGGTCGCGGCGCTGCCCCCGGTGATCCGGGCCGTGCGAACGAGCGAGCCCATCGGCGCGTGGTGGCGGCCGGCCGTGGCCACCGTGGCCGCTCCGCTCGGCCTGCTCGGCTACTGGGCCTACTCGGCCTGGGCCACGCACCACGTGGCCGGGTTTGGCTGGGTCGAGAAGAACGCGCACAACAGCTTCGACTGGGGCAAGGGCATCGTCCTGGCCGCCAAGAACGCGATCATCTCCGGGCCGAGCGCAGCGACTGCGCTGATCCTGCTGGTGATCGCGGCCGCCGTCATCCTGACCGCCTGCAGCCTGACCGAGCGCATTCCCGTCTACCTGCACGCCTACACGCTGGTGGTCGTCGTGCTGGCCCTCACCCCGGGACCCTGGTACCTGGGCTCCAAGCCTCGCTTCCTGCTGCCCGCCATGCTGCTCGGCCTGCCGCTGGCCCGCCTCCTGGCCCGGGCCCGGATCTGGGTCCTGATCCCGCTGATCGCCGTCCTGGCCGCCGCGTCCACCTGGTTCAGCATCTACCTGATGACCACCGGCCAGGCCCCGTAGGGCCTGGTGGGATCTCAGCATGTGAGATGCATCGGGAATCGCGCGCATGTGATCTGGTGTTTAACGCAACTAAGTAGGATGGTGGCTTGGCAGATGTGAGGAGCAGTGTGGCCGGTGATGTCATAACGACCGGTACGAAGGCTGCCGATCCTGCCCGGGTGGACGCGCCACGGGGTACCGATCCCGTCATCGATGCGGAACAGGCCGAGGCAGGGGCAGCCGACGTGCCCGGTGGCCGCGCGGCCGACGGCGCCGCGGCGACCCCTGCGAGCCCGCAGGCCTCGGAGCTGCCAAAGACCCCCGAGAGCCCCGCCGACGATACCGTGTCGGCCCGCAAGCCTCCGCCCGCGAGCACCCAGGCCAGGACAAGCCGGGCCCGGGCCGCGGTCGCGGCGGTGCAGGGTCAGGCCGCCGACGTCGCGGCGTCCGGGGTCGGGGTCCGGCGGCGGCTGGCCCGGCTGGGAGCCCAGCGCGGCACGACGCTCAACCCCGTGCTCGACCCGCTGATCAAAACCGTGCGCGCCACGCACCCCAAGGCCGACATCCGGCTGGTCGAGCGGGCCTACGAAACGGCCGCCTACTGGCACCGGGAACAAAAGCGGCTGAGCGGCGACCCGTACATCACCCATCCGCTGGCCGTGGCGACGATTCTGGCCGAGCTCGGCATGAACACCGACACCATCTGCGCGGCGCTGCTGCACGACACCGTGGAAGACACCCCGTACACGCTGACCGAACTGCGCGGCGAGTTCGGGGAGGACATCGCCGCGCTTGTAGACGGCGTCACCAAGCTGGACAAGGTTAAGTACGGCGAGTCCGCCGAGGCGGAGACCGTCCGCAAGATGGTGGTCGCGATGTCGCGCGACATCCGCGTGCTGGTCATCAAGCTCGCGGACCGGCTGCACAACATGCGAACGCTGCGCTACTTGAAGCGGGAGAAGCAAGAGCGCAAGTCCCGCGAGGTCCTGGAGATCTACGCCCCGCTGGCCCACCGGCTCGGCATGAACACGGTGAAGTGGGAGCTGGAGGATCTGGCCTTCCAGACCCTCTACTCGAAGCGGTTCGACGAGATCGCGCGCCTGGTGTCCAGCCGGGCGCCGCGCCGCGAGGCGTTCCTGCAAGAAGTGATCCAGGACGTCCGGGACGACCTGCACGAGGCCAAGATCAAGAACACGGTGACCGGCCGGCCCAAGCACTACTACTCGATCTACCAGAAGATGATCGCCAGGGACGTCGGCTTCGACGACATCTACGACCTGGTGGGCATCCGCGTCCTGGTCGACTCCGTCCGCGACTGCTACGCGGCCCTCGGTACCATCCACGCGCGGTGGAACCCCGTCCCGGGACGGTTCAAGGACTACATCGCGATGCCGAAGTTCAACATGTACCAGTCGCTGCACACGACGGTCATCGGCCCCGGCGGCAAGCCGGTCGAACTGCAGATCCGGACCTGGCGTATGCACCAGCGGTCGGAGTACGGCGTTGCCGCGCACTGGAAGTACAAGGAAGAGGCGGTCTTCAGCGGCCGGTCCTCCGGCGCCAAGGATGATACGCAGGAGATGGCCTGGCTCCGGCAACTGGTCGACTGGCAGCGGGAGACGGAGGACCCGGCCGAGTTCCTCGAGTCGCTCCGCTTCGACCTGGCCGCGGCCGAGGTCTACGTGTTCACCCCCCGCGGCGACGTGATCCCGCTGCCGCAGGGCTCGACCCCGGTGGACTTCGCCTACGCCATCCATACCGAGGTAGGCCACCGGACCATCGGCGCGCGGGTCAACGGCCGCCTGGTAGCGCTGGAGTCCACCCTGGACAACGGCGACACGGTGGAGATCTTCACCTCCAAGACGGCCGAAGCGGGGCCGAGCCGGGACTGGCTCAAGTTCGCGGCGAGCCCGCGGGCGCGGAACAAGATCCGGCAGTGGTTCTCCAAGGAGCGCCGGGAAGCCGCGGTGGAGTCGGGCAAGGACCAGATCGCCCGGGCCATGCGCAAGCAGGGCCTGCCGCTGCAGCGGCTAGCGGCCGCCGACACGCTGATCACCCTGGCCCGCGACCTGCGCTACCCCGATGTATCCGGGCTGTACGCGGCGGTCGGCGAGGGCCGGGTCAGCGCCCAGTCGGTGGTTGAGAAGCTGGTCAGGTCGGTCGGCGGGCTGGCCGGCGCGCAGGACGACCTGGCCGAGACCACGCTGCCGACCAAGATGCCCCAGCCCCGGGCCCCGTCCGACTCGGGCGTCGAGGTCACCGGCGCGCCGGACGTGTGGGTTCGGCTTTCCCGGTGCTGCACGCCGGTGCCCGGCGACCAGATCAACGGCTTCGTCACCCACGGCCACGGCGTGTCCGTGCACCGGATGGACTGCCCGAACCTGGCCCACCTGAGCGACACCCAGCGGGACCGGATGGTGGAGGTCCACTGGGCTCCGACCGAAGGCTCGGTGTTCCTGGTCGCCATCCAGGTGGAGGCGCTCGACCGGACCAGGCTGCTGTCCGACGTGACCAGGGTGCTGTCCGACCAGCACGTCAACATCTTGTCCGCGACGGTCACCACCAGCCGGGACCGGGTGGCGGTCAGCCGCTTCACGTTCGAGATGGGCGACCCCAAGCACCTCGGCCACGTGCTGCGCGCCGTCCGCGCCATCGACGGCGTATACGACGTCTACCGGATCACGAGCTAGCTGGAGAACTCCGCCAGCGTGTGCTCGGCTTCTTCAAGCCAGGCGCGCCGGGCGGTGAGGGCCTCCTCGGCATTGCGCACGGCCCGGGCGTCGTCCCGTTCGCGTGCCTTGGCCAGCCGGTCCTCCAGCTGGGCGATGGTCGAGCGCAGCTGGGCCACCGTGTCCTCGGCCCGGGCCAGCGCCTCGGGGTTGGAGCGGCGCCACTGGGACTCTTCGGTCTTGCGTACCGCCTCCTCGACCCGGCGCAGCCCCGACTCCAGGTGCTCGCGTGAGTCCCGCGGCACGGCGCCGAGCTGTTCCCAGCGCTCCTGGATGCCGCGCAGCGCGGACCGGGCGGCGCGTACGTCGGTCACCGGCAGCAGCGCCTGCGCCTGGTCGAGCAGCTGCTGCTTGGCCTCGGCGTGCTCACGCAGCGCGGCATCCTTGGCCGAGAACACCTCGGTCCGCGTGGTGAAGAACTTGTCCTGGGCCGCCCGGAAGCGCTTCCACAGCTCTGCCTCGGCCTCCCGGTCGGCCCGCCCGGCCGCCTTCCACTGGCTCATCAGCTCGCGGAACGCGCTGGTGGTCGGGCCCCAGTCGGTCGAGGAGGACAGGGTCTCGGCCTCGGTGCACAGCTGCTCCTTGCGGGCCTTGACGTCCTCCCGCTCGGCCTCCAGCGTGGCGAAGAAGGCCTTGCGCCGCTTGGTGAACGCGTTACGGGCCGCTGACAGCCGCTTCCACAGCACGGCCTCGGCGGCCCGGTCGGCGTGCGGCGCGGCCTTCCACTCCTCGAGCAGCTCGCGCATCCGTTCGCCGCTGCTCTTCCAGTGGGTGGCCTCGGCGGCGATCTGCTCGGCCTCGGCGACGATCCGCTCCTTGACCTCCTTGGCCGTCGCCCGCGCCTGCTCGCGGGCCGCCTTGGCCTCCTCGCGACGGTGGCCGACGTCCTCGGTCAGCCGCCCCAGGCGTACTCGCAGGCCGTCCAGGTCGCCGAGCGCGTTGGCGTCGCCGATGCTGCCGATCAGCCGCTGGACGGTCGCCGCGGCCTGGGCGGGCGCCATGTCGGTAGCGCTGATCCGCTGTTCGAGCAGGACCACCTCGGTCTCCAGCGCCTCGTACTTACGCTGGTAGAAGGCGATGGCCTCCTCCGGGCTGCCCGCCTGCCAGGATCCGATCACCCGCTCGCCATCGGCGGTACGGACATAGACCGTCCCGTCGGCGTCTACCCGGCCCCACGGATGGTCGGCGGTGCTCACGGCGAACCTCCTGCGTGTCTTCCTGGTCAGGTTTTCTTGATCGTCACGCTGTCAATGATGACCTTCTTCTTCGGAACAATGCCGCCGCCCTCGGCCGAGGGATATGTACACGAGACTCCATCCTTCGCCACATTCTGGACGATATCCAGTCCAGATGAAACCGTAGCGAAGGGCGTATAGGAGCTTCCCAGCGTGGAACTGCTGTCCTTGTATACGATAAAGAACTGGCTGCCGTTGCTGGTCGCGGTGCCGCCGTTCGCCATCGCGACCGTTCCCGCCGGGTATTTCGCGTCGGTGAGATTCTCGCTGGCGTACTCGTAGCCCGGCGTCCCGGTACCGACGACGCTGGTGGTACTGCAGTCCAGCTTGGTGGTGGACGTGGCGTAAGCGTCGCCGCATTGCAGCACGTAGGGACCGCTGGTCACCATCCGGTGGCACTGAGTGTTATTGAAGTAGCCGACCTCGGCTAGGTGGACGAACGAGTTGACCGTGCAGGTCGCCTTGCTGTTGAGCAGGTTGAAGGTGATCGGGCCCAGGTTGGTCTTGATCGTCGCGGTATAGCTGGCGGTGTAGTCCGGCGCCGACGGCGGGAAGCTCACCTTTTTCGAGACCGGGGTGGCCTTGGTGTAGGTGCAGTGGTGCGCGGGCTCGGCCACGGTAGACGCCGTCGCCGTCGCGGACGCGGAGGCAGATGCCGACGCGGACGCTGACTTCTTGGCCGAGGCCGACGGGTCCTTCTTGGCGCTGCCGCCCGGCAGGAACACCACTAGCAGCGCGGCGACCAGTCCCGCGGCTGCGACCGCGCTGAAACCGGTGAGCCAGCGTTTGCGGACCTGGCGCTGTCTGACGGTCCGCATCTCCTGCTGACGGCGGTACCTTTCCCTAGCTTGCCTGCGCTGGCGTTCGTTCTTACCCGCCACCGGTCGTATCCTCCTTGGCCTGTTGCGTTATCTGACTACCGCTGGTATTCACGGGGAGGCAGGCCAACGAACCCGTATACCGCTGATCCCGAAACACGGCTGGTGTGCTGGCTCGGGGGAGAACCCCCGGAACCACCGCATAATTCGCGATCGTTCGCGAATCGTACCTTCCAGATGCCGGGACCGGTACCCTTCGTTATCGGTTCGCCGCCATGCGGGTCGCCTCGGTAGCCTGAGACACCGTACCGTGAGAAAGGACGGTTGTGCTCGTCGCAGGGTTCCCAGCAGGGACGTTCGCTACGAACTGTTATATTGTCGCGACCGCTCCCGGCGAACAGTGCATCATCATCGACCCGGGCCAGGACGCCGAGCGCGGGATCGAGGAGATCCTCACCGAGCACCGGCTGCGGCCGGCCGCGGTCCTGCTCACGCACGGTCATATCGACCACGTGTGGTCGGTCGCGCCGGTATGCGGCGCTCGGGGCATCCCGGCCTATATCCATCCGGCCGACCGCGCATTGCTCAGTGATCCGGGCCGCGGTTTCTCGCTCGGGATAGGCCAGGAACTGTTCGGCGGGCTGAAATTCACCGAGCCGGATGACGTGAAAGAACTCACTGACGGCATGACCATGAGTCTCGTGGGACTCGAGATCGTCGTTAATCACGCGCCCGGTCATACCGAAGGGTCGGTGACATTCCGGTTGCCACTCGACGCCGCGCCGGAAGAACCGAGTATCGTAGGCGGCAAAAGCAAAATAGACCGTCCCCGGGACGTGTTGTTTTCCGGTGACTTGCTGTTCGCTGGGTCGATCGGGCGGACCGACCTGCCCGGCGGCGACTACCCGACGATCCTGCGCAGCTTGGCCCGGGTCTGCCTGACCCTGCCGGACGAGACCCTGGTCCTGTCTGGGCACGGGCCGCAGACGACGATCGGCGCCGAGCGCCGCACCAATCCGTTCCTCGACGGGCTGTCTCCCGAGGCTGGCCCCTCCCGTGGGCTATGAAGGTAGCGGGAGCACGCAGGCCGGGTCGTTCGGATAAAAAAGTCTGACCATGAGAAAAGGGGAAGAGCGCGATGATCCGCACCCATGAGGCGGGGACGCTGCGGGCGTCGCACGCGGGAGAGCGCGTGGTGCTGGCCGGCTGGGTGGCGCGGCGCCGGGACCACGGCGGCGTGCTATTCATCGACCTGCGCGACGCGAGCGGCGTGGTCCAGGTCGTGTGGCGCGGCGAGGAGGCTGTGGGTCACGAGCTGCGGGCCGAGTTCTGCCTGCTGGTGACCGGAACGGTCCGGCAGCGTCCGGGCGGGAACGAGAACCCCGAGCTGCCCACCGGGGAAATAGAGGTGGCCGCGGACGAGGTCGAGGTGCTCAGCGAGTCCGACCCGCTGCCGTTCCCGGTCGAGAGCTCCGCCGAGGTCAGCGAGGACATCCGGCTCAAGTACCGGTACCTCGACATCAGGCGCGAGGACACCGCGCGAGCCCTCCGCATCCGGTCCCAGGCCGCCTACCTGCTGTCCGACGTGATGCGCGAGCACCGGTTCGTGAACGTGGAGACCCCGTACCTGACCCGCTCGACGCCGGAGGGCGCGCGCGACTTCCTGGTCCCGGTCCGGCTGCGGCCGGGTAACTGGTACGCGCTGCCGCAGTCACCCCAGCTGTTCAAGCAGCTGCTCATGGTCGGCGGGCTGGAGCGGTACTACCAGCTGGCCCGGTGTTTCCGGGACGAGGACTTCCGCAAGGACCGGCAGCCCGAGTTCACCCAGATCGACGTCGAGATGTCCTTCGTCACCCGGCAGGATGTCATCGACGTCGCCGAGGACATCGTGGCGCTGCTGTGGTCCGAGCTGGCCGGCTACCAGGTGCCCCGGCCGCTGCCCCGGATGACCTACGCCGACGCGATGGCGCGCTACGGCTCGGACAAGCCCGACCTGCGCTTCGACCTCGAGCTCACCGACCTGACCGAGTACTTCGCCGACACGGAGTTCCGGGTCTTCCAGGCCCCGTACGTCGGGGCCGTGGTCATGCCCGGCGGTGCCTCGCAGTCCCGGCGCGAGCTGGACCAGTGGCAGGAGTGGGCCCGGTCCCGGGGTGCCCGCGGCCTGGCCTACGCCCTGATCAGGCCGGACGGCGAGATTGCCGGGCCGGTGGCCAAGAACTTGTCCGAGGCCGAACGCTCCGGGCTGGCCGGCGCCACCGGCGCCGGGCCGGGTGACTGCGTGTTCTTCGCGGCGGGTGCGGCCTCGGCCACCCGGGAGCTGCTCGGCGCGGCGCGACTGGAGATCGGGCGCACCTGCGGCCTGATCGACGAGTCGGCGTGGTCGTTCCTGTGGGTGGTGGACGCGCCGATGTTCGAGGAGGACGGCGACGGCGGCTGGACCTCGGTGCATCACCCGTTCACGGCGCCGCTGCCCGAATGGGCGGACAAGTTCGTCGCCGAGCCCGGCGGCGCGCTGGCCGACGCCTACGACATCGTGTGCAACGGGTACGAGATCGGCGGCGGGTCCATCCGTATCTTCCGGGCCGCCATGCAGCAGGCCGTGTTCGACGTGATCGGGCTGTCGCCCGCCGAGGCGCGGTCGCAGTTCGGGTTCCTGCTCGACGCGTTCAAGTACGGCCCGCCGCCGCACGGCGGCATCGCGTTCGGCTGGGACCGGGTGTGCATGCTGCTGGCGGGTGCGCCCACCATCCGCGACGTGATCGCGTTCCCCAAGGCCGCCTCCGGCCTGGACCCGCTCACCGGCGCCCCCACCCCCATCACCCCCGCCCAACGCCGCGAAGCCGGCATCGACGCCCACCCCACCCCCCCGGGCACCCCGGGCACCCCGGGTTCATGATCGCGGGCAGTTCGGGCCAAATAGCGACCAAAAGTGCCCGCGATCATGAAACCGCCGCTGTGCACCCCGGCCCGCAGGCGCGGAGAGAGCCCGTCCAGCCGCGGCGGCGCAGCAGGGTGGCCACGGCACTCGCGGTCTCGCAGCGGCGATCGACCAGGTCCAGTAGCCCGAACCTCAGCGTGACGAGGCCTCCGACCGCGTTGGCGTTGTCGCGCCGCTTGTCGAGCCACTGCTCGTCGGCCGGATGTGCGGCGGTCCCATCGAGTTCGACGCAGACCCCGCAGGCCTCATAGAGGTTGTCGAGGTACCTGTTACCGGTGCGCTGCCTGATCCTTGCTTGCCGGCGAGCCACGGGCAGCTCGTGCGGGCGTTCCACTCGATAGATGTAGCGGTATTCCAGCACGGACAAGGCGCCGCCATCGGCGTCGCCCAGCGCGACCGTGATCTCCCGGCGCCAGCGCATCTTCTTGCGGGCGTCCATCGCGAGGCGTATCCGGTCCGCGGTGGTCCGTCGTCGGCCGATGGCCCGGCAAATCCACGCGTATGCATCGTCAAAGGTCGGCGCGATCTCGATAAGGTCCAGCACGGTGTCCTCGACCCGGGTGCACGGCGGGAGCATGGCCGGGTGCCTGGTCCGCAGGATCGCGTCTGACCGGTGGATGACGATGCCGGAGATCTTCGCCCGTGCGGGACGTTTTGACGCGGGGACGGTAATAGTGACCGGCGAGCTGGCTTCGTCGATCAAGCCGTGTCGCTCGGCCGCTGTCTGGTGGCTCAGAACGGCGTGAGGCCCGGCACGGAGCAGGGCGGCCCACAATATCGTCTCCCGAGCGGGCTCTCCGGAAAAAGTCGCATATACGCCTCGTTGAAGCCGCTGCCATCTGCCGCTGCTCACCCTGCTGCGCATCGCGCGCGGATCGATGCCCAAGCTCGTGCTCTGGCGCCGGGCGATGGAGTTGCCCTGGACCGCGAGCAACTCGCGAGACAGCGCAGGCAATTCGGTTGACATGGGCTCATGCTGCCGGGGCACACAGGACACCGAGACCAGCACCCATAACCTGTGGATAACCTTGACCCGCAGGCATCCGCCTGTGGATAACCATGTTCTATTTTCGCCGGCGTGGTATAACCGGGCGCCGAGATAGGGTCGGAGGATGGCCGGATCCGTGAAAGGGGAGGCGGACGGGCAGTCCGCGAGCCTGTTCGATGACGCGGAAGCAGCAGCCGCGAGCGCGGCCGCGCCGCTCGCCGTCCGGATGCGACCGCGCACCCTGGACGAGGTGATCGGGCAACGGCACCTGACCAGCGCGGGCACACCGTTCCGCAAGCTGATCGACAATGACGCGCCTATGTCACTGCTGCTGTGGGGCCCGCCCGGAACCGGCAAGACCACCCTGGCTTACGTCGTCAGCCAGGTGACCAAGCGCCGCTTCGTGGAACTGTCGGCGGTCAGCGCCGGGGTCAAGGACGTGCGCGCCGCCGTCGAGGCGGCCCGCCGCACCCTGGGCATGAGCGGTACGCAGACCGTGCTGTTCATCGACGAGGTGCACCGGTTCTCCAAGACCCAGCAGGACGCGCTGCTCCCGGCGGTGGAGAACCGCTGGGTCTCGTTCATCGGCGCGACCACAGAAAATCCGTTCTTCTCGGTGGTCTCACCGCTCCTGTCGCGATCACTGCTGCTGACCCTGCAGCCGCTGTCCGACGACGACATCCGGGAAGTCATCCAGCGGGCGATACAGGATCCGCGCGGCCTGAACGGCACCGTTACCCTCGACGAGGAAGCGGCCGACCACCTGGTCAGGCTGGCCGGCGGCGACGCCCGGCGGGCGCTTACCTACCTGGAGGCGGCCGCCCTCGGGCTGCCCGACGGTAAGAACATCGACGTAAAAGCGCTGGAACGCGCGGTGGACCGGGCCGCGGTCCGCTACGACAGGGACGGCGACCAGCACTACGACGTGATCAGCGCGTTCATCAAGTCCATGCGGGGCAGCGACGTGGACGCGGCGCTGCACTACCTGGCTCGGATGATTGAGGCGGGAGAGGACCCGCGGTTCATCGCCCGGCGGCTCATCGTGCACGCCAGCGAGGACGTGGGCCTGGCCGACCCCACCGCGCTGCTGATCGCCGTCGCGGCCGCTCAGGCGGTCGAGTTCGTCGGGCTGCCCGAAGCCCGGATCAACCTGACCCAGGCGGTGATCCACATCTCGATGGCGCCCAAGTCCAACGCGGTGATCAAGGCCATCGGCGCGGCTGACGCCGACATAAGAAACGGGCTAATAGGTGCCGTGCCTGCACACCTGCGCGACGCGCACTATCCTGGGGCGGGCAAGGTCGGCCACGGCGAAGGCTACCTCTACCCGCACGACTTCGACGACGGCATCGTC
>Ga0302181_10001334_pt1 | contig 18530 bp, 18 predicted proteins | sample I_Palsa_E3_3_FD_198786 | JGI IMG/M metagenome (GOLD analysis project Ga0302181, IMG submission 198786) | Peat permafrost microbial communities from Stordalen Mire near Abisko, Sweden - I_Palsa_E3_3 | ecosystem: Environmental > Terrestrial > Soil > Palsa > Peat permafrost | place: Sweden...
CGAACGAGATCGACCCCCCGTCGGCGCGGTAGAGGCCCGAGATGATGTTGAGCGTCGTCGTCTTGCCCGAACCGTTTGGGCCGATCAACCCGTGGATGTCGCCGCCCCGTACCGTCATATCGAGCCCGCTGACGGCCGTGATCCCGCCGAAGCGCTTGAGCAAGCCGCGCACCTGCAAGAAACCCGTTTCGCGCGCCGCGATTTCGTTGGCTGCGTTCACGCGCTCTTTGCTTCCACGGGATGCGCCGGTGTCGCGAGCGGCTGGGTCGTCTGTGGGCGTCGGCGCTGCGTCGCCGCATCGAAGAGGCCGGCCAGCCCCCGCGGCATGAAGATCACCATCGCAATGACGGCGGCTCCGTAGACCATAATGTACGAGCTCTTGAGCGGGCGCAGCACCTCGGGGAGAAACGTCAGCAGCACCGCGCCGAGGATCGCGCCGCCGATGGATCCCGACCCCCCCACGATCAGCATCACGAGGAAGATGACGGACTGGTCGAACGAGTACGAGTCGGGACTGAGGAACTTGATGCTGTGCGCGAGCAGCGCACCGGCAAGTCCGGCGTACGCGCCGGCCAGCACAAAGGCGACGATCTTGTAGTGCGTGGGATCGATTCCTGTCGCCGACGCAGCGAGTTCGTTCTCACGGATCGCTTGGAGAGCGCGGCCCGGACGCGTCGATTTGATGCGCCATGCCACGTAGGTACAGATCGCAAGCGATGCGAGCACGAGGTAGTAATACTGGCCGTAGGTCGAAAGCGTCAGCGGACCGATTTGCGGCGGCGGGATGCCGGTCATTCCATCGCTGCCGTTCGTCACCGAGGTCCAGTTAATCAACACGAGTTGCGTGATGATCCCGAAGCCGATTGTCGCCAGCGCCAGGTAATGCCCCGAGAGCCGCAGGCACGGCCATCCCAAGCCCAGACCGATCAGCCCGCTGAAGACGGTCGCCACCGCCATCGACGGAAGCACCGGCCAGCCCCAATGGACGGTCAGATATCCCGACGCGTATGCCCCGATGCCGAAGAACGCAGCTTGCGCCAGCGACAACTGGCCGGCAAAACCGAGCAAAATACCAAGCCCCAGGACGGCGATTGCATAGATGCCCGCGATGTCGGCGACGTTGAGCACGTAATCCGAGTGCACGACCAGCGGAAGGCACAGCAGCGCGATCAGCAGCGCGCCGAAGCCGGCCCGCCGGCGCAGGGTCACGCCTTCTCCCCAACTCGCTCGCCGAACAGCCCCTGCGGCCGGACGACCAGCACGACGATCAGAATCACGAAGGCGATTGCGTCGACGTACGCCGTTGAGATGTAAAAGCCACCGAACGTCTCGATGACGCCGATCGCCAAGCCGCCGATGATCGCGCCGGGAATGCTGCCGAATCCGCCCACGATGCTGGCTGCAAACGCCTTGAGCGCGATCAGCGCGCCCATCTCTTTCGTGACCGTAAAGATCGGTGCGACCAGGAGCCCGGAGATCGTACCCAAGAGCACGCTGTAGACGAACGTGATGGTAACGATGCGCCCGACTCTGATGCCGATCAAGCGCGCGGCGTCGCGGTCCTGCGCCGTCGCGCGCATCTGCTTGCCGAGCATGGTGCGTTCGAATAGGAAATACTGAAAGACGATCAGTAGCGCGGTCACGCCGATGATCAGCAGATCCTGCGGCCGTACCTGGAGCGGCCCCAGGGCGATGGTCTGCACCGAAAACGGGCTCGGCATGACCTGCGGCTGGCTGCCCCACACGAGCTGCGCCAGGTTCCGCAGGAAGATCGAGACGCCGATCGTGGCGATGACGACCGGCATCCAGCCACGGTCTCGCAGCGGGTAGTACGCGACCCGGGTGAACAGCAGGCCGAAGCCGACCATCAGCACCAGCACGACCGCGTACACGAGCAGCAGCGGCAGCTGCCAGTGCACGATCGTCCCGAAGACCGCGATCGACGGCAAGAGGAACGAGATCGCGACGTACGAGGGAAACATCACGAAGTCGCCCTGCGCGAAGTTGACCACGCCGACCGCATTGTAGATCAGCACGAAGCCCAGCGCGACCAGGGCGTAAATCGAGCCGATCGCCAGGCCGCTTACCAACAGCTGCAGATTGGCGACCGGGTCGAAGCTCACGCTAACCGGTCACCTTTTTGACGAGCGCGAAGTTGCCGTCGTTGATCTGACCGATCGAGACCGTGTGCACCATGTTGTGTTCCGCGTCGGCGGTATGCGCGCCGAGCACCCCTTCCCAGTTGCGAATTTTTTCCAGACTCGCGATCGTCTGCTTAGGATCGGTCGAACGTTGCTGCTTGTAGACGTATGCCAAGAGATTTACCGCGTCGAACACCCAGCCCGAGCCGCTGCCGACATCCGGCTGCTTGTGGAAGCGGTTGTAGAACGACGTCAAAAAATGGGTCGCGATGTTCGAGTTCATCCCGACGATGAAGTCGACCGCGGCGTACGCCCCGTTGGCGTTCTTGCCGGCCGTTTGAATTGCGGTCGTATTGGCTAGCGAGGGCGAGCCGACGATCGGACACGTCAGGTTGAGCGACCGGATCTGCTGCAGGATGACGGCGGTATCGCTGGGGTTCTGCACGTACATTGCGAGTGCGTCGGCACCGGACTGCTTGATGCGCAGGATCTCGGCCGTATAGTCCTTGGCGTCCTTTGGATACTGTAGGTCCACGATCGGGTCGAGGCCGTGCTTCTTGAGGTTGATGACGATCTGCTCGGCGCCGCCGGTGCCGAACGCGTCGCTGGCATGAAGGATCGCGACCTTCTTGGCCTTCTTCTCCCCGACGATGAAGTTGGTGATCGCCGCCGCGGTGATGGCGTCGGAAGCACGTAAGCGAAACGCGCCCGGGACTCCGAGCTGCATGTTCTTTACCGCGGTGCCGCCGGTCATCCAGGGGATAACCTGATCCTTCATGACCGGTGCCATCGCCTGGATTTGCGTCGAGAGCACCGGATTGACGATCGCCACGACGTTTTCGCCGAGCATCTTATTGAGCGCCGACACCGCCGACTGATTGTCGTTGGTCGCATCTTCTTCGACGATAACGAAGGGCCGGTCGTCGTAGACTTTGCCGGGGCGCGCGTTGATCTGCTCGACCGCGAGCAGCACGCCGTCATGTTCTTGCTCCCCCAAGAGCGCGTTCGATCCGGTCAGCGGTGGAATCGAGCCGATCCGGATCGGTTCGGGCGCGGCGCCGATGATGGCGGGAAATCCGATCGCAGCACCGCTCGCGGCCGTCGTAGCAAGAAATTTTTTCCGGGTCAGTTGCACGCAGATCTCCTCTGGTCGGTGACGGCGCCGCCGCGGCTAGAAGGACGGGCCGATGCGATTGATCGCGAAGTCGCCGAATCCAAGCGACTCCGCCGCGGGCTGACGCCCGTTCGCGGCTTCGATGATCCACGAAAAGATCTCGTCGCCGACTTGTTCGAGGGTTTGCGAGCCGTCCAGGATCGCACCCGCATTGACGTCCATGTTCTCACGCATCCGCTCGAACATCGGGGTATTCGTCGCGACCTTGATGACCGGCGCGATCGGCGATCCGGTCGGCGTCCCGCGTCCCGTCGTGAACACGACGACCTGGGCTCCACCGGCGATCATCCCCGTGAGCTGTTCGATGTCCTGGCCGGGCGTATCCATGACGACGAGGCCGTGCGACGACGGGCGTTCGGCGTACTCGACGACCTCGCGCAGTTCGGTCGAGCCGCCCTTGTAGGCGGCCCCGAGCGACTTCTCTTCGATGGTCGTCAGGCCGCCGGCGATGTTGCCTTGGGTCGGGTTTCCGTAGCGCATGTCGACGTGCATCGCGCGCGCCCGCGCCTCGACGCGCTCGATCAGCTCGAACAGCTTCGCCGCCACCGGCGGGCTCGCGCGCTCGGCCAGCAAATGTTCGGCGCCCACGAGTTCGGGAACCTCGGCCAGAATCACCGTTCCGCCTTCGCCGACGAGACGATCGGCCGCGTGGCCGAGGGCCGGGTTCGCGGTGATCCCCGAAAAGCCGTCGCTGCCGCCGCATTCCGTCCCGACGATCAGCTCGCTCACATCGCAAGGGACGCGCTCGTGCGCGGCCGCCTCGCCCACGAGCTTGCGCGCGATCTCGATCCCGCGCGCAATCGTCTCGGTGCTGCCGCCGCATTCTTGGATGCCGATGACCTCGACGCGCTGCCCGCGCGCTGCGATCTCGGTCGCGAGCGCTTTGGACTCGTTCGTCTCGCAGCCCAGCCCCACGACGAGCACGGCCGCGACGTTGCCGTTCGCGGCGAAGCCCGCCATCGTTCGCTTCGTCTGCTCGAAGTCGGCGCCGACCTGCGAACACCCGGTCGGGTGGTTCACGATCACGACCTCGGGCACCGCGCGTCCGATGCGATCGACGACGTTGTTGGCGCACATCACCGACGGCAGCACGAGCACGTGATTGCGCACGCCGACCGAACCGTTCTTGCGGCGATATCCAAGAAACGTACTCACGGCACTGCCTCCGCGAGGTCCCCGCGTCCTCGCGTTCCCTCGACGTTGTGGACGTGAACGTGCGCGCCGGTCGCGATCGGCTCCGACGCGCGGCCGATCACTTGGCCGTATTTCCGGATCAGCGCGCCGCACGGGATCGGGCGCAGCGCGATCTTGTGACCGCTCGGAATTGCCGCCGCCGCGACGATGGTGGTGTCGCCGAACCGGATCGCCTGACCAGGCTCCAAGGGATGCAGGATCACGGCGACGTCATCGTCGTCCTTGAGGCGCAGAGCGGCACCGTCGTGCGAGAGCGGCATTGCGGGTGCGCTAGGAATCGTCGGGTGACCGGACAACTCCTGCCCCGCTATGAATGTCACCGTCGCTCCGCGGCGGCTTCACGCTCAGGTCGTCGAGGCGCTCATGCAGGGGATCGTCGGCGGTCGCCTTGCGCCGGGCACGACGCTCCCGACCGAAGCGGAGATGAGCGTGCAGTTCGGCGTCTCGCGCTCGGTGATCCGCGAAGCCCTGCGCGTCCTCGGCGAGAAGGGACTCATCGATGTCCGGCATGGATCGGGGACGCGCGTGACGGCGGCCGACCAATGGGATCCGCTCGACCCCGCGGTCCTCGGCTTGCTGCACGGCCGCGGTCCGACCGCCGGCGTACTGCGCGACTTGCTCGAAGCGCGCAAGATCGTCGAATGCGAAGTGGCAGCGCTCGCCGCCGAGCGCGCGGGCCGCGACGACCTCGCGGCACTCGACGACGCGCTAGCGGTGATGCGGGCCGGCCTCGACGACCCGCCGGCGTTCGTCGGCGGAGACTCAGCCTTTCATCTGACGCTCGTGCGCGCCGCGCGCAACCGCGTGCTCGAGCGCATGGCGCAACCGATGCGCGAGCTGTTGTCGTTCGCGCAGGCGCTGACCGACGCGGTGCCGGGCGTTCTGGGCCGTGCGCTTGCCGAACACGAAGCGATCGCTGCGTCGGTGCGGAATCGCGACCCCGCGGGCGCACGCCGCGCAATGCACCTGCACCTCGCCCACACCGAGCGCGACGTCATCGCGCTCATGGAGGACGCAACATGACGATTGAAGGCCGCGTGGTCCGCGACACCTTGCAGGTCGCGCAGCTCGAGGACCTCGCGGCAGCGGTTCACGACACGCTCGCGCCGGTGCTGCGCGGACGACTGCGCGCGGGCGCGCGTGTCGCGATCACCGCCGGGAGCCGCGGCGTGGCGCGGATCGGGCCGATCCTGCGGGCCGTCTGCGACACCGTGCGCGACGCCGGGGGCGCGCCGTTCTTGGTGGCGGCGATGGGTTCGCACGGCGGCGGCACGGGACTCGGCCAGCGCACGATGCTCGCGCACCTGGGGATCACCGAAGCGATCGTCGGCGCACCGATCGAGAGCGAGATGGACGTCGTCGAGGTCGGCACGACGGCGCATGGCGTTGCGGTCGCATGTGATGCGAGGGCGGCGCGCGCCGACGCGATCGTCGTGGTCGGGCGCGTCAAACCGCACACCGATTTCTACGGCAAGATCGAAAGCGGGATTCTCAAGATGACCGCGATCGGTTTAGGGAAAGAGACCGGCGCGGCGCGGTATCATGCGGCGTTCGCGCGCTGGGGGTACGAGCCGATCATCCGCGAGGTCGCGGCGCTCATGTACGCGCAGCTGCCGGTCGTCGCCGGCGTCGGGATCGTCGAAGACAACCGCGGCGGCACGCACGCGATCGAAGCGTTCCCGGCCGCCGAGATCGTCGCCGGCGAGGAACGGCTGCTCGAACGGGCGCGCGCGCTGATGCCGGCGTTGCCGTTCGACGCGCTCGATCTGCTGATCGTCGATCGCATGGGCAAGAACTTCTCCGGTTCGGGGATGGACACGAACGTGACCGGACGCGCCGTCGACGGGCGTTCGCAAAAGGTTCCGCGTCCGGTCGTTCGCCAGTTGTTCGTGCGCGAACTCGCACCGGAATCGGAAGGGAATGCGACCGGCATCGGCCTCGCCGACTTCTGCACCCGCCGCCTGGCCGACGCAATCGACTGGGCGCCGACGTACCTCAACGCAATCACGGCCGCGCATCCCGCCGGCGCGCGGCTGCCGCTGGTGTGCGAACACGATCGCGAAGCGATTCGCATCGCGCTCAACGCCACGGGCACCAGCGAGAACGACGCGCGCGTCGCACGCATCCGCGACACCCTGCACATCGATGCCTTCGCCGCGTCGGAGGCAGCGCTGGCGACGATCTCCGGTGACGGCCGCTATCGCGTCGGCGAGTCAACCGACGCCCTCACGCTCGCGGGCGACGATCTCGTCTCATTCGACGCCGGCGCGGCGGCGGTGGCCTGATGCAGATTCTCATCACCGGCGGCCTCGGTTTCATCGGGGCGTGGACGGCGCGCACGCTGCTGGCGCAGGGACATCGCGTGCGCGTCTTCGATCAGCAGACCGATCGCACGCTCTTCGACGCGATCGTCGGCGAGCGGGCCGGCGAGGCGGAGCTGCGGCAGGGTGACATTGTCGATCATGCCGCGGTCGACGCCGCCGTCGACGGCCGCGATGCGGTCGTGCACCTGGCTGCCGTTCTCATCCCCACCGCGCGGAAGGACCCGCTGCTCGGCGCGCGCATCAACGTGCTCGGAACCTTGCACGTCTTTGAGGCGGCCAAGAAATATGGGCTGCGCGGTATCGCCTACGCGTCGAGCGCGGCCGTGTTCGGGCCGGACGACGGCGTGCACCCGTATCCCCACACGCACTACGGCGCCTACAAGCTGTGCAACGAAGGGACCGCGCGCGCGTATTGGCAGGACGCCGGGATACGCAGCGTCGGTCTGCGGCCCGCGACCGTGTACGGACCGGGCCGCGAGATCGGCGTGACCGCCGATCCGACGCTCGCGATGCGCGCCGCCGCCGAAGGGCGCTCGTTCACGATGCGTTTCACCGGGCCGACGGGGATGGATTACGTCGAGGATGTCGCCGCGATCTTTGCGCGCGCTGCGACCGAGGCGCCGGAGGGCGCCTTCGCGTTCAGCCTGCAGGGCCAGCTGGCGACGATGGACGAGGTGCTCGCCGCCATCCGCGCCGAGATCCCGGCGGCCGACGTGCACGCCGACGGTCCAACGCTGCCGTTCGCAGCCGAGATCGACGAAGCGCCGCTGCACGCACAGTTCCGTGGGCTACGACGCACGCCGCTCGAGGCGGGCACGCGCGCTACGATCGCTTTTTATCGCCGCATCGCAGCGGCAAAGTGAGTTCAGTAGGTCGAGCGGCCGCCCGAGAGATCGAACACTGCCGCGGTCGAGAACGAGCACTCCTCGCTGCACATCCAGGCGACGAGCGCCGCGATCTCTTCGGCCGTCCCGAACCGGTTCATCGGGATGCGCGACTTCATGTAGGCGATGTGCTCCGGGGTCATCTGGGCGAACATCGGCGTCTCGACCGCCGCCGGGGTGACGCAGTTCACGCACACGCCGGTCGTTGCGAGTTCTTTGCCCAGCGACTTCACGAGCGCGATGACGCCAGCTTTGGAGGCGCTGTAGGCGCCGGCGTTCGGGTTGCCTTCTTTCCCCGCCACCGACGCCAGCGCGACGATACGTCCGTAGCCGGCCCTCCGCATCGGCGGAACAACGGCGCGCATGCAGTGGAACGTGCCGGTCAGGTTGATGTCGAGGACGTCGCGCCAACCGTCGAGCGGATAGTCCGCCACCGGGACGTTCGGGCCCGTAATGCCGGCGCTGGTAACCAGAATGTCGATCCGTCCCAGCGCCGTCAGCGTCGCGTCGCGCGCGCGTTCGACTTGCGCGTAGTCGCGCACGTCAACCGTCGCGGCGAAAGCACCGCCCAACTGCGGTGCGACCGACGCGAGCGCGTCGCCGTCCCGATCCCACACGCTCAGCGTTGCGCCGCCGGCAAGCAGCCGGCGCGCGATCGCTAAGCCGATCCCCGAAACGCCGCCGGTCACGACGGCGACTCGTCCACGTACGTCGATCTGATTCACGAAGGAGAGCGATGCAGCACACGAACGGCCGGCCCCTGCGCAGCGCCCAGTGGTGGGGGAAACAAGACCGCGACGGCTTCATCCACCGCAGCTGGATGCGCGCCGAGGGGTTCGCGCCCGACGTCTTCGACGGCCGGCCCGTCATCGGGATCTGCAACTCGTGGTCCGAGCTGACCTCGTGCAACGTTCATCTGCGCAGGGTTGCCGAATCCGTCAAGCGCGGGGTGTGGGAAGCCGGCGGGTGGCCGCTGGAGTTTCCGACGATCTCGCTCGGCGAGACCTACATGCGCCCGACGACGATGCTGTTCCGCAATCTCATGAGCATGGACGTCGAGGAATCGATCCGCGCCAACCCGATCGACGGCGTCGTGTTGCTGAGCGGCTGCGACAAGACGACCCCAGCCCAGCTCATGGGCGCCGCGAGCGTCGACCTGCCGACGATCATGCTGACCGGCGGCCCGATGCTCAACGGCAAGTACCGCGGCGGCGATATCGGCTCGGGGACGATGGTCTGGAAGTTCTCGGAAGAGGTGCGTGCCGGCGCGCTGACCTGGAAGGACTTCTTCGACGCCGAGGCCGGCCAATCGCGCTCCAACGGACACTGCATGACGATGGGCACGGCCTCGACGATGGCGAGCATGGCCGAGGCGCTCGGCATCGCGCCGACCGGCAACGCGGCGATTCCGGCCGTCGATTCACGCCGCTATGCGCTCGCGCAGTTGACCGGGCGCCGCATCGTCGAGATGGTGCGCGAGGACCTGCGCATGTCGCAGGTCGTCACGCGCGCCTCGTTCGAGAATGCGATCCGGGTCAATGCGGCGATCGGCGGTTCCACCAACGCCGTCGTCCATCTGCTCGCGATCGCCGGGCGGCTCGGTATCCCGCTCGAACTCGAAGACTTCGACCGGCTTGGACACGAGCTGCCGCTGCTCGTCGACCTGCAGCCCTCCGGCCGCTTTCTCATGGAGGACTTCTACTACGCCGGCGGCGTGCCGGCCGTGGTGCGCGAACTCGGCGACCTCGTGCACCGCGACGCGATGACCGTCAGCGGCAAGACGATCGGCGAGATGACGGTCGACGCCCCGTGCTGGAATCGCGACGTGATCCGCACGCTCGAGGCACCGCTCAAGGAGCGCGCTGGGATCGCGGTGCTGCGCGGCAACCTCGCGCCCGACGGCGCCGTGATCAAACCGTCGGCCGCGACGCCGGCGCTGCTGAAGCATCGCGGCCGCGCGGTGGTCTTCGAGACGATCGAGGACTTCAAAGCGCGCATCGACGATCCCGACCTTGACGTCGACGAGACGTGCGTCCTCGTGCTCAAGGGCGCCGGACCGCGCGGATACCCCGGGATGCCGGAGACGGGGAACCTGCCGCTGCCGCCCAAAGTGCTCGCCACAGGGGTGACCGACATGGTACGCATCTCCGACGCCCGCATGAGCGGAACCGCCTACGGAACCGTGGTGCTGCACACCTCGCCCGAGTCGGCAGCGGGCGGCCCGCTGGCGCTGGTGCGCGAAGGCGATCAGATCGAGCTCGACGTGCCGCAGCGCCGCGTTTCACTGCTGGTTGACGACGCCGAACTCGCACGGCGGCGCGCGGCGTGGCAGCCGCCGCCGCAGATGTACGATCGCGGCTACGCGCGCATGTACGTCGAGCACGTGCTCGGTGCCGACCGCGGTGCCGATCTGGATTTTCTGGTCGGTCACAGCGGAGCCGCGGTCGCGCGAGAGATGCACTGATGGACGCACCGCTCTCCGCTGACGAACTCGAGCGCCTGCGGCGCTACGACACGCCGACGATTGCCAATGCGATCGAGACCTTCGACATCCGGCCGCGCACGGCCGGCTTCGCCTCGCCGGAGGTTCGCTGCATCTTTCCGCAGTTTGGGACGATGATCGGGTACGCCGTCACCGCGACCTGCCGGGCCGCGACGCCCGCTGCACAGCCGTATTCGCGCCACGGCTGGTGGGATGCGATCGCGGCCGCGCCGTCGCCGCGCGTCGCGGTGATCCAAGATCTCGACGAGCCTCCGGTCGGCGCGTTCTGGGGTGAAGTGCAGTCGAACATCCATCGCGCGCTCGGCTGCGTCGGCGCGGTCACCAACGGCGGCGTGCGCGACCTGCGCGAAGTCGAAGCGCTCGGCTTCCAGTACTACGCCGGCTCGGTGATGGTCTCGCACGCCTACGTGACGATGGTCGATTACGGAAACCCGGTCACGATCGGCGGCCTCGACATCTATCCCGGCGACCTCGTGCATGCCGATATGCACGGCGTGCAGGTCATCCCGCCGCAGATCGCGCGCGACATCCCGGCGGCCTGCGAGGCGATCATTCGCAAAGAGCGGACGATCATCGATCTCTGTCAGTCTGCCGGCTTCACGCTCGATGCCCTCAAGCAGCTGCAGCCGTAGGAGTCCCGACCATGAGCACGGCGTACCTGATCATCAAGTTTTTCCACATCTTGCTGGCGATCACGGCACTCGGTGCCAACCTGACCTACGGTGTGTGGATCGCGCGCTCGCAGATGTATCCGGAGTTCGCGACGATCGCGCTGCGCGGCGTCAAGTTCATTGACGACTGGATCGCCAACCCGTCGTACGTGTTGATGCTGCCGACCGGTGTCGCGATGATCCTGGTCGCAGGCTATAGCTTTTCCACGCATTGGATTTCGTGGGCGATGGGGTTGTGGGTGCTTGCCATTGCGGCCGGCTACCTGGGTTACACGCCCTCGCTGGCCGGGCAGATTCGCGCCATCGAACGCGACGGGCCGGCGAGTCCCGAGGCGGCGCGCCTGGCCGTCCGCGGCAACATCTTCGCCGCGATCCTCGGCGTCCTCATCATCGCGATCCTCATCCTGATGGTCTTCAAGCCGGCATAGGAAACGGCGACCTGAGGCCTAGGGATCTCGAGCGTGCACTCAACCCAGGTCGCACACGAGGTGCTTGTTCTGCGGCGAATATCTAGCTAATCAAGGCAAGTGAGCATCGAGCCGAGTCATTGTGATATCAGCGATATCATGATATCATTGTTTTCAGGAGGCTCCATTCATGCAAATTCCCGTTCGACTCGATGCAGATATCGCCGACGAGCTTCGCGCAAGGGCCAGCGTCGAGGGCAAGTCGATGAACCAGGTCGTCCGTGAAGCTCTTGAAACTCACTTCACGACAAAGCCCGTCTCGCGCGAGCGACTTACCGCGGCGATTGAGCGAGTCGCGAAGCGCGACTCCGCCATTTTGGAAGCGCTGAAGAACCTGTGATGGAAATCTACACGCTAACCGTGGACGACGTCATCGCGATTTACCGACGGGTCACCGGACACGACGACTCGCCGGTGCGTCCGGACGGCCTTGCGTCGGCTATGGCATTGCCGATGCAGACGATGGATGGAAGGGCGCTGTATTCGACGCTCTTTGATAAGGCAGCCGCTCTACTAAGGTCAATCGCCGAAAATCAGCCCTTCCTAGACGCTAACAAGAGAACAGCCTGGGCGACCGCTGCAGTCTTTCTCGAACTCAATCAGATCGAGATCATCGCTTCCGTAGATGAAGCCTGCAGCCTGATGCTGGATATTGCAGCAAAGAAAGTTCAGGTCGACGACGTAGCCGAATTCCTCGCACAGCATGCGAGGTTTCGATTTCCCACCCTAACTCGACGCTCTCCCGTCGATTCAGCTAGGTCACAAACGCAACGCAGACGATTCGGAAACGGGCGTCAGCAAAGATTCAGTTGTATGAAATTGCCCACCGGAGTGATTCTCGAATACTATCGCCCGAATGGTCAAATTGGGTACACCGACGAGGGCGAACGCGTCGATTGTGCGTCGTGCGGACGGACGTTTACCGCATTGGGTTCAGCGTCTCACCTCTGGCTTCGCATGGGAACATATCCTCTGGGAACGAGCGCTGCCGGCCTCCCGGCTGTCGTCGAAGTGTGCGATCACTGTCATGGCAAGTTGGCGCCAATCGCGGCTTGATTGAGCACGCCGTCGCTTGGCGAATTGGGCTCGCATCGATGTCACGCGTAGAGCGGCCGCAGCGCTACGCGATGTGCCGTCGCGTGCCGTCGAAGGTGCGCACGACGAACGGACCGTGGCCCGCGGGAGCGCCTTGCATCCGATCCCGCAACACGCTGAGCGCCGCCGCTTCACCGAGCCGCAAACCGGCTTCGCAGTCCGCGCGGAAATGGACGCCCGCCGCGCAGCGCCCGAACGCGTAGTTGGCGGCAAGTTTGTCCAGCTCGTCGCCGAGGGTCAGCCCCGAGTCGGTCTGCTCGATCAGCTTGCTTCCGTCGGCGTTCGCCGCGATGACGCGCGGGAGCAGCACCTCGTCGTCGATGAAGGCCTTGAAGATCGTGATGTTCGCGCCGCTGATGATGCCGTGCGCCGCCGGGAACGACGGGTGCATCGGGCAACCATACGTGTAGGCCTGCGGAAGCAGCGCGTTTCCGTTCGCTTTCAACGTCGCTTCGAGGGCTGCCGAATGCAGCACGCTCGCATGAATCGGGATCGCCTCACCGGTGCGCGCCCGGTCGACGAGCAGCCCGAACATCTCGGGGCGGACGCGCCGATGGACCATGAACTTCTGGAAGTACACGGCGCTGCCCGCGATCGCTTGCGCGCGCGCGGCAAGCGCACTCATCTCGATCGCATCGAAGTAGGGTCGCTGCGCGCCGGGCGGCAGCGCCGACAGGATCGCCGCGGTGTTTCCGATCACGTCGGCATAGCGGCTGATGTAGTCGGCTAAGGCACGCAACGTAAAGATGTAGCGCGGCTGACTCTCGCGTTCCGCCGGCGGTTCGGTGGGATGCCGCTGCATCTCGATCAGCGTCTCGCGCGTCGTCAAATAATCGCGGCCCGCTACCGCGAACTGCGCCGTGTGCGCCTGGGGCGGCGCCGGCTCGCGTACCAGATCGAGATACAGGAATTGAGAGATGTACGGCCCACGCAGCGTGCCTTTGCCGCCGCGAAACACGTGGTCCGGCTTCGTCCCGAGTTCGGCGCACGCGGCGGCGATCGTCGCGTCGTCGCTGAAGCGAGCGAACGGCACATCCCGCGCGCGCGCCATCCAATAGTCCTCGATCATATCACGCGCGGTCGCCGCCGATGCGACCGTTCCCGGCGCGGGTAGAACAAACTGCGTCGCGTCGTCGCCTTCGTACTCGTAGGCAAGGTCGCGCGTCGCGGCGACCAAACCGAACACCGGCGCCGCCGCGACGCGGCGCAGCGCGTCGAGCGAGCCGCCCCCGAGCGCCGCAAGATAGATCCGGTAGGCCGCCGGATCGACCCGCCCGCGCTCGTCGTGGGGCAGTCCTTTGGTGTACGAGCCCAGGTAGTAGCGATCGGCGTACCGGGCATCGTCGCCGTTGGAACGGTGGACGGCCCCGTGCCGCGGAACGCGCGCCGCGGCGGCGCTGCGTATCGCGCGCAGCCGCTGCAGCCGCGCCGGCGTTGCGGCCGCATCGAGATCTGGATTTGACGGTGCCGCGGTAGCCTCGAGTTCCGGACTCGACGCCGACGCGCCGGCGGCCGCGAGCATCCCAAAGAACTCCCCGCGCAGCATCAGATTAGACGCTTCCCTCGGCCCGCAACTCGCGCAACGCTGCATCGAACGCGTCGATCGTCGCGGCGACATCGTCATCGCCGTGCGCGGTCGAAAGGAACATCACTTCGTTGTGCGATGGCGGCAGCAGCACCCCGCGCGCGCGGGCGGCATGATAGAACGCCGCGTAGGCCCCTTCGTCGTCGCGCGCTTGATCGTCATACGAGCGCGTCGCCGGCCCGGCGCGAAATTTGAAATCGACGATCGATTCCAGCTGCACGACGGCATAACGCAGATCGAGCGCGCGCAGGGTTCCGCGGATACCGTCGGCCAGCGTCTGCGCGCGCTGGGCGGTGCGAGCGAGTGCCGGCGCTTCCCGCTCGATGTGATCGAGCACGCGCAGCCCCATCGCCGCCGCGAACGGCATGCCGGCGTGCGTGCCCCCGGTGAAGCACGGCCCGTCCGGAGCGAGCACCGACATAATCTGCGCGCGCCCGCCGAAGGCAGCCAGTGGGAATCCGCCGCCGAGAACCTTGCCGACCACCGTGAGATCGGGCCGCACGCCGGTGCGGCCTTGCGCTCCGCCCGTCCCCAGGCGCAGCCAGGTGATGACCTCATCGAAGATGAGCACCGCGCCGCTGCGGTCGGCGCGCTCGCGCAGACCGTCGAGAAAACCCGGCACCGGCTCGACGAGCCCCATGTTGGCGCATATCGGCTCGACGAGGATCGCCGCCGGCGCTCCGTCGAGGTGGTCGAGAGCGCGATCGACGTCGGCGAGGTCGTTGTAGCGCGCGACCGCCAGATCGGCAGTCACCGCCCGCGGGATCCCGGAACGTGCGGCGTCCGGCGTCTGCGCGGATGCGCCGGCATCTTGTAAGGCCACATCGAAATGCCCGTGATAGTTGCCCGCGAACTTGAGTACCGCATCGCGCCCGGTGTGCGCGCGCGCGGCGCGGAGCGCACCTTGTACCGCCTCGCTGCCGGTCGTCGCGAAGCGCAGCTTCTCCATCGACGGGAGCAGCGCGCGAATCCGCTCCGCGAGCAGCAGCTCGTTGCGGGACGTCGAGCCATGCACGACGCCGGCGGCGGCCAGTTCGTCGAGCCCGCGCAGAAACGGTGGCGTGTGCCCGAACAGCAGCGGGCCGTACGCCATCACGTAATCGATGAAGCGCCGGCCGCTCGCGTCGTAGGCATAGGCGCCTTCGCCGCGCGCGCAGATAAAGGGCTCGCCGCCGACGCGGCGCCCCGCGCGCACCGGCGAACTGACGCCGCCCGCCAGCGCCTCGTCGGTTTGAACGATCACGCCGACGGGCTTACCGTTTCAGCGCGAAGATTCCCACCGTGTCGTCACGCTCGTAGTTGAGCTGATAGTTGCCTCCGGCTGCGACCGCAACGTACTGCGTGCCGTTCACTTCGTACGAGACGGGCGGCGCGTTGGCGCCGCCGACGAAGGTGTAGTGCCACAGTTTCTTCCCGCTCGACGCGTCGAACGCATCGAACTGGCCGTTGCCTTCGCCGACGAAGACGAGCCCGCCGCCGGTTGCGAGCGCACCGCCGATCATCGGCTTGGGCGCCTTGTACTGCCAGCTGATCCGGCCGGAGTCGACGTCGATCGCGGTAAATGTTCCCGTCTGGATCTTCGGCTTGGTGACGTTCGTGAAGACGCTGCCCGTATGCGCAAAACCCGGATGGTCGGCCGCGGGCGAAATCTTGAAGTCCATCAGCTGGTTGATCCCGAGAACGTACACGTTGTGCGTCTGCGGCGAGTACGCCGGCGGCGACCACTCCGAACCGCCGTTCGCGCCCGGCAAGACGCGCTTGGTTGCGAACATGTTCTTGTTCTGCAGCACGAACGGCTGGGACTTGCGCAGCAGCTTGCCCGTGCGGCGATCGACGATGAAGAACCAGCCGACCTTCCCGGCCTGGCCGGCGGCCGGGATCGTGCGGCCGTTCGCGCGGACGTCGAAGAGAACGACGTTGCTGGTGGCGTCGTAGTCCCACCTATCGTGCTTGACCTCTTGATAATACCAGCGGAGCTTGCCGGTCACGATGTCGAGCGCGACGATCGAATCGGTGTAGAGGTTGTCGCCGGCGCGCGAGGCACCATTCAAGTCCGGGTTCGGGTTTCCGGTTCCGAAGATGAGCAGCTTGCGGACCGGATCGATGGCCGGCGTCGTCCACACCGTACCGCCGCCCGTTTTCCAGGAGTTGCCGGCGAAGGTCTTGGGATCGGTCGAGTACCAGCGCCAGCGCTGTTTGCCGGTGCGCGCGTCGTAGCTCGCGACGAAGCCGCGCAGTGCCCACTCCCCGCCGGCACTGCCGATGATGACGTTGCCGTCGTAGACCTGCGGCGCCATGCTCTCCGAATATCCCAGCGACGGATCGGCAACGCGGGTCTCCCAGCGTTCACTCCCCGTGCGCGCATCGAACGCGACGAGCTTCGCATCCAGCGTCCCGACATAGAGATTGCCGTACGCCAGCGCGAGACCCCGATTGTTGGGTCCGCAGCAGATTTTGAACGGTCCGAGCGCGTAGCTCGTCGACCACAGCACCGCGCCGGTGGCGGCATCCAGCGCCATGATCTTCATGCGGTTCTTCACGACCGGTGTCGTGAGGTACATAACGCCGGAGACGACGAGCGGCGTCGTTTCGAAACTTCCGGTCATCCCGGTGTGCACCATCGCGACCGGTTTCAGCGACGCAACGTTGCCACGGTCGATCTGCGCGAGCGGTGAGTAGCGCGTGTTGTCGTACGTACGGCCGGGTGCAGGCCAATCGGCGTGGTCGCTTCCGGCCCCGGACAGCATCGCATCCGTGAAATCGACGCGCGCACCGGGCGGCACCGTCGCGCCCGGCGTCGGGGCGGCGGTCAGCTCCGCGGCGGGGTTCGGCGCGAGGCCCGGAGCGTGCGGGAGCCCGACGCGCGTGAGCGTCCGCGTCGACAGCGCCGCGTCGCCCGGCGCGATGCCGTTCTTGTTGAGGATATAGGCGAGAACGTTGAGGTACTGCTGCTGCGTCAGGCTGCCCGGAGCGTCTTGCGGCATGCCCGAGCTGATGAACGCGTAGAGCTCCGGCGTCGTCATCTTTCCGACGGCGAGTGACTTCAGAAACTGGGGGCCGAGCAGCGGCGGTCCCTGCTGTCCCTGCATCGCGTTGCCGTGGCACACCAGGCAGTGCCCGATGTAAACGAGCTCGCCGGCCCGCGCTTGCGCGCGCGTGAACCCGCCGCCCGGCGGCTTCGACCCCGAAGCGGCAGCGAGCAGTGCGAGCGTCGCTGCAAGCACGGCGGTCACACCGGCGGCACCGCGAAGACGGGAGGTCATACCGGAAGTTCCCCTTCGTCGCGACGCTTCGTTTCTTCACGCTCTCGCGCGGGCGTCTCGACGCGCCAGAACGTGAAGACGAACGCCACGAGCACGATGATGAGCAGATAGCCGACCGCACCTTCCGGGACGGGACCGGTCGAACGGAACGGCGGCGCGGACGTGCCTGAGATCTGGAAGTCCGTGACGTACGTCGCGACATCGATGACGTCTTGTGAAGAAAGCTGGTTTTCGCCGAAGGTCGGCATCTCTTCGGGCCCCACGCGAATCGCATCGGCGACGACGTTGATCGGTGCATCGCGCAAGGACGGCGCCCAAGCGAGCCCGCCGATGCCACCGCCTTCGCCCTGTACGCCGTGGCACTGTTCGCAATTCAACGCAAACAGCGAGCGGCCGTGTTCGAGGTTACCGCCCGCGGCGATTTCAGGGATCGGCGGACCGCCTGCGACGTCGGGCGCGAGGTACGCTTCGATCGCGCGGATATCGTCGAGCGGCAGCTGCTGGCCGGAACGCTCGTCGCGCGAACCGACCTCGATCCACGGGACGGCGGCGGGCATCCGTCCGCTCATCAAGTAGAAGTCGACGGCCGCGAGGCCGACGCCGCGCAGCGAGGGGCCGTCGGCGGTTCCCCACTTCTGGGCGGCGTGACAGGACGCGCAGTCGGTCATATAGAGCTGCTCGCCGCGCGACGGCGGTGCCGCGGAAACCGCAGCTGCGAGGAGCAGCGGCAGCGCGAACATCAGCGAGCGTCCTGCGCAGCGTCGAATGCGGCGCCGAGACGGCGTTCGCGCGCGCCCCAGTCGGCGATGCACCAGAGCAGTACCAAGAGCACCGGTGCGCCCGCGCTGAGCCACATGACCATGCCGGCATTGACTTGATCGTCCAACGCATCGGGGCGGCTCGCGTAGTGCGGGTAGAGGACGTGATTCGTAACGTAGAAAAGCGCTCATCGGCAAGCTGAGGAACAGCGAGAGGATGCGCAGCGGGTGCGACGACGCGTGCGGAGCCGGTGCGACCGCAAAGATGGGCGACCAGTAGATCAATCCGGCCGTCAGGTACAACGCGTGCTCGCCCGCATGCACCGTCTCATTCTCGAGCGCGCGTTCGTAGAGCGGCGAAAAGTGCGTGCCGTAGAGGACGAGCGTAAGCAGGCCCAAGCCGAAGAGCGGGTGATCGATGGCGCGCATCGGCGGGCTGTTGAGAAGGCGGGCCAGCGCCGTCGCCTCGCG
>Ga0302181_10001339_pt1 | contig 18473 bp, 14 predicted proteins | sample I_Palsa_E3_3_FD_198786 | JGI IMG/M metagenome (GOLD analysis project Ga0302181, IMG submission 198786) | Peat permafrost microbial communities from Stordalen Mire near Abisko, Sweden - I_Palsa_E3_3 | ecosystem: Environmental > Terrestrial > Soil > Palsa > Peat permafrost | place: Sweden...
TCTGGTCCTGCAGCGGCACCGACCAGGCGCAGAACTGGACGTTCAGCAACAGCGAGTTCGTCCACAACGGCAAGTGCCTGAACGATCAGGGCAACGGCGGCATCCGCAGCAAGGTCATCTTGTGGACCTGTAACGGCGCCTCCAACGAAAAGTGGAGTGAGCTGGCCAACGGTGAGATCCGGCTGCAGTCTCACAGCAACACGCTGTGTGTGGACGATCCGGGCTACTCGAAGAAGAACGGCACCCAGCTGATCGTTTACACCTGCAAGGACAGCGCCAACCAGAAGTGGTCGCTTCCCTAAAACGCAGCACCGAACCGCAGGCGCCCGGCTGCCCCCCGCTGACGTGGGGTGGTGGTAACGGGCGCCTTCGGCTGTCGCGGCCGCATTGACGAACAAGCGACGCCCTGGCCACCGTGGCTTCCTGAGCGCTTATGGCAACATGGCGGGATGCAGGTACTGCGCACGCCCGAGGACCGCTTCGCTGATCTTCCCGGGTTCGGCGATCCGCCGCGCTACGCCGATGTCGGCGGGCTGCGGCTGGCCTACGTGGAAGCCGGGCCACCCGATGGCGAGCCGGTGCTGCTGCTGCACGGCGAGCCGAGCTGGTCGTATCTGTACCGCACGGTCATGCCGGTCCTGGCCGACGCGGGACTGCGGGTCATCGCGGCCGACCTGGCCGGGTTCGGCCGCTCGGACAAGCCGGCCGACATCGCCGATCACAGCTACGCGCGGCACGTGGAGTGGATCCGCGCGCTCGCCTTCGACCGGCTTGACCTGCACGGGCTGACCCTGGTGGGGCAGGACTGGGGCGGCCTGATCGGGCTGCGGCTGGTGGCCGAGCACCCGGAGCGGTTCGCCCGGGTGGTAGCGGCCAACACCGGCCTGCCCACCGGCGACCAGCCGATGCCCGACGTCTGGCTGCGCTTCCGTGAGATCGTCCGGACGGCGCCCGTGCTGAGCGTGTCCCGGCTCGTGCAGTCCGGCTGCCAGACCCAGCTGACCCCCGAGGTGCTGGCGGCCTACGAGGCGCCGTTTCCCGACCCGACGTTCATGGCCGCGGTGCGGGCCATGCCGAACCTGGTCCCGACCACCCCCGATGACCCGGCGGCCGAGGCCAACCGGGCCGCTTGGCGGCGGCTGGCCGCCTGGGACAAGCCGTTCCTGGTCGCGTTCAGCGACCGGGACCCCATCACCGGTGCCATGGCGCCCGTCTTGGCCCGCACGATCCCGGGCGCGGCGGGCGTGGAGCATCCGGTGATCGCCGGGGCCGGCCACTTCCTCCAAGAGGACGCGGGCGAACGGCTCGGCACGGTCATCGCCGACTTCATCCGCGCCCATCCGGTCGGCTAGAGCGGAGAGGACACCATGAGCGTCACCGGTAGCGCCGCCGTCGGCGGGCGGTCCAGGAGCCTGATCCTGACCGCGATGATCTTCGCGGTCGCGATGACCTTCATCGACCAGACCATCGTGTCGATTGCGGCGCCCAAGATCCAGAGCAGCCTGGGCCTGTCCAGCAGCGGCATGCAGTGGGCGATCAACTCCTACCTGCTGGCGCTGGCGGCCCTGTTCGCCTTCGGCGGCCGCCTGGCGGACACTGTGGGCCACCGCACCATGGCCGTCGTTGGCGTCATCATCTTCGCCGCCTCCTCGGCCCTGTGCGGCCTGACCCCCAGCGGCGCCGCCGCCGAAACCTGGCTCGTCGCCTTCCGTGCCCTGCAGGGCGCCGGCGGAGCCATCATGTTCCCCGCCGCTCTGGCCATCGTGGTGCAGACCTTCGACCTGCGCTCTCGCGGCCGGGCCCTGGCCCTGTTCTTCGGCATCGCCGGCGGGCTGACCGCCATCGGCCCCATCGCCGGCGGCTATCTCCTGGAATGGACCTGGCGCGCCATCTTCTGGATCAACATCCCCGTCGCCCTGATCGCCCTGGCCCTGATCGCCATCTCCAAGCCGGCCAACGAATCCCGTCCGGCTCGGATGGACTACCGGGGCCTGGCCTTGATCGTGGCGGGCGTCGGACTGAGCGTGTTCGGGCTCCAGCAGTCCTCGATCTGGGGCTGGGGTAACCCGGCGATCGAGATCTGCATCGTCGTGGGCCTGATCATCCTGGCCGTATTCGTGTCCGTCGAGCGCCGGACCGCGTCACCGTTGATCAACATGAAGATCTTCAGCAACCGGCCGTTCGCGGTGGAGAACGTCATCTTGTTCATCGCCATGATGACGTTCATCCCGGTGTTCTTCTTCGCCAGCATTTACGGGCAGGTCGCGCTGGGGGAGAAGCCCACCACGGCCAGCCTGCTCATCTTGTACTTCTTCCTGGGCTTCGTGGTCTGCGCGCAGATCGGCGGCCGGCTGCTGGACCGGACCGGCGCCAAGCGGCCGGTCGTGCTCGGCTGCGTCCTGGCCGCCGTGGGGTACGCGCTGTGGGCCGGCAAGGCGACCGACCTGCACGCTGGCGCACAGGTCATCTACATCGTGATGGCCGGCGCGGGCATGGGCTTCATGCTCGGCCAGGCCAACACCGACGCGGTGAACCGGGCCTCCCGGTACTCCTACGGTGAGGCCACTGGCATCACCCAGACCGTCCGCAACTACGGCGCCAGCGTCGGCTTCGCCATCCTGGGCACCATCTTGATCTCCGAATTCCGCTCGGCCATCACCTCCTCGCTGACCGCTAAGGGCCTGCCCGGTCCGGCAGCGGCCGCGGAGGCGGCCAAGATCGCCCAGCTGCAGGGCGGCAGCGGCAACCCCGCCGCGATCCCGCAGTTCATCCGGGCCGACTTCGCCGGCGCCATCCGGGACGTGCTCATCGCGATGGCCGTGATCATGGCGGTGGCCGCACTCGTGGCCCTGCGCGGCCTCAAGCGGGGCGTTCAGGGCGACGCCGAGGCCGTGGCCGACCGCGAAGCCGAGCTTCCCGGCGACGAGCCCGACGCCGCCTACCCCGCCGCGCGGTAAGCGACTCAGGAAGCCGGCCGCGTGACGCAAGCGACAGGTGCGCCCGGCTACCGGAACCTCAGGTCAGCTCACCGGCCGCGGCGGCCGCCTCCTCGGCCAGCGGCTCCCTGATCGCGTCGATGGGCCCGGTCGAATCGTCCAGCGTCTCGTCCAGCGGCTCGGGCGCCTCGGGCAGCACCTGCTTGATGTAGTCCTTAGTGGCGGCGATGGTGCCGACGTCGCGACCCGCGGCCTCGGACATGTACCAGCGGTGCTCGAGGATCTCGTGGAAGATCTCCGCCGGGGGCAGCCGGCCCCGAAGGTCCTCCGGGACCGCGGCGATCACCGGATCGTAGACTTCTTCCAGCCACCGGTTGGTCGCCACGATCTCCGAGACCGGACGGCCTTCCTTCTGCTCCAGGTAGGCGCGGAAGCCGGTGATGTCGTTGAGCAGCCTGCGTGCCTGGTTCTCGCCTGCGTCGATGCCGGTTCGCAGGAACAGCTTCCTGGCGAAGTGCCCGGATTCCGCGACCCGGGTGCGCAGCCGCAGCTTGTTTCCCTCCGGGGTGGGGATCAGCTCGATCTCCTCGGCGTCGAAACCGAGCTTGTTGAGCCGGTGCAGCCGCTCCGCGATCCGCTGCCGCTGCTCCTCCGGCCGCAGGATCTCCTCCTGGGTCAGCTCCTGCCACAGGGAATCGTAGCGTTTCCGCAGTTCATCGGCGATCTCGAAGGGGTCCACATCGTCCGGCAGCCGCTCCCCGGCCTGAAGATCGAGCAGTTCGCCGGCTATCCGCTCGGTGGCCAGCTCGATGTCGTACAAGCGCTGCCCATCAGACAGGGCCGGGTGCTGCTCGCTGGTCTCCGCGTCGACCAGGTACGCCTCAAGCGTGCCCGCGTCGTGCCGGAACAGCGTGTTGGACAGCGAACAGTCTCCCCAGAAGAACCCGGACAGGTGCAACCGGACGAGCAGTTCGACCAGCGCGTCCAGCAACCCGTCGATGGGCTGGATGCCCCGCGGGTGGGAGAAGACCGCGCGGTACGTCGCCGCGTAGGTGAGGAACTTGGTGACCAGGATCGCGTCGCTGTCCTGCTGCCGGGGCTGCGCATCGTCCAGGTCGACCGCGATCCCGACCGCCTCGACGGCCGGGACGTTCAGGTCGGCCAGCGCCCGCAGCACCTGGTACTCGCGCCGCGCGAGCCGTTCACTCAGCTCCTTGAGCGCGTACAAGGTGCCGTCGTCGTACACGAACCGCACCACGTGCCGCGAGATGCCCCGCTGGCGGATCTCGACCAGTCGGTCGTCCCGCCACTGCGCCAGCGGCACCGACCACGGCAGGGTCAGTAGCCCGGACGCGTGGTCGGCTGGAGGCGTGAAAACGAACCGCACGTAAACAGTCTCCCGCATCGCGGCCCGGGCCGGCGAGCGGTCCTAGCCAAGCTGGGCCGGCGACATGTTGGCGCCGCTGATCACCACCGCGACGTGCTCGCCCGGCTTCGGTTTGTACGCCCCGGCCAGCAGGGCCGCGATCCCTACCGAGGCGGCGGGCTCGGCGGCCACCCGGAACGCCTGCCACAGGGCCCGCTGCGCGGCCAGGATCGAGTCGTCGTCGACGAGCAGCACATCCTCGACGTAGGACTGGGTGATGGGGAACACCAGCTCGCCGATCCGCCGCGGCGCCAGGGCGTCCGCCGCGACGCTGCCCGCGGGGGCGTCGGCAGGCTGGCCCGCGGCCCGGGCGTAGGTCAGCGTGGGCGCGCCTTCTGGTTCCACCCCGATCACGCGGACGCCTCCGGCGAACCAGGAGGCAACGCCGGCCAGCAGGCCACCACCGCCGACCGGTACCAGCACGGTGTCCAGGCCGTCGGCCTGCTGGGCCAGCTCCAGGCCCAGGGTGCCCTGGCCCACGATGGTCTCGTGCTGGTCATAGGCGTGCACGCTCATCGCGCCCGAGCTTGCCTCCCAGTCCTGAGCCGCGGCCAGGGCGTCGGCATAACGCTCGCCGGTGACCACCAGGTCGGCGCCGAGCTGGCGGATGCGCTCGATCTTGGTCGGCGCGGACACGGTGGGCACGAAGATCTTCGCCGGGACGCCGAGCCGGTGCGCGGCGTAGGCCACGGCCACGCCGTGGTTGCCGCCGGACGCCGCTACCACCCCGGCGGGCGGCACGTCCCGCAGCAGCAGGTTCGTGAACGCGCCCCGGGCCTTGAACGAGCCTGCGCACTGCAGTTGCTCGAGCTTGAGCGTGCCGGCCGGCCGGGCCGCCGCCGACTCGTCGAGCTCGCCGAGGCTGACCTCGATGACCGGCGTCCGGCGGATGTACGGCCGGATCGTGTCGTAGCAGCGGCGGATATCGTCACGAGAGATCACCTCAGCACGATACTCGGCGCCGTGCGAGACTAGCTGTCATGACCGAGCACCCCCACCACCACGAAGAAGACTCGGCCTGTGCGGTAGCCCACGGAGCCGTCTCGCCCGTCATTGGAACGGCCGGGGCTCGCGACGCGGGGGAGCGCACGCTGGTCGCGGTGTTCGCCTCGCCGGTCGCTGGTTACCTGCTCAGATACGGTGCGGACCTGGGGTTCCGCGGGTTCCTGCTGGAACCGGACCAGGCGCGCGCGGCCGGGGCCGCCGCCCTCGGGTTCCCGCTACTGACAGCCGTGCCCGACGATCTCGACGGCTCCGCGGACGTGATCGTCACCGACCACCACCGGTCCGAGCTGGGTCTGATGCTCCGGGACGCGCTGGCCACCAAGGCGAGGTGGATCGGGATCATGGGCAACCCGCGGCACGTCGGGCCGCATGTGCAGATGCTCACCGACCTTGAGGTTCCGCCCGAGGAGATCGCCCGGGTGCACCGGCCGATCGGGCTCAACATCGGCTCGCGGACGCCGCCCGAGATCGCCATCTCGGCCCTGGCCGGCCTGCTGGCCGACCGCAACGGCCGTTCCGGCGGATTCGAGTTCTAATTCGACGCTCCACGGCGGCGGAATGTCAGTACCGAGAGATACTCTCAGGTTCGGCATTGGACCAGGAGCGTGATGACCATGACCGACTCCGCCACGCAGGCTCGGCCTGCCAGCCCCAGCGGCAATCCCCGGCCCAGGGGGAGGCCGGGCCGTAAGCCGAAGGGCAGCGTGCCCGTGGTCGTCCTGGAGACGCCGGACCAGCCCGATCCCGGCCATGTGCTGTCGTGGCGGCAGCGCAAGATACTACGGGCGATCCGGGAGTCGGTCCAGGAACGCGGCTACCCGCCTTCGATGCGAGAGATCGGCGAGGCGGTCGGCCTGGCCAGCACGGGGAGCATCTCGTACCAGCTCAGAATCCTGCAGCGCAAGGGCTACCTGCATCGGGACGTGGGGCGGGCGCGGACCATGGAAGTGCGCCTGCCGGGCCGCCCGCCGGTGCGTCCGCACGACTCGGTCGCCGGGAGCACCAGCGATGCCGAGCCGGCTGACCATCCCGGCAGCGACATCCCGTCGCGGGAAGCCGTGTACGTGCCGCTGATCGGGCAGATCGCTCCGGGCGGGCCGATCCTGGCCGACCAGTACGTGCGCGATGTGTTCCCGCTGCCTCGGCAGCTGGTCGGCGAGGGCACCATGTTCCTGCTCACGGTGGTCGGCGACTCCATGATCAACGCCGCGATCGCCGACGGGGACTTGGTCGTGGTCCGGCGGCAGGAGGACGCGCAGAACGGGGACATCGTGGCCGCCATGCTCGACGGCGAGGCGACGGTGAAGACCCTCAAGCGCAGCGACGGGCACGCCTGGCTGCTCCCGCACAACCCGGCATACGCCCCGATTCGCGGAGACGAGGCCAGCATCCTCGGCCGCGTCATCGCGGTCCTGCGCCGCGTCTGACCCGAATCCGCGAGTAGGCCGGTGACACGGCGGCGCAAATGCCGATAGGTGCCCCTTTGACCTGGGATGATGATCGCTGCGAAGTAATGATCATCTCGGGCGGAGAGGCACCTACCTGATGAAAAGGATACGCAGCGGGGCGGGCAGATCGCGGCAGCAGCCGCGGATCGGCGCGCCGGATCGGTCGCTGACGCCGAACGCGGGCCTGGCGGCCATCACCGAGCTGTGTGACCGGCTCGGCGTGATCAGCGCGCTGGATGCGGCGGTCGGCCCCATCAAGCAGCGCGACCGCGGGTTCGGGGCCGGGGAGCTGCTGACGGGGCTGGCTGCGGCGCAGCTGGCCGGGGAGGACTTCTTGACCGGGCTGGACCGCCAGCGTGCCGATGCGGCCGGGCAGCAGATCACGCCGGTGCCGGGGCTGGCGTCCACGACCGCGGCGGGCCTGGCCCGGCGGATCACCCCGGCGCAGTGGCAGGCAGTGGAGACCGGCCTGGCGGCGGTGACCGGCCGGATGCTGGCGCTGCTGCCCGCCGAGCGGGCGTCGGCGCTGGCCGGCGGCCCGGTCACCATCGACCTGGACACCACCGATGTGGAGGTCTACGGCCGCAAGAAGCGCGGCGTGGCCTATAACTACCAGGGCCAGCGGGTCGGCCGCCCGCACGTGGCCACCTGGGCCGAAGCCGAGACCGTGCTGGCCGCCGACCTGGGCGAGGGCACCGATGACCCGCGCGCGACCGCGCCGGATCTGCTGCGCCGCGCCCTGGCCGCCCTGCCGCAGCGGGCACGGGCCTCGGGCCGGGTGGCGATGCGCGCCGACGCCGGGTACTTCGCCGGGCAACTAGCCCGCGCCGGCCACGACGCGCGCATCAGCTTCGCGATCGGCGCCAAGCGGATCGCGCCGCTGTGGCGGCTGCTGGCCGGCATCGCCGAGGACGCCTGGCATGACGCGATCGGCATGGACAATGCGCAGGTCGCGGTCGCTGAGTACTGCCCGGACTGGTGGCCGGCCAGCACCCGGCTGCTGATCCGCCGGGTCCTGCTGGACCCCGGGCAAGTCTCGCCTGACCCGCGGTCCCGGCGCCGCCGCACCCTGCACCCAGACCAGCGGGCCCTGCCGATCCCCGAACTGGCCCGAGCCGGGGCGATCTACGCCTACAGCTTCATCTTGACGAACCTGGACGTGTCCGCCCCGGACAAGGCCGCCGCGGCGGAGCACTGGTACCGGCACCGGACTACGGTGGAGAACATCTTCCGCGACAGCAAGCTCGGCGCCGCCCTCCGCCACCTCCCGTCCGGATACCCCCAGGTGAACCTGGCCTGGATGTGGGGCGCGCTGCTCGCCGCGAGCATGGCCGCCTGGCTGCACCAGCTCACCGCCACCACCGCCGGCCAGGACATCCTGGCCGGGCACGGCGTACGCGGCGGCAAGGCCATGATCGCCACCTTGCGCTGGCGGCTGATCGCCGTCCCCGGCCGGCTGACCCGCCACGCCCGCCACCTGACCCTGCGGCTCCCGCCCGGCCACAACATCCTGCCCGAGGTCCTGACCCGGCTACGGGACCTGCCCGCACCCGCCTGACCTGCGCCTCCCGAGCCCCGGCTCCCCGTCCTTGTCCACGGCCCGCCAGCCCCGAACCGCAGAAAGGCTCCCAGACCGCGAACCCGGCGCCGGCTCCCGGGCCGTCAGTATGCCCGCCACCACGAATCCTGGCGCATCAAGATCATTTAAGGAGGCAGGGATCAGCTCACCGCGCTATTCGCGGATTCGGGTCTGAGCGACCGCGGACGCTCCCGAAATCGAATCCGCAATGTTGGCGGCGAGGGGCATACTCCGCCATCGTCATCGGTTGCACCCGGTACGGGTTGGCGCAATTGCGCGCGTTAGGCTGAAAACAGCCGAAGCGGGGGCAAAGGCATGCGGGAGGCGGGCTTGGCCGGGGCGTTTTTCCGGCACCGGGGGCTCATCGCGTTCTCGGCGGGGGGCGCGATGGCCGAGGCGGGCGTCCTGTCCTATCGTGCGCCCTTCGCCCGGCCGCTCGCCCCGCAGGTTACCGCGCTTCCGCCGCTCGCGGCCTTCCACGACCTGCGCTGGCTGTTCGCGTTCAACCAGTCCTGGCTCGGCTTCACGGTCGTCTTGGTGCTGCTGGTGCTGGCGCGGGCGGGCGTGGACGCGGTCCTGATCCAGCTGGCCTGGCCGCGCCAGCTTGATCCTGCGGTCCCGGGCCTGGCGCGGCCGCGTTTCCTGACCTCCGTTGTGTCCTGCATCGTGCTGACGGTGCTGGTCGGGCTCGTGTTGTCGCCGGTGGTCACGCTGATGTTCGGGGTGGCCCTGCTCCCGTTCTCCTGGCCGTACCTGGCCGCGGTGCCCATCTTGCTCGGCACCGCGGTAGCGCTGAGCCAGGGCGGCGTGGGCCCGGCCTGGTGGCGGCGGCTGCCCCCGGTGCGCACGGCCGCCTGGGTGATCGCGACCTTCTTGATCCTGTCCCTGGCCTCGGCGCTGATGGCGCACCTGGACACGGCGGGCATCGTGGCCGTGGCCGGGCTGGCCGGGGTGGTCAACGCGCGGGCCTGGTACGGGCTCACCGCCGCGGCGGTCCGGCGCTCGATCGACAGGCCACTGCACCCCTGGCACTGGCGCGCCACGCTGCAGCAGATCCGGCGCTCGCTGCTGGACCGGACCAGCTGGGTCCCAGTGGCGCCGCTGGCCGCGGTGCTGGTTCTCGCGTTGGTCGTCGGTCTGGCCCGGCTGGCCTTTACCGGCACCGTGCGGTTCGCGCCCGGCCCCACTGGCGTGGTGGCGAGCGCGGACGAAGCGGCCGGGCTGATCGCATCCGGCGGATCGGACCAAGGCGGTGGCCGGAGCAAGACCGTAACCACCGCCAAGCCCCGGGGCGCGGTCCTGGTGGTCGAGGGCTTCGGGTCGAGCTGCTGCGGCGCCGCCTACGGACTGCGGGCGGCCGAGCCGGGCATGCTCGTGCGCCAGTTCTCCTACCTCGGCCTGGATGCGGCCGGACAGCCGATCCCGTACGGCCCGGCGGCAGAAAACCTGTCCATCCAGGCCCTGGGCGACCGGATGGCCGCCCAGGTGGAGGACCTGTACCACCAGGTCGGCGTGCCAGTCGACGTGGTGGCCGAGAGTGAGGGCACGCTTGGCTTGTACGCGATGCTGGCCCGGCACCCGCACGTGCCGGTGAAATCGGTGACCCTGCTGAGCCCGATCGTCGAGCCCGGCCAGCTGGGCCAGGCCGAGGACACCGTGCCCGGTGCCGCGCTGAACACGCTGAACGATCTGATCGGCGGCATGTCGCCGTACGGAAGCTCGGGCGCGCAGGCGCTGATCGACTCGGTCAGCGAGGTGGGCGCCCGCTACTTCGAGCAGGTCAGCCACGAACTGGCGCTGCCCTGGCTGGCCGTGATCCCGCTCGCCGACGCGGTGACCCTGCCCGCCTGCCCGTGGCCGCGCAACGTGATCTTCGTCGCCGCGTTCCACGGCGGGCTGCTTGGCAACGCCTCGGTCCGGCAGCTGGTCGAGGGCTTCCTGTCCCGGGGTACGGCGCAAGTGCAAAGCGCGTACCAGCGGCAGCTGCGCCGCACCGCCCAGCTCATCGCGGCGGCGGCCACGGCCTGGCGGATGCCCGAGCTCAGCGCGTCCTGTCCCGGCGCCGGGAGCTAGCTGGCGGGACGCGCGGCGATCCGCTACGCTGATCCGCGTGACACGAGCAGCCCGCTCCCCCAGGCCAACACAGCAGTGGTGGCGCCGCCAGTAGGCGGCCCGCTGACTCGCGTTGTTTTTGTAACACAGCGATACCGAAGCGACCGCCCGGAAACGGCGGCCGCCTTTTTGTTGCTCCGGCCGCCTCCCGGGCCCGAACCCCCGGAGGGGCCACGTGGACGCCCACCGCACCGAACTGACGACCCGCGGCGGCGTGCGGGTCATCCGCACCGCCTCCCCCTTCGACCCGGGTGAGCTCGACCGGGTCGCGACGCTCGTCGACGAGCGCCGCGGCGGCGTGATGAGCTCCGGCATGGAATACCCCGGGCGGTACAGCCGCTGGCACATGGCCTACGTCGACCCGTGCGCCGAGATCATCGCCACCGGGCGGCGGATCACCGCGCGGGCCCTGAACGACCGCGGCCGGGTTCTGCTCCCGGTGATCCGCGCGGCCATGACGCGGGTAGGCCAGCCTGAGCCAACAGGGTCTGTCGACGCCGACACCGTGGTGATCCCCGAGCCCGACCGCGAGTTCACCGAGGAGGAGCGCAGCCGGCGGCCCACGGTGTTCAGCGCGCTACGGGAGATCGCGGCGGCGTTCGGCTGTGCGGACCCGCATCTGGGCCTGTACGGGGCGTTCGGTTACGACCTGGCCTTCCAGTTCGAACCGGTGCAACTGCGCCGCGAGCGTCCGGCCGGGCAGCGGGACCTGGTCCTGCACCTGCCCGATGAGATCTGGGTGCTGGACCGCAAGCGCGAGGAGGCGGTCAGGTACACCTATGAGTTCGAGGTGGACGGCGCGTCCACGACCGGGCTCGAGCGCCTGACGGCTGGCACGGGACCGCAGCACGAGCCACGCTCCGTTCGGCCTAAAGACCTTCCTCCGCCGCCGGAGCCCGGCAGCTACGCGCGGGTCGTCGAGGAAGCCCGGGAGCGGTTCGCCCGCGGCGACCTGTTCGAGGTGGTGCCGAGCCACGTGTTCCACGGACGGTGCGCGTCGCCGGCCGCGTTCTACGAACTGCTGCGGCAGCGCAACCCCGCCCCGTACGAGTTCCTGTTCAACCTGGGTGAGGGGGAGCACCTGGTCGGCGCGTCGCCCGAGATGTACGTCCGGGTCACCGGGGACCGGGTGGAGACCTGCCCGATCGCGGGCACGATCGCGCGCGGCGAGGACACGCTGGAGGACGCGGCGAACATCGCCACCCTGCTCGGCTCGGCCAAGGAGGAATCCGAGCTGACCATGTGTACCGATGTGGACCGCAACGACAAGGCGCGGGTCTGCGTACCCGGCTCGGTCCGCGTCATCGGGCGGCGCCAGATCGAGATGTACAGCCGTCTCATCCACACCGTGGACCACATCGAGGGTCGGCTGCGGTCCGGGTTCGACGCGCTCGACGCGTTCCTCACCCACATGTGGGCGGTCACCGTCACCGGCGCGCCCAAGACCTGGGCCATGCAGTTCATCGAGGACCACGAGCAGACCCCGCGCCGCTGGTACGGCGGGGCGGTCGGCAAGATCGGCTTCGACGGCTCGATGAACACCGGGCTCACGCTGCGGACCGCGCACATCACCGGCGGCATCGCCGCCGTGCGCGCGGGCGCGACGCTGCTGTACGACTCGATCCCCGACGCGGAGGAACAGGAGACCCACATCAAGGCCCGGGCCCTGCTGGAGACCCTGGCCGAGGCCGGACGCCTGCCCCAGGACAATGCGCGCCCGGCGGATCCCTCGGCCGGGTCAGCGGCGTCGGTTAGCGGCCGCAGCCCGCGGGTCCTGCTGGTCGACCATCAGGACTCGTTCGTGCACACGCTGGGCGACTACTTCCGCCAGCACGGGGCGGAGGTGACGACGCTGCGGTTCGGGTTCGCCCCGGCCCTGCTGGACTCATACGCGCCGGACCTGGTGGTGCTGTCGCCCGGGCCCGGCCGGCCGACCGACTTCGGCTGCGCGGCGCTGCTCGACGAGGTGTACGCGCGACACCTGCCGGCGTTCGGCGTGTGCCTGGGCTTGCAGGCCATGGTGGAGCACGCCGGCGGCGCGCTGGCGCTACTGCCCGAGCCCGCGCACGGCAAGCCCGGGCAGGTCCGGGTGACCGGGGGAGCGCTGCTGGCCGGCCTGCCCGCCGAGTTCACCGCGGGCCGCTACCACAGCCTGTACGCCCCCGCCGACCAGGTACGCGGCGGATTCACCGCCACCGCCGCCACCCCGGACGGGGTGGTAATGGCCATCGAGGACACCGCCGCCGGACGCTGGGCGGTGCAGTTCCACCCTGAGTCGATCCTAACCGCCTCCGGCCGGGTCGGCCACCAGATCATCGCCAACGTCCTAGACCTGTGCCGTGCGCGGGAGAAAGTCGGTGGCCGCCTGTAGTGTGCTGTGGCATGAGGAGCGTCGAACCCGAGGTTTTCCTGGTCGCGCGGCCGAAGGTCGACTACGACGCGATGGCCGCCTACCTGCACGAGGTGGGCGGGGAGCGCTGGCTGGAGCGGCTGGACCGCGATCAGCTCGGCAATGACGCGCAGGATCTCGCCGAGTTCGCCGGGAAGATGTGCTACCGATCCTGGGAACCCGGCCTGAACCCCAACGTTCGCAAGGTCCGCGACGACCAGGCCGAGTACCTGCAGAACATCCTGAAGCAGGCGCACGGCTCGGTCCTCGAGCACGCCAGCTTCACGTTCGTGCTGCACAACGTATCCCGGGTCCTCACCCATGAACTGGTTAGGCACCGGCCAGGGACGGCGGTGTCGCAGGAGTCGCTGCGCTATGTCCGTCTCGATGAGCTGCCGTTCTGGTTCCCCGAGTGGGCCCAGCAGGACGCGGAGCTGATGAAGCGGGCCACGGCGCTGCTGGCTGAGCTCGAGCAGTTCCAGCTGTGGATGGCCGGGCACTTCGAGCTGGACGACGACGGCACCAAGATGCACGAGAAGAAGGCCAAGACCTCGTTCATGCGCCGGTTCGCCCCGGAAGGCCTGGCCACCGGGCTGGTCTGGACGGCGAACATCCGCACCCTGCGACACACCATCGAAGCGCGGACAGACCAGGGTGCCGAAGAGGAGATCCGCCTGGTGTTCAACAAGATCGGCCACCTTATGCGGGAAGAAGCGCCCGCCCTGTTCGGGGACTACACGGTAACCGACGGCACCTGGATTCCCGGCTGGCGCAAGGTCTGACGCCAGACCGCAGGAGGCTTCGGCGAGCACCTGCGAACCGACCCGGCGGCGGGCCCCTAGCCGGTCAGGCTGTCCAGGTCGTAGCGGATCAGGTGGTCCGGAGCTCCGCGTTCCCGCAGCACCTGCACGGTCTTGATGATCATCGCGTCCGGCCCGCTGACGTAGATGTCCCGGTCGGCCCAGGTCGCCTTGGCGGCCAGCTCGGGCACGGTACCGAACATGACGTCCTCGCGGGTCGGCTCGTCCGACACCGCCGGGATGACCTGCAGCCAGGGGTAGGCAAGCTCCATCTGCTGCAGCTCGGCCAGGTCGTACAGGTCCTGGTAGCGGCGCGCGCCAAAGTAGAGCACGATCTCGCGGCGGCGGTTTGGCCCGGGCGCCCTGGTGATCGCCTCGATGATGGCCTTGACCGGAGCCAGCCCGGTGCCGCCGGCCAGGCACAGGACGTCTCGCGGCGAGTCCGTGTTCGCAGTCATCGTGCCCTCTGGCGCACCGAGCACCAGTGGGTCCCCGACCCGGACGTGGTGGACGAGGGACGGGCTGACCAGGCCGCCTGCGATCGCCCGGACGTGCAGGCTCAGCGTCCCGTCGGCGCGCGGGGTGTTCGCGATGGAATACCTGCGCCACAGCCGGGGCCAGCGCGGCGTCTGCACGCTGACGTACTGGCCGGGCAGGTAGCTCAGCGGCTGCTCAGGCGCCACGGTGAGCACCGAGATGTCGGGCCCACGCGACTCGGCGGCGGTGACGGTGGCGATCCACCAGGCTGGAGCGTGTTCGGCATCGCGCGTGGCGGCGTCGATCATGACGTCTACGGCATGGTCGAACGCACGTTCCCAGGCCCGCTGCGTCGTCTCGTCCCAGGCCTGCGCGGCAAACCGGTGCAGCGTGGCTAGCAGCGCCCGGCGGAACATCCCGTAGTGCTGCTCCCGGACGCCGAACTTGCGGTGAGCACGTCCGAGCTTTTCCAGGTAGGGCACGAGCACCGCTGGGTCGTCCTGGTCGCGGGCGATGCGGACCAGGGCGCGGAAGAAGCGCCTGCGCTGCAGGTCCATGGCGGCCGGGAACATGGCCCGGATCTCGCTGTCCATGGCGTTCAGCTGCCCGTAGAAATAGGTCATGGCCGCGTCAGCGGTCGGTTCGAGCAGAAACAATGAGGCCTGAACGGGATGGCGGGCCGGCCCACCGGTACCGTTGACGGGCACGGCACCCTCACCATGGCGCGGTGATCCGGCATCTCCGGACATTGTCACACTCTCAGTGTCGCATCAGGAGCGGAACGCTACCATCGATTACTGGCAACTCGGGATCTAACCGGTGCAGACGATTTTTCCCGTGGGCGGGCCTAGCGCGGGCGGGATGGACCATTATGGGCAGTGGAACCTTATGTGCAGGAGGACGACGGATGGGCCGCCCGATAATCGGCATCACCGGCGAGCTGGAGGCAACTCGCTGGCGCGACTGGATTCGCGAAGCGGTCGTCTCGCCGGTGAGCTACACGAGAGCCGTCGAGCGCGCGGGCGGAGCGCCAGTCATCTTGCCGCCGGTCCCCTCGAGTTCCGTGCCGAGCCTGATCGCCAGGATTGACGCCTTGGTCGTGGCGAGCGGCCGGGATGTCGACCCCTCACTCTACGACCAGGCTCCGCACGAGCAGACCGACGCGCCCGACCACCGGCGGGACCGGTTCGAGATCCTCATGATCCGTGCGGCGATCGAGGCCGACCTGCCGTTGCTCGCCATCAGCCGCGGTATGCACATCCTCAACGTGGCCCGCGGCGGCACCCTGATCCAGCATCTGCCCGACCGGGTCGGCAGCGAGAGCCACAAGCCGGACCCGGTGAAGATGACCATCCACGACGTGCAGATCAGCGCGGCGAGCAAGCTCGGCCGGGTGCTCGGCGCCACCGCCCAGGTGCCCGCCGCCCATCACCAGGCCATCGACCGGCTCGGCAGCGGGCTGCTCAACGTGGCCTGGACGCCGGACCAGATGGTGGAAGCGGTCGAGCTGCAGGGACACAAGTTCGGCATCGGCGTGCAGTGGCACCCGGAAGAGAGCGACGACGCGCGAATCTTCGAAGCCCTGGTGGCCGCCGCCAAGCCCGCGCCCACCCCGCCCACCGCCACCGACGTGACCGGCCGGTCCAAGCGACCCTCGAAGCGCCACGCAACCCGTTCCTGATCGGGTCTCCTGCTCACCGCGCGCCCGTGGCCGTGCAGCCCGGACCGCACGGGCGTAGCGTGCCTTTCCAGCCCCGGCGGTGCAGGACGCTGCCGATCTCGGCCGCGGTCCGGCAGCGGTTCTCGGTGGTGTCGGGCCAGCCATACCTGAGGGTTGGCCCTGAAGCTGGCTTCGCCAGCGCAAACTTCGTTCGTCTTCCATGCCGGCAGTGTGAGCAGCCCTCGCTGCCACCCGCCAGCCCAACCTCCCTCCTGTGGATAACCCTCCTCTGTCCTCTCTAGCCTGTGGATAACCCCGCCTTCGGATCATCGCGTGTCGCTACCTCTTTGAGAAGGAGGTAACGACACACGATCACGAGAAGTCGGATTGGCGGAGGCTGAAATGGGTGATTTGTCCAGATTTTTGAGTGGTACGGAGGCGGGCGCTCGTGCGGCGCGGGGCGCTGGCGTGGCGGACGAGACGAAAGTGGCGGGCGAGACGAAAGTGGCGAAAGGGCCGGCGCGGGGAGGCGCGGCGGGAGCGGGTGAACGGCTGGGCTTATAGCGGGGGCTGGTAGGAGCTGACCCAGTGGACTTGGAGCCAGGCCATGAAGGTGGACCAGGCGCCGGTCACCTCGAGCAGGCCGACGCAGACCAGCATGGCCCCGCCGATCCTGGTCACCAGGCGGGCCCGCCGCCGGGCAAAGGCGAACGCCCGCATCGCGAGCTGGAAACCGAACGACACGAGCAGGAACGGGATGCCCAGGCCCAGCGCGTAGACGAAGGCCAGCAGCGCGCCGCGAGCCACCGTGCCGCTGGCGGCCGACAGCGCGAGGACGGCGGTCAGGGTGGGCCCGATGCACGGGGTCCACCCCAGCCCGAACATCACTCCGAGCAGCGGCGCGCCGGCCAGGCCCGCCTTCGGCCGGGCGGACGGGCGCACGATCCGGCCCGCGAACGAGAACCGGTCGAACGCCCCGGCGAACAGCAGCCCGAGCAGGATGGTCAGGCCACCCAGGATCTGCGTCAGCAGGCGCGCGTGCCCGGTGATCAGATGGCCGAGCCCGCCCAGCGCCGCCCCGTAAGCGACGAAGACCACCGAGAACCCCAGCACGAACAGCGCCGTCCCGGCCACGACCCGGGCCCGGGGCGCCGATGGCGGAGCCACGACCGGACGCGCGGCCACCGCGACAGTGTGTCCCGCCCCACCCTCGGCCGCCACGACCGGCTGAGCGGCAGCCGGACCCGACCCTGAGCCCGAGGCGCCGGCCATGCCGGTGACGAATGATAGGTAGCCGGGCACCAGCGGCAGGCAGCACGGCGAGAGGAAGGTCACCGCGCCGGCCGCGGCCGCCACGGGCAGCGCCAGGATCAGCGGGCCGGAGGAGACCAGCTGGGCCGTTCCGCTCATATGCCCACTATGCCACGAGGTCCTGCCCCGGTCGACGGTCGGCTACTACATAACGTAGTCGGGGTGGTCGAAGACGTCCCGGACGCCGACGAGGGCAGCGAGAAGACCAAGACCACGTAGCTGGCCAGTGCGACCGCGAAGGCCAGCGACATGCCCAGCGATGCGCCATTGGCGCCGCTGCCAGTGAAGCCGAGCCCGGCCGAGCCCGCGCCGAGAATGGCCAGCAGTCCGACGGCCGATAGCCAGATCGACAGCCGGTGCCGGACGCCGATGGCCCGGACCAGCTGGCCCACCGCGGCGACGACCAGCAGAATGCCCAGGATCACGTGCAAGGCCAGATCCGGACTGGAGAACAGGCCGATGGACTTGGTCGACGTCGGCGCCGTCCCGTACAGGTTGTAGATCGCGCCCAGAATGAACTCGACAATGAGCATGACCACGGCACCGAGGCTGGACAGCCGCAACCGGACCAGCCGGACTGCCTGAGTCTGCCCCGTCGCCCGCGCGGTGGTGTGTGTCTGCGACATCCATGAAATCCTAACGGCGCCGGCCTCACCCCGCGAAGCGGCTATGGTTGGCGAGGTGAGATCGGTCCTCACCCGCCCCCAGTCACCGGCCCGGCCCCCCAGCGCGCCCGGCGGCTGGCTGCTGCTGCTGGTCGGCTTGGTCGCGTTCGGGGTGGCCCTCGGCGGCTACGTGATCTACATGGTCGGCCACGCAAAGGGCTACACCATGGACCCGGTCGACCTGAACGTATACCGGTCCGGCGGGCTCATCGTCCGGCACATCCGGCCGTACTACGACCCGCACCTGGCGTCGCCGCTGTACGACTGGGTCGGGTACGGCAATCTGCATCTGCCCTTCACCTACACCCCGTTCGCGGGGCTGGCCTTCGCGCTGGTCTCCTTGGTCCCGTACCAGCTGTGCCTGAAGCTGTCTATTGCGGTGGACCTGGTCTCGGTGCTGGCAGCGGTGTGGGTCACCCTCGGCGCGCTCGGCTACCGCCGGATCGTGGTCCGGGCCGGCGCGACCCTGCTGGGCGCAGCGACGGTGCTGTGGACCGAACCGGTGCTGCGGACCATCTACCTGGGCCAGATCAACCTGGTCCTGCTGGCCCTGGTCCTGTGGGACCTGTGCCAGCCCGACACCGCCAAGAGCCGCTGGTGGAAGGGCTTCGCCACCGGCATCGCGGCCGGCATCAAGCTGACCCCGCTGATCTTCATTCCCTATC
>Ga0302181_10001341_pt1 | contig 18449 bp, 13 predicted proteins | sample I_Palsa_E3_3_FD_198786 | JGI IMG/M metagenome (GOLD analysis project Ga0302181, IMG submission 198786) | Peat permafrost microbial communities from Stordalen Mire near Abisko, Sweden - I_Palsa_E3_3 | ecosystem: Environmental > Terrestrial > Soil > Palsa > Peat permafrost | place: Sweden...
CCCCGACTTCGAACGCGTCCGGCTCGACCATGGACGGCACCCGCGGCGGCACCGCCATGTCGGCGAGGAAATGCCGTAGTCCCGTCAGGGTGCTGCCGCCGCCGGTGTCGACGGCGGCCTTGACCGCCGCCGGGTTCAGCAGCGGGTTATTGCTCGGGGCCAGCGCGTCGATCAGGTTGGTCAGCACGAAGCCGACCCGTTCGGCGTCGGCGTAGTCCAGGTCGGCGTCGGCCACCACGCCCTCCACGCTCTCCGCGGCGGCCAGGTAGGCCTGCATCGTACGGCGCAGCAGCGGGTTGCCCGCCCAGCCCGGGTCGGCGAACCGGCGGTCCCGCCGGGACGGCTGTACCTGGGATCGGCCCACGGCGATGCGGGCCAGCTCGCCGGCCAGCTGGGTCCCCCGCTCGGCGACCAGCCGCGGTCTGGCCGCCAGCGCTGCGGCCAGGCGCAGGCCGGAGCCGCCCAGGTTCACCCGGCGCAGCATTCCGGTGGCCGCGTCCGTGAGCAGCAGGTCTACCGGCGCCGCCACGGCGTCGGCCGCGGCGGACCTGGTCGGATCGGTGTCGGCGCTCATCACCAGGCGAGCGTAATTCGCGGGCCGCGCTCTTCCATTGGTCGCTCGTCACGAACCCGGCGCCGGACGTGGTACTGCGGGCACAGGCCCGCTGGCCCGGCATCCGGGTCAGCCGACCTCTCGGCATACGCACCGGAATGTGTAAGAATCCGCAGGTGGACACCGACGGTCCCGCGGTCGCCGAACTGGTGACCGATGTCGCTGCCGCGGTGAGCCGCCGGGCTGCCGCGGTATCCGAGGATGTCTACGAGGTGATCCTGCGGGAGATCCCGGAGATACGCGACGACAAGTCGGTGCTCACGTTGCTCGCCTCGAGCGTCCACAGCAACATCGGCACCTGCCTGCAGGTCATGCAGCACCAGATCGACCTGAGCACCGTCCAAGCCCCGGCTGCGGCCGTGGAATACGCGCGCCGACGGGCTCAGCGCGGCACGTCGCTGACAGCGCTGCTGCGCGCTTACCGGCTGGGACACACGTGCTTCTCCGACTGGCTCCTCAAGGAGCTGGCTCAGCAGGCAGCTGAAGCCCAGATGATCACCGCCGCCACGCTGAGCATGTCCAAGATCGTGGCCGGATACGTCGACCAGACCTCCGAAGAGATCGTTGCAGCTTATGCGCGCGAACGGGAAAACTGGCTGCGGAACCGCAGCACCGCGCGAGCCGCCCGGATCCGTGACCTGCTTTCCGGCGAGCGGATCAACGTGAGCACGACAGAGGCCACCCTGGGCTACCGGCTGCACCAGTACCACGTGGGCGTGGTGTGCTGGGCGGGCGATGCGGCCGCGACCGTGGACAACATCACCCGGCTCGAGCACGCGATCAGCCACGTCGCGGGGAAGGCGGCTTGCGCCGATCCTGTCTTCCTGCCCCGCGACGTATCCAGCGCGTGGGCCTGGCTGCCGCTGGGGATCCGGGACACGTTTGACGCCGCAGAGGCCAGTACAGTCGGCGTGGACGGCGACATCCATTTCGCGTTCGGCGATGCGGCCAGGGGCACCACGGGGTTCCGCCTCACCCACCAGCAGTCCATCGCCGCCCAGGCGGTCGCGCTCGCCACGGGATCTCCCCCGCCGCGCGCGGTGACGTTCAGCGAGGTCGCGCCCGTGGCGATGATGCTCGGCTCCTCCGACCTGCTGCGGGCCTGGGTGCTCAGCACGCTGGCGGGCCTGGCCGCCGACGACGACCACCACGCTCGCCTGCGTGAGACCTTGCTAGTCTTCCTGCAGAGCGGGGGCAGCTACAAGACCACTGCCGAGAAGCTGATGCTGCACAAGAACACGGTCCAGTACCGGATCCGCAAGGCGGAGGAGAGCCTCGGCCAGGCGGTGGGCGAGAACCGCCACGACGTGGAACTCGCGCTGCGGGCCAGCCACTGGCTTGGCGCGTCAGTGCTTCAGCCCGGTGCTGCGCAGGCCGCTGCCGACCGAAACCACGATCCCCGGCCGCGGATGCACTGACCGGAACGGCGCGCCAGGGCTCGGACCGGGCCGGCAAGCAATCGTCACCTGATCCAGGTCATTCGGCGACCTGCCGCCAGGGCCTGGTCCCTAGTCACGGGATCGGAAAGCACGGGCCGCTGGCACGATCCATGCCGTCCTGGGCTTTCCCGGCCTGGCGAATCACCAGAATCCGGTGAGGTCCTCTCACCTCCCTGACGGCCAGCCTGGATCCGTCGCGAAAGGTTCGCACGGCCACGCAGGGACGTGCCCAAGACCCAAAGGGAGATGACGTCATGAGCGCTCATGTGGCGGTCGTGGCCGGCGCAAGCGGTGCGCTCGGGCAGGCCACGGCGGTGACTCTCGTCGCGGGCGGCCTCACCGTGGTGGCGGTCGACCGGAGCGAACGCGGGTTGGGCCAGCTTCCCGCCAAGGTTCGCCGCGAGGTGGCCGACACCACCGACCCCGCCGTGGCGACCCGGCTCATCGACCGGATCGCCACCGAGGTTGGCCCTCCTGACGTGCTGGTGAACACCATCGGTGCGTTCTCCCCGGGAGACGCGCTGACAACCACTCCCGAGACGCTGCGGCTCATGATCAATGTCAACCTGGGACCAGCGCTATGGCTGAGCCAGGCGGTAGCGCCGCATATGCAGCGGCAGGGTTCAGGTGCCATCGTGCACGTAGCCGCCCGCCCGGGGATCGAGCCATCCGGCGGCATGGCGGCCTACAGCGTGAGCAAGGCCGCTCTCGTCCACCTGACACGCATCCTCGATATCGAGCTCCGCCCGCACGGGATCCGGGTGAACGCGGTCGCGCCGCAGCTCCTCGACACTCCCGTAACCCGGGCCGCGTTCCCGGCGGAGACAATGGCGCACGCGGTCGCGCCGCAGGCAATCGCCGACACGATCGCATTCCTTGTCAGCGACACCGCAGCGCCGGTGAGCGGAGCGATTCTGCCGGCGTACGGCGCTTAGCGAGGCTGGCACGGCGCGACGTACCTCCGCACCGGCCAGCCGCCCTACTCAATGCAGACGCCCGCCGGGGCCGGCCCTAACCGGCCCCGGGTGTGTTCTGTTCAGGGGTGGACCGGCCCGCTGGGCCCGCGGTCGAGGCGCAGCGACTGCATGATGGCGAACGTAGTGGTGGTGGTGAAAACCTCGATGTCCGCGGCGGCCAGCACGCCGGTGTACTTCGCGATGATGGGCGCGGCCGCGCGTTCGGTGACGGTGTCGAGATGAGCTTTAACCCCGGCCCAGGCGTTCTCTCCGTACCTCATGTAAAAGGGCACCGGGTCGACGGTGGCCAGCGCCTCTCTGGCGCTGGCTTCGATGTCGCCGATGTACTGCTGGTGGACCGAGACGTCATCGCGGGTGGCGAGCCTGCCGAGGTGCCCGCAGATGAAGTGTGTCCACGGGTAGGACAGTGCGGTAGCCGGGGCCTGGATATAACCGGGGACGTCCTCGCTGAGGTTGAGGTTGTAGATGGGCACCCAGCCCGCGTTGACGACGTCGATGAGCATGAGGGTGTCGTGGTCGGGGAAGTGGATGTAGATGTTGTCCGGCGAGTGGTTGGGGCCATGCCAGGCCAGCTCGACGCGCTCACCCGCAACCTCCAGGGTGTAGCGGTCGGCGAAGGTCACCTCTGGTGCCGGCCGGGCCGGGTCATTGTCTCGCAGCAGCAGCCGCCGGGTCTCCTCGTGCCCGATGCGGACCACGTCCCCGTCGAACAGCGAGGACGCGGCGGCGTGGTCGGCGTGGTGATGTGAGTAGACGAGGTGCGTCACCGTGTTGCGCAGGCCATTGGCGGCGGTTATCTCGTCCACGGCCCGCCGTAGGTTGTGGCCGATGCTCGGCGGCGCGTCGAACAGTACGACGCCATCCTGGGTGGCCAGGAACGCGGACTGGTAGACGCCGTCAGTGACCCAGTAGAGGTTCCGCTCGACGCGTCCGACGTGGTAACCATGGTCGTTCAGGGCCGGGCCGAGCGCGGACCGGGGCACCGGCGCGTAGTCCGGCAAGCCCGGGGCACTGTCGGCGCCAGCGGCTGGTGATGTCACGGTGTCTCCTTTGATGTCGGGCACGTCCCCTGGGCGGTCGTGCCGAGCCTTCGCGACAGGCCCAGAGTCGCCGCCAGCTAGGTGAGAGGTCGTCACCGGATTCCGGTGATTCGCGCGCCGTTGTCAGTACCTGCGGTGGCCTGCACCGACAGGGCTGCGCCGCCGGCGGCGGGACGTCAGGCGCAGCAGCAGAGACCGCCGACGAACTATCCGGCGGTCACCGGATCCCGGTGATGCGGATTCACCTGCCCGCCTCCGAGCATGACGTCATGGACCCGGCACCCGCCCTGTACACGATCCGGATCAACGGTCACCTCGGCGCCATGGTGCTGTCCGCGTTCCCGGCGATGGTGTCGCAGCAGCACGGCGCGGACACCGTGCTGACCGGGCTGCTGGACCGGTCGGCGCTGCACGGGGTGCTGGCCGAGATCGACGCGCTCGGCCTGGACCTGCTCGAGGTCCGCCAGCTCGAGCCGGACCGCGAGTCACCAGAACCAGGTGACGGCTGCTCACCGTGAGCGCCGGCGACAGGATCCACCACCAAGACCAGCTGATGACTCCAGCCAGCATCTTGGGTGCCTATCCGCCCGCAGTCGGCTCGCGCCAAGACTTCCGCTGCAGGACAGGGAATAGCCCGGACCCGTGTCGTGCTGCCGCGAAGGCTTGCCTGTTGCCAAAGCGAGGTCGCAAGGCACCAAGGACAACAGCGCCTCCTGCTGGCAGCCCGAGTCGATGTGGCCCTGGAGGCGCCATGACTCAGCTTGCGCGTCCAGACCTCGCGCGCAACCGATCAGGACGAGATCACGTACGCCCTGGCCCTGCTTCGGCCGCCACGGAAGCATTGCCAGCCGATCGCCCAGGGCTTCTGCGGGCCGGCCGGCCAGTCCCTGGCTGGGCGGTAGGCACAGCCTTGCTGGCGCCCGTTGTCCTGGTCGGGGGCTGGCTGATCGCCGGCGCGCTTCAGCCGGCCTCTTATAGCCCGATGGGGCAGACGATAAGCGTCCTGGCTGGTCATTCGGGAACCGACCGGTGGGTAATGACCGCGGCCCTGCTGCTGGTGGGCAGTTGCCAGATCGCGACCGGCGCGGGTCTAACTGCCGTCCGCCTGCCTGCGCGCATGCTGCTGATCCTGACTGGCCTTTCTACACTCGGCATCGCCGCCACTCCGGAACCGGCCACGGGCCCGACACCGCGCCACCTCGCCTTCGCGGTGAGCTGCGTCGTCACGACAGCGGTCTGGCCCGTACTCGTCGCCAGGCGCGCACCGGCGCAATCGTGGATCCTCAGTGTCTACGGCTGCGCGACGGCGACCGTGATCTTCGCCGGGTTGTCTTGCTGGCTCCTGATCGCAGCACGAGACGGCGGCGGTGACCTGGGCATGGTCGAGCGGCTGACGTCGGCGGCTCAGAGCCTGTTTCCGCTTGTTGTCGCGCTCGCCTTGCGGCACACCGCACGGGACCCAGGCAACCAGGGACAACGCGGCCAAGAGCGTTCCAGGCACTGCCCAACAGTGGGACGGCAGCCACTGCTCCGCGCCAGGCCGAACCGCTGGCCCGGCCGGTTCCTCGCCAAGATCCGCCCGATACCTCGGCTGAACGAGTCGTGGTGCACCGGGCCCGGCCGACTGACACCGCTCATGTGCGGGCGTAGTTGCTGGCCCCGTACCAGTCCACGACGACCACCGGCTCGTCCCCCACCACCCAGGCATCATGACCCTGGGGCAGCGCGGTGACATCTCCGGGCCGGGCGTCGAGCTCAGCGCCATTGGCCATCACGATGTGCAGGGTCCCGGCGACGTGGTACTGGAAGTGCGGCGTCTCGCACAGGTCGGTGCCCGCTAGGGGCTTGACGTGATCGGACCAGCGCCATCCGGGCTGCAGGGTAAGCCGACCGATTTCGGTGCCGCCGATCTGGAGCAGGTCCAGGGCGCCGCATTCGAAGGCGCGGGTCTCGTCGGGTGCCTCGAAGTTCTTCTGCTCCGCTTTGGCGGTCATGAGGGTTTCCTTTCGTCGGGCTGAGCTGTCCCCTCCAGCGTGGGCGGCGGTGGTTGCAGCCACCTTGCATTGACCGGGCCGTCCTGAGCGGGCGTGCTGACCTGGTGGGGGGAAGGCCGCCGGGATTTAATACGTGCATGAGGTCGCTGGCCGTGCGGGTACTCAGCGATTTCGGCGCGGACGGAATCGAGCCGCAGGCGTTCGGCAGCCGCAAGGCGCGGCTCGTCCTGCAGTTGCTCGCGACAGCCGGCGGGCAAGCCGTCCCGGCCGGTGTGCTGATCGACGCGCTGTGGGACAACGCCCCGCCCGCCCGGCCCGAGGATCAGCTGGCGGTCCTGATCAGCCGGCTGCGCTCGGTCCTAGGCCGGGACCGGATCGAGCATCGCGACCACGGTTACCTGCTGCACTGCGACTGGCTGGACGCGACCGAGCTGGCCATGCTCACCCGCGAGGTGGAAACGCGGCGGGAGAACGGCCACGTGATGGGCGCGGTCGCGGCGGCCCGGGTCGCGCTCTCGCTGATCCGCGGCGACGGCCCGCAGCCGCTGCCCGGCGAGTGGGCGCAGCTCAGGCTCGCCGAGCTCGAGCGGCTGGTCAGCCGGGCGCGCTTGGTGGCGGCCACCACGCTGCTTGAGGCCGGCGACTGGATGGCGGCCGCCGATGCCGCGTCGGCGGCCGCCGAACGCGATCCGTACGACGAAGCGGCCCTGCGCGTGCTGCTCCGCGCCTACGTGATGGGTGGCCGGGTGGCCGGGGCGCTGGCTGCCTACTCCGCCGCACGGGAGCGGATGGCCGACGAGCTCGGCATCGATCCCTCGCCCGAGACGACCGCGCTGTTCACCGCGATCCTGCGCGGTGAGCTGACAGTGCCCGCGCGTCCCTCCCCCGTTTCCTCCGGCCTGGTCGGCCGGGACGATGAGCTGGCTTATCTCGAGGCGATCAGCACGCGGGCCCGCGGGAGCGCTACCGAGGTCGTGGTGGTCGACGGTGAGGCCGGCATCGGCAAGACGACGCTGCTGCGGGCCTGGGCCGACCGGCGCATGGCGGCCGGGGACACGGTGCTGACAGCGTCGTGCGGGCCGCTGGACCGCTCGCTGCCGCTCGATGCCCTGCTGACCGCCCTCGCCGCCCTGCTGCGCGAGCTCGAGCCGGGGGTGACCGACGATATTCTCGGCGCCGATGCGGCGATACTGGCGCCGCTGCTGAACATGGCGACGGGGCCGCGACCACCCCCGATGCTGGCTGATGGCGTAATGGGCCCGGCGGTGCTGTATTCGGCCCTGGTCCGGGTGCTCGGCCGCCTGACGGAGCGGGCGCCGGTCGTGGTCCTCCTCGACGACGCGCATCTGGCCGGCCCCGCACTATCGGACTGGCTGCATTTCCTGCAGCGTGAGGACATGCCGGCGACGGTCGTGGCCGCGGTCCGGTCCGGCGAGGGACAGCCGCTGTCCCCGACGGCGTCCATCCATCTCGATGCGCTCGGCCGTGACGCGGCGGCTGAGCTGGTCGGGCCCGGCCGAGTGGAGGAGCTGTACGCCCGGTCCAAAGGGCACCCGCTGTTCCTGACCGAACTGGCTCAGCAGGCCGCGGGCGCGGAACTGCCGGCGTCGCTGGTGGAGTCGGTGTCCGCGCGGTGCGACGAACTCGGCAGCGCCGGGCTGCTGCTGCGGACCGCGGCCGTGATCGGCCCGGAACTGGACGCCGACCTGCTCGCGGCGGTGCTCGGGCGTCCCGTCATCGCGCTGCTCGACGACGCCGAGCAAGCCGCGGCCAAACAGTTCCTGGTAGAAAACGACGGGATCTTCCGGTTCCGGCACGAACTTCTGCGGGAGGCACTGGCGGCGAGCGCGACCCCGGGGCGGGCCGCGCTGCTGCACCGGCAGGCCGGCCGCATGCTCGACCGGCGCCCCGGCAGCGACCCGCTGACCGTGGCCGGCCATGCGCGCCTCGGCGGCGACCTCGTGCTGGCGGCCCGGGCGTTGCGGGACGCGTCGGCGCAGGCCGCGGAGCGCTTCGACCATGCGGCCGCGGAGGCGCTGCTCGACGACGCGCTGCGCCTGTCCCCCGGACCGGAGGGCTGGCTGGCGCGAGCCCGGGTCCGGACGTTGCGCATGCGTTATGCCGAGGCCCTGGAAGATGTCGAGCGGGCGCTCGGGGTCGGTGCCGCCGGGGCGGCCGCCCTGGAGGTGGGTGCCTGGGCGTCCTACTTCGGCCGTCACTTCACGCTGGCCACCCAGTTCGCCGAGGACGGCGCGCTGGCCGCCGAAGACGCGACCACCCGGGCCCGGTGCCTGGCGGTCGGCGGCCGGACCCGGCACGCGGCAGGCGACCTGACCAGGGCCGAACTGCTCCTCGGGGAGGCGTTTTCCCTTGCCGAGGGCGCGGACCGGGTGACGGCGGCGGCCTGGCTGGGGGTGCTCAGGGCTCATCAGAGCCGGGTGGACGAGGCCCTGGCGCTGCTGCGTCCGGCGGCGCGCGGGCAGCTAGGGGTGGAGCACACCTCGGCCACCTTGCACTCCTTGCTGTTCACCGGGCATGCACACGCACTGGCGGGTCGCCCGGCGCAGGCCCTGGCCGCGTTCACCCGGTACACCGCCGAGGTGGAGCGGCGTCAGGTGCCCCGGTTCGGCGGTCGCGCGGTGAACTTCGCCGGCTGGGTGCTGCGTAACCTGGGCGCCTGGCCGGAAGCGCTGGACCATCATCACGAGGCGCTGGAGGTAGGTCAGCGGCAGGGCACCGCGGACGTCACTATCGCCGCGCTCGAGGACCTGGCCGAACAGTGCCTGGATACCGGTGACCCCGACGGCGCGGCCGCGCGGCTGGCGCAGGCCAGGGCGCTGCTGCGCGGCGACCTGGTCTTCGGCTGGCGGCTGGAGCTCAAGCACCAGTTCATCAGCGCCCGGCTGGCCCTGGCGCGCGGCGACGCGGAACAGGCGTTCGCCGAGGCCGGCGACCTGACGGCTCGCGCGGCCGAGCTGGGCGTACCCCGGTATACCAGCGTCGCGCGGCTGCTCGTGCACCGGGCGAACCACGCGCTGGGCGTGCCGGTGGACCCTGCTGCGGTGGCCGCGGACCTCGACCTGCTCGACCGCTGCGTGGCCGTCGAGGCGTGGCGGTGGACCAGTGACATAGCCACCGACTTCGCCCAGCCCGCCTGGCTGGACCGGGCCGCGGACCGCGCCGCCCGGCTGGCCCGCGGGGCGGGCCGTCATGCGGACGGACTTCTGCGGGAGGCGGACCGCAGGCTCGGCCGCCGGCGGGCGGCCGTGGGCTGAGCCCGGCTAGCTGGCGGTGAGCACCACCATGGAGACGACCAGCGGCATCTCGGGGCCGGACACGGCCGCCACGGCCTGTTCGGCCGCACGGCGCACCGCGGCGCGGCGCGGCTCGTCCAGCGAGCGCATGAACGGGGCGACGTGGGCCATGCCCAGTCGCCACGACACCAGTTCGGCGGCGGTCGCGAGCCTGGCCGGGACGGCGGTGGCGCGTGCCTGCACGCGGGTGAAACCCGCCGCGGCGGCGCACCGGGCAAGCACCTGCGGGTCGCTGGCCCGCGATCCCGGCGCCAGGATCGTGTGCCAGGTCGGCGGCCGGTAGCCGAAGGACCGGACGGCATCATCCACCGCCTCTTTGGCCGGATGGGTCCAGCCCGGCGCGAACATGCTGGCCGCGATCGCGGTGCCGACCCGGCGGGCCTCGGCCAGGCCAGCGGCGAGGCTGCTCAGGTGGTTGAGGCAGAACGCCGCGACCACCAGGTCGAAGCGGCCGTCGCGGAATGGCAGCGCGACCGCGTCGGCCGCCACCGGGTGTCCCCCGCCACCGCGCCGCAGCATGCCCTCGGATAGGTCGACCGCCACCACCCGGCGCGCCCCCGCGGCCAGCGCGGCCCGGCCGGCCACGCCGATGCCTGCCCCCAGGTCGAGCACCAGCCGGCCGGCCAGCGGCACCGGCGCGGCCGCCACTAGCGCCCGGGCCAACTCCGCATACATCGGCCCGGGGCCTTCGGCCCATTCCTCCGCCGCGACGTCGTAGTCGGCGCGCAGCCCCGCTGTCAGCTCAGCAGGGGCGCCGCTTGGACTGCCTTCGTCTCCCACCATGCGAGTTCCTCGTCGTAGCCGCCGAAGGCCTTCTCCCAGCCGAACTGGACCAGGGCGCCCAGCAGGCACAGGGCGAGCTGGCGGTCCCACCACGGTTCGGTGTCGATGCCGCAGGCCTGGAGGGCCGCCCGGTAGACCATGATCGAGGCCTCCTTCGACTGCGGCAGGCGGCGGCAGTTAATCGCGAGGTACCAGGCCAGGTCGCTGAGCGGCGCACCGCGCCCCGGCTGCTCCCAGTCGAGCAGTACCGTCCGCTCCGCGTCGTCGGTGCCCAGATTGTCGAGCTTCCAATTGCTGTGCACGAACGTCTGCGGCGTCGAGGCCAGCGCCTCCACCAGCGGACCCGGGTCGCGGGCCAGCGGGGTGACCACCGCGGCCGCAGCCGGAGCGACCTCGGCCAGCAGCGGCCAGCCCTTCGCGACCAGCTGCGGCACCAGGTGCGGCGACCCCGCGGCGGCCTCGGCCGCGGCCATCCAGGGCGAAAGCTCGAGGTAGCGGTGCATAGCGGGGACGACCTCCAGCTCGCTCCCGCAGCCCCAGAATTCCGCGTGTAGGGCCGCCATGTGGCGAAGGAACCGGGCGTGCTGGGCCGGCGTTATCGGCGCGTCGGTGGCCGGGACGAGCCAGGGCGTGACGTCGCGCATCAGCAGCGCGCAGCCGCCCCGCTCCGGGGCCGCGCCCACGATCGGCTGGTTGAAGCAGTCCGGCAAGCGGCCCAGGATGCCGCGTTCCCAGAGCACCAGCGGCGCCCCGCGCAGACAGCCCGAGGCCCGCATGGTCCAGTCGTCGGCCAGGTCGAGGTGCTTGAGCACGTAATCCTGGCCGCCGATCACCACCCGCTCCAGCGTGGCCCCCGACTTGCCGGGGACCTCGGCCAGCTCGCTGCGCTCGGTCGCGCGCGCGAGCAACTCGGAAAGCGGGTCTGGCGCACCCGGCCGGCGCACGGGCGGCTCAGACACCGGCGGCTCAGGCACCGGCGGCCTCCATTTCGGCCAGCAGCGCGGCCGGCCAGCGGCCGCCGCAGAAGACCGTGTCGGCGACGATGCGGTCGTCGCGCACCGTCAGCAGATGCAGGTGGTGCGCGGCGTGCGGCACACCATTCTCCGACCAGCTGAGCGTGTACTCGATCACCTCCGCCTCCCCGCCCTCGACGCTATAACGGCGCAGCTCGTCAAAGTGGCCGGGGTCGGCGAACCAGCGCGCGTATTCGGCGCGGATCGCGTCGGCGCCGACTGCTTGCAGCCGCCAGTTGGGCACGGTCGCGTCGAGCGTCGCCTCCGGACTCCAGACATCGCAGCCGGGAATCGACGCGGTCTCGATCGCCTGCAGGAACTTCTCAATCACGGGCGTGATGGCCATGGTCGCCTCCTGAGGTAGCGGTTGCCGACATCGTGCCCGCCCCGGTTTGCAGCCAGGTTGCAGGCCTCCGGTGACCGGTCCTGGGTGAATCATGGCCAGGCATCCTCAATCAGGTTTTCCCAGCAGCCAGCCTCAGTGAGGCCGGAGGTGTCGAGCGCCCTGCGGCGCATGCTCCCATCCCACCCGATCTCGGTGACCACTACCCTCAGCCGGCCAGTGTCTCCCCGCACTCCACACGCCGGGTCGTCCGGGTCTCGGCGGTGCCGCCAAGGGCGCGCCGGCAAGATCTTCCCCGTCCCGGGCGCGCCCCCGGGCCTGGCCTAGCCGCGGGAGCGCTGGATACAGCTGCTCGAAGGGTGCGCCATGCCCGCCTTGACTACGCTGCTGAGCATGGGCCCGGCCCCGCCGGCCGCCCGCGCGGGAGTCTGCCGTCGAGGCGGCCCTTGGGTCTAACCTGTGTTTCAGGAGGCCGCGTCGAAATGCTGCACGTGACTCTGCTGGGGGAGCAGGCAATCACCGACAACGGGACGGGCAGCGTCCGGATACGTTCGTCGCGGACGGTTGCCCTGATCGCGTTCCTGGCCGTCCATGCCGGGGCGCCTCAGGCGCGGCAATGGATCGCCGGATTGTTCTGGCCGGATTCGACGGACGCACAGGCGCTGACCAACTTGCGGCGAGAGCTGCATAACCTGCGTCACGTCCTGGCAGATGAGCCCTCTCTCGTGGTGACGTCCAGGGATCTGTGCTGGTGCGACAGCGAGATGACTCACATTGACGTACGCATCTTCGACAGCGAGCGCAAGGCTGCCCTGGCGGCAGCGGCAGCCGGTGACAGCGAGGGGATCCTCGCGCACGCCGCCTGTGCCATTGCGCAGTACGGCGGCGACCTCCTGCCGGGCAGCTACGACGACTGGGTGCTCGACGCCAGGGCGGAGCTTGAGCGCCAGTGCGTGGGCTTGTGCGATCTTCTCTGTGCGACACGTGCACGCAGTAGTGACCTGGCAGGAGCGGTCGATGCCGCTCGCCGCCGGATCCAGCTGCAACCGCTGGAGGAGGCCGGCTATCGCACCCTGATGCTGCTGCAGGCCGACCTGGGCGACCGGGCCGGCGCGGTGAGCACCTACCACCACTGCGCTTCGGTCCTGGAGCGTGAACTCGGCGTCGTCCCCGGGCCGGCGACGCGGCAGGCACTCCAGCGCCTGATGGCCCGCGTGGATCCAGCAGGGACGGAGCCCCCGGCGACTGAGCTTGCGGTGGGCCGTTCCGGGTTCGCAGCGGCACAGCTCGTCGGCCGGTCTGCCGAGCTCGGCCTGCTCCAGGAGCTGTGGCGCGCCGCCGCAGCAGGTCGCCCCAGTTTCGCGCTGGTCTATGGCGGCGCTGGCGTCGGCAAGACCCGCCTGGTGGCCGAGATAGCCGGCCTGGCGCGGCTGCAGGGCGCCGTGGTGGCCAGTGCCCAGTGCTTCGGAACATCGGGGCAGCTGGCGCTGGCACCGGTGGCTGACTGGGTGCGAAACCCGGCCGTCCAGTCAGCGACGGCGACGCTGGACCCGGCCTGGCGCGCCGAGGTCGACAGGCTGGTGCCATCCGGCGGCCGGGGACAGCGCGGGGCCGGACCCAGGGCCATGGCCGACGCCTGGCAACGCCATCGCTTCTTCGAGGGCCTCGCGCGGGCGCTGCTGGCCGTCGGCCGTCCGACGCTGCTGATTCTGGACAATATGCAATGGTGCGACCAGGAGACACTGGCATTCCTCACGTTCTGCCTGGGACTGTCGGCCAGCGCTCAGATTCTCGTGGCCGGGACACTGCGCGACGACAACCTTGATGACGACCCCGAACTCGCGGGCTGGACCGTCAGGATGCGGGCCACCGGACTGCTCACAGAGCTTTTCCTCAGCCCGCTCGAGGTCGCCGATACAGCACGTCTGGCTGCGGAGATCCGTGGGCGGCCGCTCCAGGAGGCCGACACGAGCCTGCTCCAGGCAACGACGGGGGGCTTCCCCTTGTACGTCGTCGAGGCGGTCCGCAGCAGTGTCGATCTTGGCAGCCCGGCCCTGCCGACCGGTGATCTCACGGCGGTGCTGCGCGACCGTCTGGAGCAGGCGACCCCGGCTGCCCGGGAGGTGGCCGGCCTCGCGGCGGCGGTGGGGACGAACTTCACCCTCGATCTGCTCACTGAGGCCAGCGACCTCGACGCCGACACCGTGGTAGGGGCAGTCGACGAGCTGTGGCGGCGCAGGATCATGCACGAGTTCCGTGACGGCTACGACTTCTCCCACGACCTGCTCCGCGAAACTGCATGCATGCAGGTCAGTCCCCCGAAGCGCTGGCTACTGCACCGGCGTATCGCCCAAGCCCTCGAACTGCTCCACGCCGACAATATGGACATGGTTTCGGCTCAGCTCGCCGAGCAGTATGCCCGTGGCGGACGGCCCGGGCGAGCGGTCGCCTATTACCTAGGTGCCGCCGATGTCGCAGCAAGCAGGTTCGCCCATGCTGAGGCGATCCGGCTGCACAAGGAGGCGCTGTCGATCGTCCGCGGCCTGCCCGAGGGGAAAGACAGGGACAGCCAGGAGCTCGCAGTCCTGGAAGCCATGGCGGCGCCGCTCACCGCCAGGTTCGGCTACTCGTCCCCGGAGCTCCAGCAGACGCTCGAACGCTCGGTCGACCTGGCGGAATCGCTTGGGCGCCGGGGCTCGAAGCTCACCAGTCTGGTCGCGCTGGGTGCGTCGCGGTTCGTCCAGGGACGCACTGCCGACGGGTACCAGATGGCCAGCCGCGCACTTATGGTAGTCGACCCGGAATCTGAGCTAAGCGGCCCTGCTCATTTCATGGCCGGCGGGGCGGCTATCAGCCTGGGCAGGCCCGCGGAGGGGCTGCGCCATCTCCAGCTCGCCACCCACCTGGCGAGCAGTGCGCTCTCGCTGAGCATCGGCACCCGGCCCGACGTACACGGCACGGCCTGGGCAGCTCACGCCCACTGGCTCCTGGGTCATGACGCTGATGCCCTGTCCAGCTGCAACAACGCCATCAAGCTCGCCCGCACGATCGACCACCCGTACAGCCTGGCCGTGGCCCTGGCCTACGGCGCCATCACCCACCAGGTGCGCCAGGACATCTCCGAGCTGAAGGACACCGTCAGCGAGCTGCGCGAGCTGTGCGAACGGTACGGCTTCGCCTACTACTGCGACTGGGCGCTGGTCCTCGACGGCTGGTCCCGCATGGATGAGCCGGGCATCAGCCTGGCCAGGCAAGGCATCAGCAACCTGAGGTCGGCCGGCTCGTTCGCCCGGATGCCGTACTGGCTGTCGCTACTCGCGGACATGCTGGCACGGAACAACCGGCCTGCCGCCGCGAGAGCGACCCTCGACGCCGCCCTGACCGCCGGACAGGCCCGTGACGACCTGTGGTGGCTGCCCGAGGTGATGCGGATGCGGGCGGCCCGCGACGCTGGGGAGGCCGCTAGCTCGCGCCTGCGCTCCGCCGCGCAGATGGCGGCGGCCCACGGCAGTGTGGCGCTGCTCCGGCGCTGCGAGCGTGACCTCGAGCGCGGCGTTCGCCCCTCGGCTCCCGGCGTTCTCCCGACTGGCTGACGCGAACGCGCGCCCGGCGAACGCTGTGCGAGCGCCGCGGATCCTAACGTCGGTGTGCCCAGATCATCGAGGGACGCACCGGAGGGGATCGACATGACCACAACATCAGCGGAAACCGCCACCACGCCGTACGAAGAGCTGGCCGCCGCCCTGCGCGGTGACCTGATCACGCCTGGCGATCCCGGGTACGGCGAAGCGCGCGCCGTCTACAACGCCATGATCGACAAGCACCCGGCCGCCATCGCGCGCTGCCGCGACGTCGCCGACATCATCGCCTGCGTGCGCTTCGGCCGCGAGCACGGCGTCGAGATCGCCGTCAGGGGCGGCGGCCACAACGCGGCCGGCCTCGGCGTATCGGACGACGCCCTGGTCATCGACCTGTCACTGCTACGCAGCACCACGGTCAGCCCCGAGACTCACACCGTCCGCGCCGACGCCGGCTGCACCTGGGGAGACGTCGACCACGCCACCGTGGCGTTCGGCATGGCCACCCCCTCCGGCTTCCTCGCCTCCACCGGTGTAGCCGGCCTGACCCTCGGCGGCGGCATCGGCTACCTCACCCGCCGCTTCGGCCTCACCGTCGACAACCTCCTCACCGCCGATGTGGTGCTCGCCGACGGCACGTTCGTGACAGCCAGCGAAAACTCGCACCGCGACTTGTTGTGGGCCCTGCGGGGCGGGGGCGGGAACTTCGGCGTCGTCACCTCGTTCACGTTCCGCTGTCACGACATCGGTGAGGGCGGCACCATCATCGGCGGCCCGGTCCTGTACGACCTCGCCGACACTGCTGAGGTGATGCGCTGGTACCGGGATCTACTGCCCTCGCTGCCGGAAGAGCTGAGCGGCTGGATCGGGCTGATCACCATCCCCCCTGCTCCGCCGTTCCCCGAGGCGCTGTGGGGCCGCAAGGCATGCGCCATCGTCTGGTGCTATACCGGATCACACGACCGGGCCGACGAGGTGCTCGAGCCAGTCAGGACGTTCGGCTCGCCGCTGCTGGTCGGCCTGCACGCCATACCGTTCAACGTGCTTCAGAGCGCGTTCGACGGCCTCTACCCTGCCGGGATGCAGTGGTACTGGCGAGCGGACTTCTTCAACGAGATCTCCGACGCCGCCATCGACGTGCACGTCAAGTTCGGTGCGCAGCTGCCGACCGGCCATTCCACCATGCACCTGTACCCCATCGACGGTGCCGCCAGCCGCGTCCCTAGCGATGCGACGGCCTTCGCCTACCGCGACGGCGGCTGGGCAGGCGTCATCGTCGGCGTCGACCCCGACCCCGCCAACGCCGGCCTTATCTCACAATGGGCCCGGGACTACTGGCAGGAACTGCACCCGACCTCAGCCGGCGGCGCCTACGTCAACTTCCTGATGAACGAAGGCCAAGACCGCATCAAAGCATCCTACCGCGGCAACTACGACCGGCTCGCCCAGGTCAAGGACCGCTACGACCCGGACAACACCTTCCATGTCAACCAGAACATCCAGCCCGCCAGTGGGCGTAATCCGTGACCCGGGCGACGGTCGCGGCTGACATCTCGATCTGGCTGCCGGTGCGGGCTCGATGGACGCGATGAGCCCGCAAGCCGCCTGAAGGCCGAGGCAAATTCCAGCGTCTTCGGTGAACCGGCCACTGCCGCAGCACCATGGGGAAGGCGTGGACGATGAACTGATCGCTGTCGCGAAACGCGCCAGCGGCGACATGCTCCGGGCGCTTGGACGCCGGCTTTGAACGGACGGCTGTCTGGAAACCCGCGTGGCGCGAACCCGCGTCTGCCAGCCCATCGTGTCCTTCTGCCTGGCAGCTCTGCCAGCCCGTCAATTACGCTGCCTGGCTGAGCATCAGGTCGGTTACCTCGCCGAGCTGCGTGCGGAACTGCGGGTCGTAGGCCTGGGGCAGGGCACGTGAGGTCCTGAGCCCGTCGAAGAACTGCCCGGTGACCGCATCGAGGGCCGGGTCGGTGATGAGCCGCATGGTCGCCTCGCCCCCCTGCTCGACCGTGGAGACCGGGGTGATGCCGCCGCGCGCGACCATCGCGGTGTTCATGAAGGTCGCCGGGTGCAGGCAGTTCACCGTGACCTGGGCCGCCGCAAGCTCGCCGGCCAGGTCGAAAGTGAACGCGGCCAGCGCGAGCTTGGACCTGCGGTAGGCGTCCACTCCGTTGTACCCGGCCTCGAACTCGGCATCGGCGGGGTCGAACGGGACCTGGCCGAGCGAGCCCACGTTGACGATCCTGGACGGCGCCGATGCAGTCAGCAGCGGCACGAGCAGCCTGGTGAGCAGCACCGGCGCGAGATAGTTGACGGCGAACCGCAGTTCGTGGCCGTCCGCGCTTACCTGCCGCCCCTCGCCCGGCGCGCCGAAGCCGATCCCCGCGTTGTTCACCAGCACATCGAGCTGCGGCACCTCCGCGCGGACCAGCGCCGCAAGTTCCCGCACGTCGCCGAGCCAGGCCAGATCAGCGACGTAGCCCCGCGCACCGCCGCCAAGCTCCGCGGTAAGGTCCGCCACGCGCGCCGGGTCGCGTCCGTGGGCCAGGACCTGCCAGCCGGAACTGGCAAGCTGCCTGGCCAGGTAACGGCCGAGCCCGGAGGTAGCACCGGTGATAAGCACAGCAGGCGCGGCGTCAGCCACCTGTCCTCCAGCACGGTCCGATCTCCATCTCGCGGCCCCCGGCCACCCCAGACACACACGCAGAGGGCACCGGTGCCCAGATGTCCCGATTCTCTCCGCGGATGCGATAACACCGGCATGGGCTGTCTCCTGGCAGGCAACAGCTACGCCTGAGCCTAAAGCCAGAACCGCTGCCGGACCCGCTCGGCCCCGGGGTCATAGCGCACCCGGCCCTACAGCGACCACCTCAAGACGGGGAAGACTGCTGTCCCGGCTGGCATCATCGACGCCTTCACGCTTGACCAACTGTGTTGCGGAGCGGAGTTCGAGCAGATGCCGCAGATCGCCCGTCCGATGCGCCTTCGACGGCCAGCCGGCCGACCGGCACCAGCGCGCAATCAGGCGGGACTGTGCGCGTTCTTGCTGAGCTTCTTCATCACTCAGCGTGACGCCGATCGTCAACTCGGTGCGGCATGACCGGTCTGGAGGTCACTGTCGGCCGAGGTGTGCGTCGATCCTGCGGGCCAAGGCCGGGGGCGGTCGCTGGCTGGATCTCGCACGAGCGGGCGCGCGCCCTATGCGGCAGATGAGGGCGACCTAGCTGATCAGCAGCGTCAGAACCGGAAGCGAGTCAGGCCGCCCGGCTCCGTCGTCAAGGTCACGATCGCCGAGCGTGGCTCAATGCGATACACGTTCCATGGCGGTGGTCCTTGCGACGGGGCGTTG
>Ga0302181_10001358_pt1 | contig 18294 bp, 18 predicted proteins | sample I_Palsa_E3_3_FD_198786 | JGI IMG/M metagenome (GOLD analysis project Ga0302181, IMG submission 198786) | Peat permafrost microbial communities from Stordalen Mire near Abisko, Sweden - I_Palsa_E3_3 | ecosystem: Environmental > Terrestrial > Soil > Palsa > Peat permafrost | place: Sweden...
TCGTCCCCCGGCCCCCACAGCGTTGAGCTCGGCGAGTAGATGATCACGCCCCGCCGGACCTCGACCGGCGTGTTGGGCATCAGTCGGAACAGCGGCGTGCCGGGGTATGCGTCCTGGAGCGCCGCCTTCGACGTGGCGCCGACGACCGACGCGATCGCCTTGGCATGGGGGGCGATCTCGACCGCGACCTGCTTGAGCTGATAGGGCTTGTGGCACAACACGACCAGGTCAGCCTCCTGCGCCACCTCGAGGTTGGACGCGGCCCGTCCGCCGAGCTCGTCGACCAACGCCCGCGCACGGCCCGAGCCTGAATCGGACACGAGCACGGGCTCCCCCCAGCCGCGCGCCAACGCGCGTGCCATGTTCCCGGCGCCGATCAGACCAACCTTCATCGCTCAGAAGCAATCTACCGGTGCGCGGGCCTGGACCCGCCCATCGGTCACGACTGGTTGAAGAAGCCCTTCTCAACCAGCCGCGCGCGCTCCTCGGACGAGACCTCGACGTTGCGCGGGGTGACCAGGAAGACCTTGTCGGCGATCCGGTCCATGCCGCCGTCGAGCGCATAGGTCAGACCGCTGGCGAAGTCGATCAGTCGTTTGGACAGGTCGGTGTCGGTGCCCTGCAGGTTGATGATCACCGGGATCGACTGCTTGAACTTGTCGGCGACGTCCTGGACGTCGTTGAAGCTACGCGGTGCGACGAAATGCACCCTGACGTCGCCGCCGTTGCGGCTGGCGCCGCGGGCGACCGGCCGCAGCGCGGTCGTCGGGCGCCGCTCGGCTGGCGCGTCGTCGGCGAAGATGTCGTCGAAGTCATCGCGCCGGCGGCGTGACGGGTTCAGCCGACGAACGTTCGGGCGGTCGCGGTAGCCGTCCTCGACGACCGCCTCGGGGTCGAGCGGGGCGTCGTAGTCATCGTCCTCGTATCCCTCATCCTCGGCGAGGCCGAAGTAGACGAGCGTTCTGTGCCATGTGTCTCGAATCGGCATATGCGCTGAAATGGTTCGTGCAGAGAGGCGAAATCCCTTTCGACCGATTATGCCGTCGCGCGATAAAGACTCGTGCCAAGTCGCACGATCGTCGCCCCTTCGGCCGCCGCGACGGCGTAATCCTGGCTGGTCCCCATCGAAGCGTGGCGGAGTCGGTGACGGTCGGCCAGCGCCCGCAGCGCGGCGAAGTACGGGCGGTTGCGCTCGGCGTCGTCGGCACGCGGCGGCATCGTCATCAGCCCGACGACCCGCACCGGGCAGCGCTCGATGAAGCCCGTCAGCTCCGACGGCGCGATCCCTGATTTTCCCTGCTCGCCCGCCACGTTGACCTCGATCATAACCTCGGTAGCGGCCGTCCCGTGACGCCCGAGCTGGGTCAGCGCCGAGTCCGACGCGACCGAGTGGATGTAGCGCACGCGGCCGACCAGGTCACGGACCTTGCGGCTCTGTAGCTGGCCGATGAAGTCCCAGGTGAACGCGTCGCCCGCGACGTCCTGCTTGGCGATCAGATCCTGCGCTCGGTTCTCGCCGACGACCGCCACGCCGCCGCCGGCCAGCGCCGCAAGCTCGGCCGCCGGCAGGTACTTGATCGCCGCCAAAATCTCGACCTCGGCCGGATCTCGTCCGGCGTCCGCGATCTCAGCCCGGACGCGCTCAAGGTTTCGCCGCACGACCTCGGCGCGCAGGCCAGCGATCAGGTCAGCCACGCCAGCCCCGCTTGTCGTCCGGTCACGCCGGCGTCGCGACGGTGTGAGAAGAACAGCCTCGGCGCGCAGATCGTGCACATCCCGAGATCGTGAACGGCGGCCACCCCAGCTCGCTCCAGCTGAGCGGCCGCGATCGCCTTCAGATCGAGGTTGTCGCCCACGCGTGCGAACTCCATCGCGGCGAACCGGGCATGTACCTCGGGCCCGACCTCGTAACAGCACGGCCCGGCCCCCGGCCCGATCGCGGCGCCGAGGCGCTCGTCGCCGACCAGCTGGCGCACGGCCTGAGCGCCGGCCGCGATCACCCCGCCCGCGAGCCCGCGCCAGCCGGCATGGACGACCGCGACCGCACCGCCCCCCGCGATCGCGATCGGCAGGCAGTCGGCTCCGAGCGCCGCGGGCGCGATCCCCGTCACCGCCGTCGCCTGGCCGTCGACCCGGACGCGCTCGGAGGCCTGCGCCGGGGCGACGAGCACCCGGACCTCGGCGCTGTGGATCTGGTACATGAACGCCGCCGGCGGGGCCCCGACGTCGGCGAGCAGCGTGGCCCGGTTGCGCGCGGCCGACTCGGGGTCGTCGCCGGTCGAGAAGCCGAGGTTCAGCGAGCCGTAGGGACCGCCCGAGCCGCCGCCGCGGCGGGTCGTGAACACCGCCCTGGCGCCTGGCAGCTCGACCGCGAAATGACCTGCGAGCTCATAGAACGGCGCGGGCGGCTGCATCGCTGCGAGGCTACCCGTCGGCCCGGTCCGGCCAGGCGCGCGCCGCCCGCAGCGCCTCGGCGAGTTCCCCGGCTCGATCACCGACGCGGCCGTCGAGCTTGGCCGCCAGCGCCGCCCGCAGCCCGGCGCCGATCGCCGGCCCGCCCGGAACCCCGGCCGCGATCAGATCGGCGCCACCGATCGAGAGGGTCACGAGACGCAGCTGGTCGATCCACCGCCGGGCGTTGTCGCCGGCCCCGAGCGCACCGGCGAGCGCGACCGCTTCGACCGGCGCCCGGGCGACGGCCGCGGCGATCGACGAGGCGGCGCGGGCGCGGCGCAGGCGCGGCGCCAGCAACGGTCCGCTCCGGGCGATCTCGGCGATCAGCTCCCGGCGCCGGGCGTCGAAGCCGAGCCCGTCGAGGAGCTGGGCGCGGTCGGCCTCGTCGATCTCCAGCGACGCGACCGCCAGCGCCAGCGCCCCGCGATCGCCGCTGCGGCCGAGCAGCGCCAGCGCGCCGGCGGCGGGTTCGCGGCCGTCGAGGCCGAAGCCGAGCTCGATCGCGGCGTCGAGCCCGTAGGGCGCCAGCGCCGCCAACGCCGCGACCGGGTCGGGCTCCGCGGCCAGCAGCCGCAGCTCGGCACCCACCCGCGGCGCGGCAACCGTCCGCAGGGCCGCGATCGCCACCGCATCGCTCGCCAACGCGTAGGTGCCCGCGTCGACGGCGAACTGGAGCCGCGTCGCGTAGCGGACCATCCGCAGCAGCCGCGTGGGATCGTCGCGGAAGCTGAGCCGATGCAGGACGCGCAGGCGGCCGTGGCCGAGATCATCCAGCGCCCGCGGCGCCGATACCAACTCGCCGGTGCGGCCGCCGGAGATCGACAACGCGATCGCGTTGACCGTGAAATCACGGCGCAGCAGATCCTCCTCGATCGGCGCCGGACGCACCTGCGGCAGCGCTCCGGGCCGTGCATAGGTCTCCGACCGCGAGCGCGCGAGATCGCAGCGCAGCTCGCCGAGCATCACGGTCGCGGTCTCGAACTGACCATGAGCGCGCAGTGGCTGGCCGAGCGCCTGCACGATGCCGTTCACAGGACCGTCGACCACGACATCGAGGTCCAGCGGGTCGAGGCCGAGCAGCAGGTCGCGGATCGTGCCGCCGACGACGAACGCGGGCGGCCCGTCGCGCACGATCGACAGCAGGCGCGCCACCTCCGGCCTGGTTCTGAGGCGGCTCAGCAGCTGATCGGATGTGATCGCGGGCACCTGCGAGATGATCGCGCGTGCCCGCGCAGCGAGTCTTGACGGCGATTCGTGCTTCTACCATGGCTCGCCATGCCGAGGCTCATTCCGCGTCGGCCGCTGTGGCGCGGGCTGCTGGCGGCTGGGACCGTGATCGTCGCGCTGGCGGTCGCCGCAGTCCTGGTGATCGTCACCAACAAGCCGCACAACGTGTCGCACCCGAACCTCGAGTTCACCAACCCGACAACGCCGACGGCACCTCCGAAGAAGGTCAAGGCGAAGCAGATCGACAACTTCCAGTGGCCGGTGTACGGCTATACAGAGTCGCGCACCCGTGATTTTGACGGCTCCGCTGACCTCAAACCGCCACTGCACGTCGGTTGGACCTACAACGACGAGGCGCTGCTGGAGTTCCCGCCGGTGATCTACCACGAGCGGATGTTCCTGGTCGACGACGACGCCTCGGCCAAGGAGCTCAACGTCAAGACCGGCAAGGTGATCTGGCAGCGGAAGCTCGGAACGCTGGCGGCCGCCTCGCCGGTCGTCGCCGGGAAGCAGGGCGAGGTGCTGATGCCGACGCTGTCGGACGATCGGCACACGCCGGGGTCAGGTTCGTTCTTTGCACTGTCGATGAAGACCGGCAAGATCATCTGGCGCCGGCCCGTCGGCGCCGGCTCGGAAACGTCCCCGATCATCTCGGGTCGAACCGTCTACTACGGCGACGAGGCCGGCAACCTCTATGCCCGCGACGTCATCAACGGGCACCTGGACTGGGCATACCACGCGGCGGGCGCGATCAAGGGTGGTCCGGCCCTGGTCGGCGGCATCCTGTACTTCGGGGACTACGCGGGCCGCGCTTATGCCGTCAAAGCATCGGACGGCCATCAGGTGTGGGCGACGAGCACCGACGGCGCACATTTCGGCTTCGGCTCCGGTCAGTTCTACACGACCCCGGCGGTCGCCTACGGACGCGTGTACATGGGAAACACCGACGGGTTCGTGTATTCCTTCGGCGCCCGCAACGGAAAACTGGCGTGGGCCACTCATACCGGTGGATACGTGTACGCCTCGGCCGCCGTCGCCGACCCCAAGGGTGTCGGGCCGACCGTGTATGTCGGCTCCTATGACGAGCATTTCTATGCCTTCAACGCCAGGTCGGGGGCGATCCGGTGGAAGCATCCCGCCGGGGGACGGATCTCGGGATCGGCGACAGTCGTGGGTAACGTCGTGTACTACGCCAATCTGGCGACCAAGACGACCGTCGGATTGAACGACGCGACCGGTAACCAGGTGTTCTCCTTCAAGGACGGCGCGTTTACGCCAGTGATCGCCGACTATCACGCGATCTATCTGATCGGCTACAGCGAGATCTATCAGATGTTGCCGGCCACACCCAAGCCCAAGCACCCGCCGGCACGGGTGCACAAACCGTCCAAGCACAGGCACGCGCATCCAGCGAAGCGCGAGCACAAGCACCACGCCAAGCCCAAGCCCAAGCACCAGCACAAGGCAGCACCGAAGCACAAGACCAAGCATGCGTCACGGGCAAAGCACGGGTCAAAGCCGAGCAAGCATCACCACCGCGGACGCGCCGCCGCGGATCGCGCCAAGCGGCGTGTTCACAGGTGATCCCAGGCGCGCTCGCGGGCGTCCTCCGACCACGCGAAACGGTGACAGAGCCTGCCAACGCTCTGCTAAACTGCGTCGTCTATGCGTTGCCGTAGTGGAAGTCACTGTGACCGTCCGGCCGAGAAAGGGCGCAGGTTCTGCGCCGAGCATGCGGCTGAGCTCGATCGTATGCGCGAAGAGCTCAAGGACGCCGCAGCCGCCCGTATCGGTCGTGGCCGCCCCAAGCGGTCGTCGACATGCTGCCGCCCCGGCTGCTATGAACCCCGCGTTCCCCCCGCCGCGTACTGCGATACGTGCGCCGCGGCTGGTTACGTGGAAGAGGCCGCCTGAGCGCGGCCGCTGACGGTCACACTCTCAATAACCGAAGCTTAATGCCGGCAGCGGCGAATCAGTCGCGCGTTGCCGTGCGCCTGACCGCGACACCGTCGGCCGCCAGCCGATCCTTCACCTCGGCGACCGTGTGCTGCCCGTAGTGCAGGATCGACGCCAGCAGCACGGCGTCCGCGCCTGACCGAATCGCCGGCGCGAGGTGCTCCAGGCGCCCGGCGCCGCCCGAGGCGATCACCGGCACCGCGACCGCGTCCGCGATCGCGCGCGTCAGCGCCAGGTCATAGCCGGACCCGGAGCCGTCGCGATCCATGCTGGTCAGCAGGATCTCCCCGGCGCCGCGCTCGGTCGCCTCCCGTGCCCAAGCGATGGCGTCGCGTCCGGTCGGGGTCCGTCCACCGGCCAGGTACGCCTCCCAGCCGGCGCCAGCGGCCTTGGCGTCGATCGCCAGGACCACGCATTGGGCGCCGAAGCGGGCCGAGAGCTCGTCGAGCAGTTCCGGATGCCGGAGCGCGGCCGAGTTGACCGAGACCTTGTCGGCACCGGCGTCGAGGACCGCCTGGGCGTCCGCGACCGAGCGGATGCCGCCGCCGATCGTCAGTGGGACGAACACCTCGTCGGCGGCCCGTCGCGCCAACTCCACGACCGTGCCGCGCTTGTCCGAGGTTGCCGTGATGTCGAGGAACACGACCTCGTCGGCGCCGTCGCGGTCATAGCGCGCGGCCAGCTCGACCGGATCGCCGGCGTCACGCAGGTCGACGAACTCGACGCCCTTCACGACCCGGCCGGCGTCGACGTCGAGGCAGGGGATCACTCGCTTGTAGTGCATCGTCCCCACCGACCCCCACTACACCGCGCCGGCGGGGGCCGGGCCGGGGCGTACCGGATCGAGCGCGGCCTGCCCGTCTGACACGCCGAAACTGCCTTCGTACAGCGCCTTGCCGACGATCACGCCGGTCAGGTTGACCTGCCGCAGGCACTGAAGCGCTGTCAGATCCGCGACCGAGGAGACGCCGCCGGAGTAGATGAACGTGCCGCGGACGACGCTGGCGATTCGCTGCACCTCGTCGAGGTCAGGCCCGCACATCATCCCGTCGCGGTCGATGCTCGAGTACACGAACCGCGACACGCCGCGGGTGGCGAGGCTCTCGATCACACCTTCAGCCGGGATCTCGGTCTGATCGGTCCAGCCGTCGGCGGCCAGTAGCCCACCGCGGGCGTCGACCGAGACCGTGACGCGGTCACCATGGCTCGCGATCGCGTCGTCGAGGAACTCGACGTCGTCGAATGCGGCGGTCCCGAGTACGACTCGCGCCGCGCCGGCGTCGAGCACCGCGTCGATCGCATCGCTTGAGCGCAGCCCGCCGCCCACCTGCACTGGCACGTCGACCGCCGCGGTGATCCGCCGGACGTGCTCTAGGTTGGCCGGCGCGCCGGCTCGGGCGCCATCGAGATCGACGACATGCAGGGCGCGGGCGCCAGCGCGGACCCAGCGGAGCGCCGCGTCAAGCGGATCGGCGTCATAGCGGGTCTGCTGATCGAACTCGCCGCGCGCCAGCCGCACGGCGCCCCCGTCGAGGATGTCGATCGCCGGATAGAGAATCATGCTCGCGCTCGCGCCGCAACCGTCGCGTGCGCGGCACCGTCGCAGAGTGAGACGAAGTTGCGCAGCAGCTGGAGCCCGTGAGTCGAAGATTTCTCGGGATGAAACTGGGTCCCGAGCACGTTGCCCGAGGCGACGATCGTGGCGAAGCGCTCCCCGTATTCGGTGGTGGCGACCACGTCGGCGCGGTCACGTGGCCGGACCGCGAACGAGTGCACGTGATAGAAGGCCGTGCCGTGCCCCGGCAGGCCAGCCGTGAGCCGCAGGCGACGCTCGAACGACACCTCGTTCCAACCGATATGCGGAATCCGCAGTGTGCCGCTGGAAAGCCGCGTGACCTCGCCGCCGATCAACCCCATACCATCGTTGACCCCGAGCTCATACGAGCGCTCGAACAGCAGCTGCATCCCCAGGCAGATCCCCAGCACAGGCACGTTTCGCCCGGCGGCATCGACGATCGCCTCGTCCAGTCCGGCCGCGCGCAGGCTCGACATCGCCGCCCCGAACGCGCCGACCCCGGGCACGACGAGCCCGTCGGCAACGGCGATCGCCGCGAGCTCGCCGGTCAGCGAGACGTCGGCGCCGACGTGCTCCAGCGCCTTGACCACCGAACGGCGGTTGCCCATCCCGTAATCGACGACGACGACCCGCGCCATCTACAGCGTCCCCTTCGTCGACGGGATCCCGGGCTCGGACGGATCCAGCGCGACGGCCGTGCGCAGCGCTCGCGCGCACGCTTTGAAGATCGCTTCGATCATGTGATGGGCGTTGGTCCCCGCCTCGATCGTCAGGTGCAACGTCAGGCGGCCGTTGGCGGCGACGGCCCGAAAGAACTCCTCGGCCAACTCGTAGTCGAAGTCGCCGATCGCGCCGGCCGGCAGCAGCGACCCGTCGAACACCAGCAACCCGCGGCCCGAGATGTCGATCGCGCACGATGCCCGCGCCTCGTCCATCGGTACGGTCGCCTGGCCGTAACGACAGATGAAGGCACGGTCGCCGAGCGCGCGGTCGAGCGCCTGCCCGAGGCAGATGCCGACGTCCTCGACGGTATGATGGCCGCCGGTCTCAAGGTCCCCCCGCGCGTCGACCGTCAGATCGATGCGGCCGTGGCGGGCCAACAGGTCGAGCATGTGGTCGAAGAAGCCGACGCCCGTGCTGCGCGCTCCCTCGCCGGCGCCGTCCAGCGCCAGTCGCAGCGAGATCGTCGTCTCGGCGGTGCTGCGTTCGATCTCGGCGGCGCGGCTCACGGCGTCATCCATTGTCACCGACGCGTGCCTCCATCGACCGGGCGTGGAGTTCGAATCCCTCAGACCGGGCGATCGCCGCTCCGGCGGCCGCCAGTCCGGCGGCGCCGTCGCCGATCCTGACCTCGGTGAACCGCCGCCGGAACACCGAGGGCGACAGGCCGGACTCAAAGCGCGCCGCACCGTTGGTCGGCAGCACATGGTTGGAGCCGGCGACGTAGTCCGAGAACGCGGTGCCGCTCGCCGGGCCGACAAGCACGCAGCCGGCACGGCGAACGTCGACGGCGAGCGCCTCGGCCTCGGAACCGATCAGCTGCAGGTGCTCGGGCGCGAACGCCTCGGAGATCGCGAGCGCCTGCGTCGCGTCGGCGACGTGCACCAGCCGCACGACCGCCTCGCTGTCGGCCTCACGGTCGATCCGCTCGGCCAGCGCGTCGAGCAGCCCATCCGAGTCCGAGATCGCGACCACGATCGTGCCCGGACCGTGCTCGGCCTGCGCCAGCAGATCCAGCGCGACCGGATCGGGCTCGACCTCGTCGCCGGTGGCGATCACGATCAGGTCAGACGGACCGTTGAAGCCATCGATCGCGACCTGGCCGTAGACCTGGCGCTTGGCCTCCTGCACGTACAGGTTGCCGGGCCCGACGACCACGTCGACCGGCGGGACGGTGTCGGTCCCGTACGCCAACGCGGCGATCGCCTGGACGCCGCCCATCCGATAGACGGCCGACGCGCCGGCCAACCGGCAGGCGGCGAGGATCACCGGATCGACGTCGCCGTCGGGCCCGGGCGGCGAGCAGACGGCGATCTCACGCACGCCGGCGACGTGGGCGGCGACGGTGCACATCACGACCGTCGACGGGTATGGGGCGCGGCCACCCGGGGCATACACGCCGGCGCTGTCGAGCGGGACCTCGCGGAGCTGGACCTGGTGTCCCGCGAACGTCACCGTCCGGTCGGAGGACAGCCGCGCCTTGGCGACCTTGGCGACGTTCGTGATCGCCAGCTCCAGGCCCGCGCGCAGCTCCCCGTCGAGCCGCTCGACGGCGGTGTCGAGCTCGGCCTCCGGGACGCGCAGCGACGCCGGCGTGGCGCCGTGGGTGTCGAACTCACGCGTGTAGTAGCGCAACGCGTCGTCGCCGGAGGCGCGCACTCGTTCGATGATCTCGGCGACCTCAGTCGCGACCGATTCCGGCGCCGGGACGAGCGCCCGCAGCTCGGCCGCGAGCAGCCTCGGATCGCCCGACAGCGCGAGCCGCTCAGATTCCACGGATCCGCTCCAGCAGCGCGTCGATCTCCGGGGCGCGCAGCTTGTGGGCGACCGGGTTGGCGATCAGCCGCGCGGTCGCGACCGCGATGTGCTCGCGGATCACCAGACCGTTCTCGCGCAGCGTCGTGCCGGTCGCGGTCAGGTCGACGATCGCCTCGGCCAGGCCCGTCAGCGGCGCCAGCTCGACCGACCCCTTGACCTCGACGATCTCCGCCTGGCGGCCGGTCTGCAAGAAGTACCCGGTCGCGATCTTCGGGTACTTGGTCGCGATTCGCACGACCCCGAGGCGCCGCAGCGCCTCCTCGGCGCGATCCTCGCCGGCGACCGAGGCGAGCACCATCTCGCAGCGCCCGAACCCGAGGTCCATCAGCTCGTAGACGTCGCGCTCTGACTGCTCCAGCAGCACGTCCTTGCCGGTGATCCCGAGGTCGGCGGCGCCGGCCTCGACATAGGTCGGAACGTCCGACGGCCGCATCGTGACGATGCCCGCGTCCTCGAACAGCAGCTTGCGGTCGTTGACGCGGACCTCGCCGGTGTCGATCCCGAGCTGCGCCAGCAGGTCGAGCGTCTCGCCGAACAGCGCGCCACGCGGCACCGCGATACGGAGGTGGTTGGGATTCGGCGCGGTGGGCATCGATTACCGTCTCGCGGCCCGCTCTTCACTGGTCAGCGCGATGTGCAGGCGCTCGACGTTGAGCGCGAAGCCAACCGCGGGCAGCGGCCGCCCGAATGTCCCCAGCAGCTCGTCGTAGCGGCCGCCCGAGCCGATCGGCATCCCGTAGGCGGGGTCATAGACCTGGAACACCGCGCCCGTGTAGTAGCCGAGGTTGCGCACCAGGCCGAGATCGAAGATCACGCGCGCGGCGACCTCGGGCGACAGCAGCCGATGGACCTCTCGCATGCCCCCGAGCGCGTCGTGCAGCCGGCCGGAGAGACCGTCGAGCACCTCGGGGCCGCCGCGCGTCCGGGCCAGACGCAGCAGCATCACCTGGTCGGTCGCCGACAGCCCGAGGCCCGCGACCTCCTCCTCGACGCCGACGAAGTCGCCGGCGGCCAACTCGGCGAGGATCCGCTCACGCCGCGCCTGATCGACGCCGAACGCCTCCAGCAGCGACGGGTACAGCGACGAGTCGCCGAGACCCACCCGATAGTTGCGCAGACCGGCCGCGTCCAGTGACGCACACAGGACCGCGAGCGTCTCCGCGGTCCCCGACGCGCCGGGTGATCCGATCAGCTCGACCCCCGCCTGCAGGAACTCACGAGACTGGCCCCGCTGCGGGCGCACGCCCCGATAGGCGTAGGCCGTGTAACAGAACCGCAGCGGCGGCTCGGCGTTGCCGTAGCGGGTCGCGACCAGCCGCGCGATCGGGATCGTCATGTCGGGACGCAGCACGAGCACGCTGCCCTGCTCATCGAACATCCGGTAGGCGGGCCCGGCCTGCTCGAGCGCCTGGCGTGCGAACGTCCGCTCGTACTCGAGCGCCGGCGTGTAGACCTCTCCGTACCCGGCCTGCTCGAACACGGCGTGCATCCGGTTGGTCAGCGCCCGGATCTCACGCATCTCATCGGGCAGCACGTCGCGCGTGCCGCTGGGTATGCGGTCGACCTGCGCCGGAGCAGGGCGCCCTCCGAGGCGGTCGACGGTGCTCACGCGTTGACGGGTGCGTCTTCTGTTCGTGCGATCCGGGCGCCGAGCTGACGCAGCCGCTCGTCGATCCGCTCGTAGCCGCGGTCGATCTGCCGGATGTTGCCGATCTCGGTGACGCCCTCGGCGCACAGCGCCGCCATCAGCATCGCCATCCCGGCGCGGATATCGGGCGACTCCACCCGCGAAGCGTGCAGCGGGCGCCGTCCGTTGACGATCGCTCGGTGGGGGTCGCAGATCATGATCGATGCCCCCATCCCGACCAGCTTGTCGCAGAAGTACAGACGGTTCTCGAACATCCACTCGTGGATCAGGACGCTGCCCTCGGCCTGCGTGGCGAGTGCGAGCGCGATGCTCGTGAGGTCGGCGGGGAACGCCGGCCAGGGACCGTCCTGGACCTTGGGGATGTGATCGCCCTGGTCGTTCTGCACCCGCAGCTCCTGGTTGCCCGGGACGATGATGTCGTTGCCGCGCTTCTCGGTCCGCAGGCCGAGCCGGCCGAACACGAGGCGGATCATCCGCAGGTCGTCGGGGCGGGTGTCCTGGACGATCAGCTCGCCGCCGGTGACGCCGGCAAGCGCCATGAACGAGCCGATCTCGATGTGATCGGGCGCGATCGTGTGCGTGCAGCCGCGCAGGCTCGCCTGCCCATGGACGGTGATCACGTTGGACCCGATCCCGTCGATCGGCGCCCCCATGGCGAGCAGCATCCGCGCCAGGTCCTGGACGTGGGGCTCTGACGCCGCGTTGCGGATCACGGTCGTGCCACGCGTCAGCGCGGCCGCCATCAGCGCGTTCTCGGTCGCCATCACCGACGGCTCGTCCATCAGGAAGTCACATGGCCGCAGGCCGAGGGCGGGCGCCTCCAGGAGGATCTCGGTGCGCTCGTTGCGCACCTTCGCGCCGAGCGCGCGGAACGCGTCGATGTGCGGGTCGAGCCGGCGACGGCCGATCACATCGCCGCCGGGCGGCGGCATCGACGCCGAGCCAAAGCGGGCCAGCAGCGGGCCGGCCAGCAGGAACGACGCGCGGATCCGCTCGGCCAGGGCGACGTCGACGGCGGTGCTCGAGACGTCGGAGGCATCGATCCTGATCTCGCCGGGGCCGGTCCACTCGACGCGGGCGCCGAGCAGCGCGATCAGCTCGAGCATCGCCTCGACGTCGGAGATCCGCGGAACGTTGGACAGCACCACTTCTTCGTTGGTGAGCAGGCAGGCGGCGATGATCGGTAGCGCACCGTTCTTGTTGCCTGCCGGCGTGATCGTGCCCGACAGCGGCACGCCGCCTTCGATGACGAACTTCTCCAGGGGAATCGACCTCGATCGGTTGGGGTACGCCGACGTCGTGCGGCCAGACAGCAGGGTAGCCGGTGGTGTCCGCTCGGTCGGCTGTGAGGGTGCGTCGGAGTTGTCCTGAGCTAGGGTTAGGGCCATGCCGGAGGATTCGCGCGCGCAGGCCTGGACCCTGCTTTGCGAGTGGACCGAGTCCGACTCGCTGCGACGCCACATGCTGGCCGTCGAGGCGGCGATGCGAGCCTATGCGGGGCGGGCGGGCCTTCCTCCCGGCGACGTCGAGCTATGGGGACTGACCGGCCTGCTGCACGACCTCGACTACGAGCGCTATCCGGACCTCGAGACCGGCCACCCGCGCTACGCGCTGGCCGAGCTCGAGGCGCGCGGCTATCCGCCGGAGCTCGTGCGCGCGGTCGCGTCGCACGCGACCTACCTGGGCGTCTCACGCGACACGCCGATGGAGCGGGCGCTGTTCGCGGTCGACGAGCTGTGCGGCTTCGTGATGGCGTGCGCGTACGTGCGGCCCGAGGGGCTGGTCGGGATGACCCCCAAGTCGGTCAAGAAGAAGCTCAAGACGCCCGCCTTCGCTGCCGCTGTCAGCCGTGAGGACATCACGACCGGTGCGGCCGAGCTTGGCGTCGACTTCGACGAGCATCTGCGCACGGTGATCGCGGCCCTGGCCGAACGCCGTGAGGAGCTGATGCCCGCCGCCGCCCCGGCGGGCGACGCCGTCGTAACCGCCGCCCCCTCGCGGGCCGGCTCGGCGTGACCGCCGCCGGGCCGATCCAGATCGTCGTGATGGACGGCGATCAGACCGGCCAGGAGCTGCTCGAGCAGTCCCTGCGGGTGCTCGATCCCGAGCTGCTGGGGCTGGAGCTGGAGCTACATCGCTACGACCTGTCGCTCGAGCGCCGGCGGGCGACGAGCAACCAGGTCGTGGTCGAGGCCGCCGCCGCGATGCGATCGGCCGGATTGGGGCTCAAAGCCGCGACGATCACGCCCGAGGGTGCCGGCGACGTCGGCTCTCCGAACCGGATCTTGCGCGAGCAGGTGGACGGCAAAGTGATCGTCCGAACGGGACGGCGGTTGCCGGGCGTCACGCCGATCGCGGGCGTCCACTACCCGATCTCGGTCGTGCGGATGGCCGTCGAGGACGCCTACGGAGCGGCGGAACGACGAGTCGGCGAGCCCGGCGCGGAAGACGAGATCGCCTTCCGGGAGGAGCGCATCACCCGCTCCACCTGTCGCGCGGTCGCCGAATACGCGTTCCGGACCGCCGCGACGCTCGGCGCGCGCGTCTACGGCGGCCCGAAGTGGACGGTCTCGCCCGTGTATGAGGGGATGCTGAAGGAGGAGCTGGACGCCGCCGCCGCGCGTCATCCCGACACCCCGTACCAACCCGTCCTGATCGACGCCACCTACGCGGGCCTGCTGTCGGGCGCGACCGATGCCCCGCTGGTGATCCCCGCGCTCAACCGCGACGGCGACTGCCTGTCGGACCTGGTGTTGCCGATGTTCGGCTCGATCGCCGGGGCCGAGTCGGTGCTGCTGGCGTTCGACGCCGGTTACGACACGACGGTCGCGATGGCCGAGGCGCCGCACGGGACTGCGCCGGCGCTTGAGGGCAAGGACGTCGCCAACCCGTTGGCGATGATCCTCGCCTGCGGGGCGCTGCTGCGCGAGGCCGCGAGCGACCACGGCAGCGACTGCGAGCGCGCGTCGCGCGCGGTCTACGAGGGCGCGCTGGAGACGGTCGCCTCGGGCGTCAAGACCCCGGACCTCGGCGGCCATGCGGGCACCACCGAGTTCACGATGGCGGTGCGCGAGCGGATCGCCGCCAAGCTCGAGGTCTGGAGCTCGCTGGGCACCTGACCGTCGCGCGCTGGCGTGGGCCGATCGCGAGCGATGCCCCGACCGAGCGCGATCGGCTCCGGCCGCGGCCCGCGCGATCCGCGCTCCGGCCGCGGCCCGCGCGATCCGCGCTCCGGCCGCGGCCCGCGCGATCCGCGCTCCGGGCCGGGGCCCGCGGCACTCCTTGCTTGGTCGATTTTCGTCCTCCGATAGGCAAAATCGACCAATCTTCACCTCGGCCACCCGCGAACACCTCGCTGCGAACCTCAGGCCACTTTGGGTCCGGACCGCCACATCGCCCCGCGCGTGAAATTCCGCTTGCAGCGCCTCGCTGAGGCGATCGCCCGTCCCATCTGGAGATTCGCCGCGCCGGGCGATCACGAGGCTGTTGCGGGCCGGATTTCGCGCCCGTTCCGTCCGGCCCGAAACCTACGCTTGCGAACATATGTTCCAGAGAACGAGAGAGCGTTTCGAGGCCCTGATGGCCCTCGTCGACGAGATCCTGGCAGCCGATCCCGAGCCCTTGCCGCGCCACCCCCACGACCGCACCGTGTCGCTGCGCCTCGAGCGTCGCGCCGGCTCGCTCCCGCCGCGTGAGATGCACTGCCTGTGCCCGGTTAGCCCCGCCCCCGAACCGGAGTGGCGCAGCCGCGTCGGCAGCTGACCCGCAGCCGCGTCGGCAGCTGACCCGCAGCCGCGTCGGCAGCTGACCCGCAGCCGCGTCGGCAGCTGACCCGCAGCCGCGTCGGCAGCTGACCCGCACGCGCGTCGGCAGCTGACCTCGCAGCCGCGTCGGCAGCGAGACCCACGACGCGCCGGCAGCTGACGCAGCGCGGCTTGGTCGACTCCAACGCACGGCGCGATCGGCCGGCGTGGCCCAGATCAGCGCAAGCTGCGAAACTGCCGGGATGAGTACACCAGCTGACGACCAGGGCGAGCCGATCACCGGCGCGGGCTTGGCCGCCCTGAAGGCAGAGCTCGGCGGGCTTGAGACCGTCGCTCGGCGCGACATCGCCGAACGGATTCTCGTCGCGCGCGGGCACGGCGACCTCAAGGAGAACGCCGAGTACCACGCGGCGAAGGAGGATCAGGCGCATCTCGAGACGCGGATCCTGCGGCTGCGTGAGCGCCTGCGCAACGCGGTCGTGACCGACGCGGTCGAGACCGGCAACCCGATGGGCTTCGCCCGCCCCGCCGAGATCCGTGACCTGGAGACCGACCAGCTGCATGAGTGGACCGTCGTCGGCGCCGCCGAAGCCAACAGCGCCGCCGGCAAGCTGTCGGCCGAGTCGCCCGTCGCCAAGGCGCTCCTCAACCAGGCGGTCGGTTCGACGGTGCAGCTCACCACCCCGCGCGGCACCCGGCGCCTGCGGATCGAGCGGCTGCTCTAACCGGCGCCCGCGTGACGGCTCAGACGCGGGGTTTGGCGAGACGGTTGTACTTGGACTTGGTGGTCTCGGGGCCCGGGTAGTCGAGCTTGATCACCGTGCGGTGGTCGTCGGGGATCGCGTCGTCAGCGTCGGTCGTCGGGAAGTACCGCGTCGCCGGCTCAGAGCCGCCGCCCTGGACGGGCATCGTCTGCTTGGTGGGGACGCTCGGGGCCGCTCCCCCAGCCTCGGTGTCATGGTCGTAGGCCGCGCAGGCGCCGCTGAGCGGCATCAGGACCGAGGTCGCCGGCAACGACGGGACGTGCGTGTTCGGGGCGGACTGGAACATCGTCGAGGTCAGATCACCGACGGTCTTACGACGCCAGGCCGAGACATTGGGCACCTCGACGCCGAAGCGCTCGGCGATCAGCTGCAGCTGCGAGGTGTGGTCGAAGACCTCGGAGGCGATGTGGCCCCCGCGGCTGAACGGCGAGATCACGAGCATCGGCACCCGCACCCCGAGCCCGAGCGGGCCGGCGATGTCCAGCGTGCCGGGGCTGGGGTCGCCGAGCTTGGGCGGGGTGGCGGTGAGGTACTCGCCGGGCGTGCCCGCCGGCGCGGTCGGCGGGGAGACGTGGTCAAACCAGCCGTCGTTCTCGTCGTACATCAGAAACAGCGCCGTCTTGGACCACAGCTCGGGGTTGGCGGTGAGGGCGTCGAGCACGAGCGAGGTGAAGTACATCCCGTTGGCCGGTGCGGAGGATGGGTGCTCGTCGAAGCCGAGCGGCGGGATCATCCAAGACACACTCGGCAGTGCGCCGGCGGCGATATCGGCGATGAAGTCGTTGGGGAACGTCGGGGTGAAGGCGTTCGCGTACAGCGGCGAGAGCGGGTTGCGGAACGCCGGAAAGTACGGCAGGACGTGATCGGTGGCGGCCATGATCTCCGGGTTTGCCACCGGGTTGTAGAGCGCCGGCAGCCAGGTCGGATAGTCGACCAGGCCCGCGTACTTGCCGGTGACTCCCGCGTTGGAGGGGCTGTAGACCTTCCAGGAAGCGGTTCTCCATCATCAGGAAGATGATGTGCTCGACCGCGCCGAGGTCTGAGCCCGCAGCGGGCGCGGCCGCGGCCTGCGCCACCAGCCGCTGCCCACCGCCCCGCGCTGCCCAAGCGGCCGCAGGCGTCGCCAACACCGCACCGGCCCCGGCCATCCCCAGGTAGCTCATCAACTGGCGTCGTGTGAGGTTCTGGCCCTGAGGGCGTCAGGCAGGTCCACAGGTCGCTCCTTGTCGCGGTTCGCTGACGCGCCCAGCTCCCCACCCAGGACGTCCACCCCATGATCCACCATCTCCTGAGTGGATCAAGCATCGAACCTGTAACCCGGAACCCCAGCCAGCCGCAGGAGACCCCTGCCAGCCGCAGGAGACCACGGCCCAGCCGCAGGAGACCGCCAGCCAGCCGCAGGACACCCGTAGGCCGCCAGCCGCGCAAGCAGATCCGCACCCCCGGCGCGCAACGCCCCCCGGTGCGCAACGCCGGTGCCCTCGCGTCCCCACGGACGGCAGCGAAGGGTGCGGCGATCCGTCCGCGGCACGCTCGCGGGGCCCGAGGCCCGGCGGCGCCTGTCGCGGCGCGAAGCGGCGCGTGCCGCGGCCGGCTCGTCACGCCCGGCGCCGGCGACTGCCACAGGACGCAAAAGACCCCGCGCCGGCGCAAGCGCCAGGCGGGGCCAGAACGACAACAAAAACCGGCGGCGACCTACTCTCCCAGGCCCTTGCGGGCCAAGTACCATCGGCGCTGAGGGGCTTAACGGCTCTGTTCGGAAAGGGAAGAGGTGTTTCCCCCTCGCTATAGCCACCGGAAAATTGTGAAAGAACGCCCTCAGCGGGCCTTCAAAACTACACAGCGCCAATGAACGGGCATCAAAAAATATCCGTCAAGCCCTCGACCCATTAGTACCAGTCTCCTACAGGTGTTACCACCCTTCCAGAGCTGGCCTATCAACCTGGTGATCTTCCAGGGGTCTTACTCCCTCAAGGGGATGGGAGAGCTCATCTCAAGGCCGGCTTCCCGCTTAGATGCTTTCAGCGGTTATCCGATCCGCACGTAGCTAACCTGCGATGCCCTTGGCAGGACAACAGATACACCAGAGGTGCGTTCATCCCGGTCCTCTCGTACTAGGGACGAATCCTCTCAACTCTCCAACGCCCACGGCAGATAGGGACCGAACTGTCTCACGACGTTCTGAACCCAGCTCGCGTACCGCTTTAATGGGCGAACAGCCCAACCCTTGGGACCTACTTCAGCCCCAGGATGCGACGAGCCGACATCGAGGTGCCAAACCGGGCCGTCGATGTGGACTCTTGGGCCCGATAAGCCTGTTATCCCCGGAGTACCTTTTGTCCGTTGAGCGACGGCGCTTCCACTTGC
>Ga0302181_10001360_pt1 | contig 18275 bp, 17 predicted proteins | sample I_Palsa_E3_3_FD_198786 | JGI IMG/M metagenome (GOLD analysis project Ga0302181, IMG submission 198786) | Peat permafrost microbial communities from Stordalen Mire near Abisko, Sweden - I_Palsa_E3_3 | ecosystem: Environmental > Terrestrial > Soil > Palsa > Peat permafrost | place: Sweden...
GCACGCGGGTATCATCTGCACCGGCGAGTCCTACAAGAGTGTCGTGAAACTGACCTTCGCCAAGGGCGCATCGCTGAGCGATCCGGCCCGTCTCTTCAATTCGAGTCTCGACGGCAACGTGCGCCGTGCGATCGACATCCACCAGGGAGAAGAAGTTGACGAGTCCGCCTTCATGGCGCTCATCCGCCAGGCGGTTGCCCTCAACAGCTCTGGCAAGTCAAAAGCTTCGAAGAAAGCGAAGTCCTGAGGCTAGAGGACAAAGCGCTCCCCGACCCACTGCTCGCTCTTCTGCCAAAGCGCCCGCGCGCGTTGCGGATCGAGGGCGTAAGGGCGCACGCCCCGACGCAGCCCCGGCACTGTAACGACCTCGGCAACCTGGCAATCCTCGCAATAGCGACCGCCAATCGACTCAGCGTCGGCGACACAGGCAGACCACACTGAAGTGGCCGCTCCCTGGGGGATGCTCTTCCAACTCAACGGTGCGGCCCCCGGGGGCTGACTGGCGTTGATCTGCGCCATCAATCGCTGCATGACCTCAGGGGTCATATATCGACTCAGCTCGGTTTGGATGACCCCGGGGTGCAAAGCCGTCGCTCGCACGCCACGATCTTTGTGACGGCGGTCGAACTCCACTGCGAACAGGACATTGGCAGTCTTGGAACGGCCATAGGCGGTGAACTCGGTGTAGGGCGAGTGCTCGAAGTTCGGATCATCCAGATCGACGTCGGCAAATCGGTGACCCGCTGAAGACAGGTTCACCAATCGCGCACCGGGCCGCAGCAGTGAGGCGATGCGGTTCACCAGCACAAAGTGTCCGAGGTGGTTGGTACCGAATTGAGTCTCAAAGCCATCGACCGTAGTGCTCTTGGGGCACGCCATGACACCGGCATTGGCAATGATGACGTCGATAGGGTTGCCCTCAGCCAGCAGGCTGTCCGCGCAGCCGCGCACACTGGCGAGCGATGCCAGATCGAGTTGGACCAGACGCAGCGAGCCTCCCCGGCTGGCTTGCGCGCGCACCTGCTCGGTCGCGGCCTGCGCCTTGGAAAGATCGCGCGCGGCTCCGATCACTTGCGCCCCGTGCGCCGCCAATGCGCGTGCGGTCTCGACACCGAGGCCGGCGGAAACGCCGGTGACCAGGATCCTCTTTTGACTCAAATCGATCCCGCGCAGCACCTCATCGGACGTTGATGTGGCTCCGAACGCATCGCTCATACCGAAATTCTATCCGTCTGCCCAGGCGGGCCCTCACCATCGGATCCTAATTTTCAGGATGATGTTCTGGTGGTGGCGCTTTAGCTGGATGCGGTGCTGGCTTCGGCGGCGGTTTCGGAGCCAGCGGTGCCGGATGAGGGGGCAGTGAAGCGGCCCTGATCGCGGGCTTTGCGGTTTCAGCCGGTGGTGTTAAGGGCGTCGCCGCGGTCGGATGAGGAACAAAGGGCTTTGCCCCCGGAGCAGCATTGGCGCCCACAGCGCCGTGTTGCAGCTCGGCGACGCTCGCGACCGGGCGCGGCACCGCGGCATGAGCCGGAACGCCATGATTCGCCGAAGCAAAGTTGGATTTATCCTGTTTCGCAACCTGCTCATGTTGCTGTTGCGCCGAAGTGGCCGGAAGATGGGTCTCGCTGGCGGCGGCTTGCTGCTCCTGAGTGGGTCTCGCGGCAACTCCGTTCGGACCACCATTGAAACTGGTGTGGCTGTTGTTGACGATCGTCGTGTTGTTGACGATCGTGGTATTGACGTAGGTCGTGCGAATCACCGTTGTGTTCACGTGTACCGCGGCGGTGTTATAGGCGAAGACGCCGCCGCGCCACTCGCCGCCGGCAAAGCCGCCGCCGCCATAACCGAATCCGTAATTCACGCCGCCGTAGAAGCCCACGTGTGTGCCCCAATAGCCGCCGTGGAAGACATAGACGCCGCCATCTCCCCAGCCCCAATAACCCGGTGTCCAGAGATATCCAGCTTGTGGCGCGGCGACCCAGGTGCCCGGGATCCAGTAATAGTCGCTGACCCCGTCCCACGCCCAGTAACCGGGCGTCCACATGAAGTTGGGCTCTGGGCAGGGTGGCTGAACGTAAACCGGAATAGCGGGCGGTGCGATGTTGACGCTGACGCCGATGGAGATCTGTGCGAAGGCTGCCATCGGCATTGAAACGCACGCAGCTGTCAATAACGCGCCAAAGAGCAGCCGCATAGTGGAAGGTTTCATTCGAAGCTACCTTTTCAGCCGATTCGTGCGTGGTGCGGGTCCCAATTTACCGCAAGCTAGAATGTAGCGCGCGCGAGTCAAGACCTCTGTGCGCTAGCGAATACAGGCGCCAGGGCTGCGCGCAGCGGCGCTATTCGCCAAACGGCGACAAAGCGCATAGCCCGCAAACGCGGCTTACTTGGAGCCGGCAGCTTGGAGCCGGCAGGAAATGCCGTAGAATCGTGCGCCAGAGAACAGAAGGGGGGAATATCCATGTTGCGTACCTTGATGCTGCTGATCGCCTTCACAGTCCCGGCCGCAGCTGCGCTCGCGCAGGCGGCGCCCAAGTCGCTCGACATCTACTACATCGACACCGAGGGCGGCCAGGCGACGCTGTTCGTCGCTCCGGGCGGGCAGACGGTGCTCGTCGATACCGGCAATAGCGGTACACGCGACCCCAACCGCATCATCGAGGTGACCAAGGCGGCGGGCGTGAAGCAGATCGACTACCTGTTGATCACGCATTATCACGGCGATCATGTCGGGGGCTACCTGGAGCTCGCCAAGCAGATACCGATCCTGCACTACGTCGATCACGGGCAGACGGTGCAGCCCGAACAGGTGTTCGACTCGAGGGCCGCGTACGACGCGGCCGTGAAGACCCACCCGCACATCATCGCCAAGCCCGGCGACAAGCTTCCGATCGCGGGGCTGGACTGGACCATTGTGTCCTCGGCCGGCAAGGTGCTCGCCGCGCCGATGGCGGGTGAGCCCGGAGCTGGCCTCCAAAACCCCTATTGCGCCGATTACAAGCCGAAGGAAATCACGGTGGACCTTGAGAATGCCCAGTCCGTCGGCAGCGTGATCCGCTATGGCAAGTTCCGCACCCTCGATCTCGGCGACCTGCTCTGGAACTGGGAAGCGCAGCTCGCCTGCCCGGTCAACAAGATCGGCACGGTCGATGAGATGCTGACCACGCATCACGGGCTCGCCTGGTCCGGCGTGCCGGCGCTGATCGACGCACTGCGCCCACGGGTCATCGTGATGAACAATGGCGTGCGCAAGGGCGCCGCGCCCGAGTACCTGCAGACCTTGGAATCCGCGCCCGGGCTTGAGGACCTATGGCAGTTGCACTGGTCGGCCAATACCCTGCTGGAGCACAACGTCGCCGGTGTGCGTATCGCCAACATCGAGACGCCGGAAACCGTCGCCGACGTCATCACGCATCCGCCCGGCCCGATCGCTCCCGGTACGCGGCCGCCGGAGATCGGCAACCCGAACCATTCCCCGGCCTATTGGATCAAGGTCAGCGCGCTGCCCGATGGCACCTTTACCGTCACGAATTCTCGCAACGGCTTCTCGAAAACCTATCGCCCCCGAAGCTGACGGGGGCTCGATGCTCGATCATGTGCAACCGCGGGGAGTGCCTGTGAAGCTGGTTTTTCTTGCTCTGCTGTGCGTCAGCCTGGGCGCGAGCGCCGAAGAGGCGGGTGGTCCCAGTCCGGGCGGCGCATCGTTCGCGAGCCGCTGCACAGCGTGTCATGGCGCGGATGGCAATGGCACCGAGCGCGGACCCAGCCTGCGCGCCTATGTGGCGGGCAATCCCGATGCCCAGATCGCCGCGCTGATCCGCACCGGCATCCGGGGCATGCCGGCCCACGCTATCGCCGATCCGGAGATGACTGATCTGTTGGCGTTTTTGCACACGCTCGGACCGGTCGCGGGCACGAGCGCCGCATCGCGCCGTGCGATCAGGCTCAATACTGGCGAGTCCTTGCAGGGCGAGGTGCTCAATGAGACGAATTTCGATCTGCAGCTCGCGAGCGCCGATGGCCGCATTCACCTGCTGACGCGCGACGGCGAGGTCTACCGCGAGCCGAGCTTGCAGCCCGAGGTCGACTGGCCACGCTATGACGGCAGTTTCACGAGCAATCGCAACAGCCCGCTCGCGCAGGTCAATCGCTCGAACGTGCGCTCTCTGAAGCTGCAATGGATGTTTCCGATCACCTGGGCGCCGCGGCTGGAGGCCACGCCGATCGTGGTCGATGGGGTCATGTATGTGACCGCTGCCAATGCGGTGTTCGCGCTCGACGCGCGCAACGGGCGGCAGTTGTGGACCTATCGGCGTGCCCGCACTGCGGGACTGCTGGGCGAGGCCGCGGGCGGTGCCAATCGCGGCGTGGGCATTGCGGGCAACCGCGTGCTCATGCTGACCGACAATGCGCATCTGCTCGCGCTCGATAAGAGCAACGGCAAACTGCTGTGGGACGTCGCGATGACCGACTGGCCCGTCTCGCAGTACGGCGCCACCGGCGCGCCATTGATCATCGGCGATCACGCGATCGTCGGCGTCGCAGGCGGCGAGGAAGGCGCACGCGGCTTCGTCGCCTCCTACGACGTCGCCACCGGTCAGCGTCAATGGCAGTTCTGGAGCATTCCAAAACCCGGGGAGAAGCTGTCGGAAACCTGGGTAGGCAACGCGCTGGAGCATGGCTGCGGCGCGACCTGGATGAGCGGCTCCTACGATCCGCAGCTGGATCTGATCTATTGGGCCGTCGGCAATCCCTGCCCGGACTTCAACGGTGCCGATCGCCAGGGTGACAATCTCTACACCAACAGCGTGCTGGCGCTCAAGACCGAGAGCGGCGAGCTCAAGTGGTATTTCCAGTTCACGCCCCACGATACGCATGATTGGGACGCGGACGAGCCGATGATGCTGGTCGATACTCGCTACGAGGGTCGGCCGCGCAAGCTGCTGGTACAGGCCGATCGCAACGGCTTCTTCTTCCTGTTGGATCGCACCAACGGGCAGTTCCTGCGGGCCACGCCCTTCGTCAGCAAAATCACCTGGGCCAGTGGCTACACCGGCGAGGGCAAGGCCATCGTGCTGCCCAATTCCGAGCCGACACTGGATGGCAACCTGAGCTGCCCGTCGTCGGCGACCAACTGGATGTCGGCCGCCTATAACGCAGCGACGAAACTGTTCTACCTCGCAGCCACCGATCGTTGCTCGAGGATCAAGCTGGTGCCGGCTCCATTTGAGATGGGCAAGCGCTTCTTTAACGGCACCCCGAGCAGGGTCCCCGGCGGCACGCATTCGATTCGCGCGCTCGATGTACAGACGGGCAAGACCGTCTGGGATTACGTTCAGATCGGCGATGGCAGCAGCGCCAGCGGTACGCTCTCCACCGACGGCGGCCTGGTATTTTTTGGCGGCGACAGCGGCGTGTTCACCGCCCTCGATGCGCGCACCGGCAAGCCGCTGTGGCATTTTTCGGCCAACGAAAAATTCTGGGCCTCGCCCATGACCTACATGCTCGCAGGCAAGCAATACGTCTGCATCGCGAGCTCCGCGGGCTATCTGGCCTTCGCGCTGCCGGACTGAGAGCGCTGCCCTGCCGGTTGCGCCCCGCAATAGCGGGCCTCCAGATCGTAAGTGCTCGCGGCCGTGATCTCGACCTCAGCGAACTCACCGACCTTCAACCGCGACGCGCCGCGCACGCGCACCACACCGTCGATCTCCGGCGCATCGCCCGGCCCGCGCGCGAGTGCCACGCCGCGCTCGACGGCATCGATCAGCGCGCGGCAGCGCTGGCCGACGCGCGCCTTGAGGCGCGCGGCGCTGATGGCGCCGGCTCGCTCCATGAAGCGCACATAGCGCTCCTGCTTGATCGGCTCGGGTACCGGCGCGTCGATGGCATTGGCGGCGGCGCCCTCGACGGCCGAGTACTTGAAGCAACCGACCCGATCGAGCTGCGCGCCATCGAGCCAGGACAGCAGTTGCTCGAACTCGGCCTCGGTCTCGCCCGGGAAGCCGACGATGAAGCTGCTGCGCACCGTCAGGTCCGGGCGCTGCGCGCGCCAGGATTCGATGCGTCGCAAAGTATTCTCCGCATGCGCTGGTCGGCGCATGCGCTTGAGCACGCTCGGGCTGCCATGCTGGAACGGCACATCCAGATACGGCAATACGCCGTCCTGGCTCATCAGCTCGATCACCGCATCGACGTGCGGATAAGGGTAGACGTAGTGCAGTCGCACCCAGACGCCGAGCTGTGCGAGCGCGCGCACGAGCTCGAAGAAGCGCGAGGCATGGCTTTGACCGCGCCAGGATACTTCGCGGTAAGCGATGTCGCTGCCATAGGCGCTCGTGTCCTGCGAGATCACGAGCAGTTCTTTGACGCCGCTGGCGACCAGCGCCTCGGCCTCGCGCATGACCTCATCGAGCGGCCGGCTGACCAGGCGGCCTCGTAATGCAGGAATTATGCAGAAGCTGCAGCGGTTGTTGCAGCCTTCGGAAATTTTCAGGTACGCATAATGGCGCGGCGTCAGACGCAGGCCTTGCGGCGGCACGAGATCGAGCAAGCGCGCGTGTGGGGCCGGCAGATGCTCGTTGACGGCCGCGATCATGCGCTCTGTCGCGTGCGGACCGGTTACGCCCAGCACCTTGGGGTGGCGCTCGAGAATGCGCTGCGCTCGCGTGCCCAGGCAGCCGGTCACGAGCACGCGGCCGTTGCGCTCGAGCGCCTCGCCGATGGCGTCCAGCGATTCGTCAATCGCAGCATCGATGAAGCCGCAGGTATTGACCACAACCAGGTCGGCTTGTGCGTAACCGGCGGCGATCTCATAGCCGCGGGCGCGCAGTTCGGTGATCAGGCGCTCGGAATCCACCAACGCCTTGGGACAACCCAGACTCACGAAGCCCACGGCTGGCGCGCGGCCGGGCGTGGCTTGCGGAGTGCTTACAGGGGCGCGTTGCGAGCTCATCTTTGGTCCTGGCCCAGGTTTGCCTGTCGGGGGCTGCCGGCCAGTACAATGGGGCCGCAAGTGTACCTGAGCGAGCGCGACGGATCGACGCATGGCCTTTGATCGCGACTATTACCAACGTTTCTACTTCAATCCGCGCACCGCCGTGACCTCGCGCACCGAGATGAGCGCGCGCGCGCGCCTGATCGTGGGCTGCCTGCGCTACATCGACTTGCCCGTGGCCACGATCCTCGACGCTGGCTGCGGCGTCGGGCTGCTGCGCGCACCGCTCAAGCGCGCCTTGCGGCGCGCCGATTACGTCGGTCTGGAATACAGCGCCTACTTATGCCGGCGCTATGGCTGGCGCCAGGGCTCGGTCGAGACCTTCCGCAGCCGTCAGCGCTTCGATCTGGTGATCTGCTACGACGTTTTGCAGTACCTGTCGCCAATCCAGGCGCGACGCGCGATCCTCAATCTGGCGCGGCTGTGCCGCGGTGCGCTGTATTTCGGTGCCCTCACGCGCGAGGATTGGCGCCAGAACTGCGATCAGCAGCGCACCGACCGCATTCCGGGCCTGCGATCCGGCGCCTGGTACCGGCGCGAGCTCTCACGCGCCTTCCGGCCGCTCGGCTGCGGACTGTGGCTCAAGCGCGAACTGTCCCTGACGCTTTGGAACCTGGACGTCGCGGCTTGAGCGAGCACCAGTGCGCGAGCTGATCGGCTTTGACGGGGCGGTCGAATGCCGCGCCGAGAGCGGCCCGATCAACCTCGTGTTGCGCGGCTTCGAGCGCGGCGTCGCCGGGGCGCCGCGCACCGCCGCTGCGGCACTCTTCAGCGGCGCGGCGCTGCCGATGAGCCACGCAGCTGTGCCAGCGCGTCTGCATGGCGCAAGCTTGCTCGAGCTCGAAGGCGCTCCAGGGCAATGCCGTTATCTGCTTCGCGCCGAGGAATTGCAGCTCGAGCTTCGCGCTCGCAGCCTGCAGCTGCATCGCGCGGCCGGACGTGAACTGTTCGGCGCCGTGCCGTCTCCGCGCGTGCCCTGGCGGCTGCGTGTGGGCTGGACGGTGCTGTTGGACGTGCTGCGCCTGCCCGGCGTTGCTCGTCTGCTGTTGCGCCGGCGAGATGGCGCATGAGCCGCCGCATTCCAGTCACGGTGCTGACCGGCTTTCTGGGCGCGGGCAAGACGACGTTGATCAACCGCATCCTGACCGAGCAGCACGGCAAGCGCATCGCGGTCATCGAGAATGAGTTCGGCGAGATCGGTGTCGATCACGAGCTCGTCATCGGCGCCGAGGAGGAGATCTTCGAGAGCAGCAACGGCTGCATCTGCTGCACCGTGCGCGGGGATCTGATCCGCATCCTCACGCAACTGCGCAAGCGCCGCGAGCGCTTCGATGCGATCCTGATCGAGACCACTGGGCTGGCTGATCCTGCGCCGGTGGCGCAGACATTTTTCACCGACGAGGACATCAAGGAATTCTTCGCGCTCGATGCGATCGTGACGCTCGTGGATGCGCATCACTTCGATCGCGAGATCGATCAAAGCCCGATCGTACGCGAGCAGATCGCCTTTGCCGATATCGTGCTGCTCAACAAGATTGACCTCGTCGATGAGCGCGAGCTCGCGCGCATCGAGCAGCGGCTGCTGGGCATCAACGGCACGGCGCAGGTGCTGCGCACCCGCAAGGCCGATGCGCCCCTCGATCGGGTGCTCGATGTGGGCGCCTTCGATCTGGAGCGCGCGCTGGCGCAGGATGCGGATTTTCTGCGCCCGGCGTTGCCCTTTGAGTGGGCCGGGCTCTATGCGCTCGGCGCCGAGCAGTACGCGCTGCGCACCGGCGCGCGCGTGCACGAGCACGCCGCGCAGCCGAGCTCGCAGGCGTTGCAGCAGGTCGCGGTGCTATTGCTGCCTGTGGATTCGGCGGACAGCATCGATGCGCTGTTGCCGCTCGCCACGGCGCTGTTTGAGCGTGAAGCGCTGGCTCTGGAGCCGCTCGCGCTGCTGCCGCCGCGGCAGCTCGCGCAGCTCGGGCTCAAGGACGGCGCGCACTACCTCGTGCAGCTCGAACGCGCCGGGTACTGCGCATTATTCTGTGAGCACGCGCCCGAGGAGTTTGGACTGCGCCTGACAGGTGCCACGCTGCTGCAAGAGCGCCGCTTCGGCTCGCATCACCATGATCCGCAGATCGGCTCGGTGGGCCTGGAGGAGGCACGGCCGCTGGATGCGCATAAGGTCAACGACTGGCTTTCGTATCTGCTGCAAAGCCGTGGAGCGGACATACTGCGCATGAAGGGGGTGCTGAACCTCAAGGGCGAGTCGCGCCGCTATGTCTTTCATGGCGTGCACATGGTCTACGATGGCCAGCTCGAGCGCGCCTGGAGCACGGCGCGGCGCAGCCGTCTGGTGTTCATCGGCCGTAACCTGGACCGTACTGAGCTCGAGGCCGGCCTGCAATCCTGTGTCGCATGAGTGTGGCTGCCGCACGCCTGCGTCTGCGCGGCCGCATCGAGCTTGAAGACTGTCCGATCGACGCGGCCTGGTCCCCCGACGGCGGCGCGCTCATCGTGGCCGGCGGCGCGGGCGCGCTCATGCTGGCGCAGATCGGCGAGCCCATGGGGGTGCGCCGAATAGGCCAGCATCGTACGGGCGCATTGGCCGTGGCCTGGCAGAAGGGCGGGCCTTTATTCGCCTCATCGGGCCAGGATGGCGCCGTACTGTTGTGGGACGCGCGCTCACTTGCGGCCCAATCGATCCACCAGGCTGACGAATGGAGCGAGCACCTGGCATTCGACGAGCAGGGGCGATTGCTGGGTGTGGCCACTGGCCGCACTTTGCGGCTGTTCGGTACCGACGGCGGCTTGCGCGCGAGTTTCGAGCCGCAGCCGGGCGCAATCGCGGCGCTGGCCTGGCGGCCCAGAGGCGGCGAGATCGCGGCCGCAGGCAATGGCGGCGTGCGCATTCATCGGCTTGAGCCCAACCTCGAGTCGCGCGAGTACCCGTGGCGCGGCGCCTGCCTGACGGCAAGCTGGAATGCCGATGGCCGCGTGCTCGCGGCCGGCATGCAGGATGGCAGCGTGCATCTGTGGTACGTCGTGCCGGGCACCCAATCGCAGATGCAGGGCTACGGCAGCAAGGTCGCCGCGACCGCCTGGAGCGGCAATGGCCGCTACCTGGTGACGGCCGCCGGCAGCTCGCTGATCGCCTGGGATTTCAGCGGCAAGGGACCGCAGGGCTCGCGACCCCTTGAGCTGCGATCGCATTCCGAGCGCATCAGCGCACTGGCCTGCAGACCGAGCGGAACCTGGCTCGTGTCCGCGGCGCACGACCGCAGGCTGCTGCTCTGGCGGCTCGGCTTCAGCGACGCGCCACAGGACGCGCATCTGCTTGCCGATGAATGCACCGTGCTGCGCTATGCGCGCAACGGCGAGCGTCTTGCGGTCGGGGATGCGAGTGGAGGCCTTTCGATATTCGACTGCTGACTGGGTGCCTCTCGGGCCCAGCGAGCAATCAAGGCCCGGGTGATTCGAGGCCCATCGCCGCAGTGACCGTGCGTGGCGCATGCACCGCGCCCAATACGCTCGCGTAGCTGGCCAGTTGCTGCGTGAGGGCCTGCGTCCAAGTGAAGCGTTTCAACACCCGCCTGCGCGCCTCGGCGCCGAGCGCATTGATATCGCGCTCGTAGAGCCGGCGGATCGCCGCCGCCATGCTATGCGCGTCATCGGGCTCGGCGAGCTCCCCGACGCGCTCATCGACGAGTTCAGGAATCGAGCCGGCGCGTACGCCTACGACGGGCCGGCCGCAGGCCATGGCCTCGACGATCACCAGGCCGAAGGTTTCGCGATTGCCCGCGTGCACGAGCGCGTCGGCCGAAGCGAGCCACTGCGCCAGCTCCACGCTGTCGCGCCGATACGGCAACACTGTGACATTGTGGCTCGGCTGCGCACTGCGACCGCCGCCGACCAGTAGCAGATGGTAGGGCTTGCCGAGCAACGCCATGGCTCCGCGCAGGACATGAATCTTCTTTTCCTCCGAGAAGCGACCCGCGAACACCACGAGCCGCGCATCATCCGGCAGATTGAGCATGCGACGCAGCTCGAGCGTGCGGCGCTCGGGGGAGAATAAGGTGGCGTCGACCCCGAGAGGCTGGAACGCAACGTTGCGCACGCCGCAGCGGCGCAGATACGCGCACATCGAGCGGCTCGGCGCGAGCACCAGGTCGAAACGCGCGTAGGTCGAGCGCACGTAGCGCGTGAGCGCGTGCTCGACGCCCGAACCGAAGCGGCGTCCGAGCAATTGCGGCAGATTCGAATGAAAGAATGCGACCACCGGCACATGGCGCGCACGCGCCGCCGCCAGAGCGCACCATGCCGGATGAAACACGTCGCCGACCTCGATGAGGTCGGGCTCGAGCTCGAACAGCATGTTCTTCCAGGTACGCACCGCCAGCGGCAGGCGGTAGTTGAAGGTACCAGGCAAGCGAATGCCAGCGACGGTACTGACGCCGCCGCGCACCAGTCGGTTCTCTGTGCCTGGCACGAGCAGCGAATGACGATGCGAGGTGTGCGAGTGCAGCCAATCCTGCTTGGCGGTCAGATAGCGCTTCACGCCGCCGCTCGTGGGCGAGTAGAAGAGCGTTGTGTCGACGACATGCATGCAGCTGCCCCACGAGCGAAGCCGCATTGCATCGTTATGTCATTTTGCTGTCAAGCACCAAGCGCTATGCGGGTGTCGGCTACCGCGATGGCCGGCAACTCGATCTGAAAGCGCGTGTAGCGACCTCTCTTGGTCAAGGCCAGGATGCCCCCGCCGAGCCGCCGTACGTGCTCGCGCACGATCTGCAGGCCCTGGCCGCGTTTCGCAGCCGGGTCGGCGGTCGAAATGCCGGGTTGAAAAATGAGGCTCACGAGTTTCGGCCCCTCGATGTCCTGGGCGCGTTGCGCCGGCAGTAGGCCCTGTCTGACCGCACTTTGGGCGATACCCGGCACATCCAGGCCGCCGCCATCGTCCTGCACGCTGAGCTCGTAGCCGCCTGAGGCACGCGGCGTGAATTGCACCGCCAGCGCAGCCCGTTCGGGTTTGCCCTGCGCGAGACGTTGTGCGGGGCTCTCGATGCCGTGTTCGACGGCGTTGCGCACCAACTGTGCGAGCACGTCGAACAACGCGGGGACCCACAGTTCTGGAATGTCCTGCAGGCCCTTGGCCTCGAGCACCACATCCTTGCCGTGTTCCTGCGAGAGGTTCTCGGTCAGTCGCTGCACGGCCCCGAGCAGTTTGGGCGGTACGCGCCTTGCGTTCTCGAACGATTCTGCGTCGGTCGGTTGACCCTCCTCGAGCACTGGCACATGCACCGCGGCCGAGTCAGCCGCGATCGAGATATGCGTGCACAGCTCCCCGAGCACAACCATCGCCGGTAGCAGATCGTTGCCGCTGATCTGCGCTCGCAGTTCGATCTCGCGCAATGCGCCCTGTGCGCTCTGCAGCCGCGCACTGACTGTTGGCAGATGCAGGTCCAGCAGCGCCTCGCCCAGGGACTCGAGCTCGGCCAGCAGCAGTTCGATCTTGCCGCGAAAAGCCGCGCTCTCGCGCGTCGGGGCCTGCAGCAACGACTGGATCTCCCGCACGCTCGCCAGCGCCCGTGTCATGCCATCGGCCAGCGCCACCGGCTCGCTCAGCAATAGCGAGCGGTACAGATCGCGCTGATCGCGCAGCGTCTCGAGCTCGAGCTGAAATGAAGGCGAGATGCGCATCGAGGTATCGTTCATTGCAGGCTCATCTGAGCGTGCAGCTGAGCCGTCGCGGGCCGCAACATCGCGAACATCCCACGCAGTTCGGCCTCTGCGGCGAGCGCATCGGCAAAGCGCTGCTCGCGGTCGCGGGCCATCAGGCGATCGAGCAATGGCTCCAGGGCTGCGCATTCCGGCGGCAGCGCCGGTCGCGGGCCACGCACGTGCTGCTGCATGACTTCGACCGCGGTCGCTCCCAGATAGGGCTTTTGGCCCGTGAGCATCTCGTACAGGATCACCCCGACACTGTAGAGATCACTACGCGCGTCCAACGGCAGGCCCTGTGCCTGTTCCGGACTCATGTAGTAGGGCGAGCCGCGCAGCATGCCCACAACCGTATTCACATGTGCCAGATCGAGCTGCTTGGCAAGACCAAAATCGATCAGCACCACCGAGCCGTCTGGGCGCAGCATGACATTGGGCGGCTTCAGGTCGCGATGCACGAGCCCGGCGGCGTGCACCACGTGCAGTGCGGCGCAGATGCGCTGCGCATATTCGATGCTCTCAATCATGGTTATCGGCTGGCGCAGGCGCATCTTCAGATCGCCGCAGGGAAAGTATTCCATCGCAATGAATTCGCGCGCATCGTGAAAACCGTAGTCGTAGATGCTGACCACGCTGGGGTGCTGCAGCGCGCTGATGGCAGCATATTCGCGCGCAAACTCCTGCGAATCCGTGGGGCTATCGGGTATCGTCTTGCTGATTTTCAGCGCGACGTTGCGTCCGAGCTTGACGCTGTAGGCGAGGTACACGGCAGCGCACGAGGACTCGCCAAGCTTATGCAGCAGCGTGTACTGGGGCAGTTGCAGATACGGGCCATCGACGCCGCGCCGCGCCGTGCCAGAGCATCGCGCTCGCGGTGCGGCAGCCGCGCTCGGGGCGCGCGGGGCGCGCATGGCGGCGCGCAGAGCGCTCGCCAGTCGCTGGGCGTTGAGCAGCCGGCGCGGCAGATAGTCGCTGGCCCCAAGCTGAATCGCGCGCACCGCACTGAGCTCATTGCCGCCGGTAGCGATGATGACGACCGGCGGCGCCTGGCTGGTTGCCCGGGCCGCGCGCAATTGTTCCAGCGCATCCACGGCGTCGAGCGCGCCAGTGAGCGCGTCGCCGCAACGTGCACCGAGCACGATCAGGTCGAGCTCCATGCCGTTGGTCGCCCATATGCGCGCTGCGAACTGCGCGGGCTGCAGCTCCTCAATGAGCCCTTCTGGCCAGAGAATCTCAATGTGACGGCGCAGCCAGTCGCGCAGCTCGCGCTCTTCCTCGACGACCAGAATGTTCGGCTTCATGGCCCTGGCGCGCTCGCGTGGTGTGAGAGGCTCCAGGCGATCGCCGCCGCGGCCACGGCCGCCGACAGCAGTGCCAGCCCCAGCCCGAGGCGCGGTATTGGGGTCAGGCCTGGCGCCGGCGCGTCGGGGCTCTGCCGAGCGTCAGGAGCCGGCCGCTCGCCGGCAGGCCCCTCGGGACTGCTGGTGCGCAGCGCCGCGTCAATGAAGAACTTGAGCCGCTGACTGGAGACCGGTTTGTGCACGAAGCGAAACACCGTGCCGGCAGCGATCTGCTCGGCCAGTTGTGCCTGTACCGAGGCTGCGCCAGCGAGTATCAGCAATAATTGCGGGAATTGCTCGCGCAAGAGCGCGATGAAGGACTTGAGCGGCGGCGCTACGCTCGAGGCATCGATCAGCGCAATCCTGGCCGAGTTGGCGACCAGCTGGTCGGCGAAACGATCGGCCGAGGGAGATACGATCAGGGCAGCCTGCGCCGGCGCCGCACCGTATAGTGCATCGAGCAGGTTCGGGTCATCCGAGAGCGCCGCGATGCGCGCGGGGGGCGGTGCATCGGGTCGTGCGCAGGCAACAGCGCCGTCGGCTGGCCAAGCCTCGAACTCCACGACCTGAGCGGCCGGCGAGGGACCTTGCGGTTGCATTCTCTTCAGTTCAGCTTACGTTGATCGCACACAATAGCGACCGAAGCTACGGACTCTATGCTGTCTGTCTGCGCGGACAATGCTCCGGCGTCCGAGTGGCGACAAAACTGTGAGGTCCATCGGGGCGGCCGCATCGATACTGTGACGGCCCTCACCTGGGCGGAGGTGTCCATGCTGCGCTTGCGTGCTGCCGGTGAAGCGGATGTCGCGGTCATCTTTGAGCTGATCGGCGAGCTGGCCGATTATGAGCGGCTGCGCCCGCAGTTCTCGGGATCGCTCGCAGATCTGCGCCGGCACCTGTTCGGTGAGCCGCGCTACGCGCACGCGCTGCTGGCGGAATGGGACGGGACGGTGGCCGCCTTCGCGCTGTATTTCTTCAACTATTCGACGTTTTTATGCCGGCCAGGGCTGTACCTGGAAGACCTGTATGTGCGCACCGCGTTGCGTGGACGGGGCATCGGCTCGGCACTGTTGCGCGAGCTCGAGCGCCGTGCACGCGAGCTCGGGTGCGGGCGGCTGGAGTGGGCAGTGCTCGACTGGAACCGCTCGGCGATCGATTTCTACCTCGAGTTCGGCGCCAGCCCGAATGAGGGATGGACGTTGTATCGCAAAGCGCTGTGGCCCTAGATCGTGCCCCGAGTCATATACATCGAGCCTGATGGCCGCGAGCGCGCGCTCGAGCTGCGCTGCGGCCAGAGCCTCATGCGCGGCGCCATGGACGCGGGCCTCGAGGGCCTCGAGGCGCAATGTGGCGGCCAGTGCGCCTGCGCCACCTGCCATTGCTACGTACAGGCGCCCTGGCTGGACAAACTGCCACCGCCTTCGGATGATGAACGACTCATGTTGACCAATGTCGCGGCCGAACGTCGGCCTGAAAGCCGTCTGAGTTGCCAGTTGATCGCAGTACCCGAGCTCGACGGGCTCACGGTGCGCTTTCCCGATCGCCAAAGCTGATTCACTGCAGATCATCGTGGAATCCGAGGCGCCGATTTTGATCGTAGGTGCAGGCCAGGCCGGCGTGCAGATCGCTGAGTCGTTGCGGCAGGAGGGGTTCGGCGGCGCGTTGCAGTTGCTCGGCGAGGAACCGCATGCGCCCTATCAGCGCCCGCCGCTGTCCAAGAAATGGCTGGTCGAGGCCGGTCCGCCCAGCGCCCTGGCCCTGCGCGGGCGTGAGGCGCTCGCACGCCGCCACATTGAGCTTAAGCTCGAGGCGTGTGTCACGGCCATCGACCGCCGGGAGCGCGAGCTGCTGCTCGCGAGCGGCGAGCGCCTGCGCTACAGCAAGCTCGCTATCGCGACCGGCTCGCTGCCACGTCCACTGCCAGTCCCGGGCGCATCGCTGGCCGGCGTGTTGGCATTGCGCGGCATCGACGATTCGCTCGCGATCGGTGCGGCGATCCGCCGCTGCGCGGCTGACGGGCAGGCTGTGGTCGTCGTCGGCGGCGGCTTCATCGGTCTGGAGGTTGCCGCCAGCGCCCGCAAGCTCAATGCGGCCGTGACGGTGCTGGAAGGACTGCCGCGGCTGATGTCGCGCGTCACCGCGCCGATTGTCTCGGAGGCATTCGCGGCCCTGCATCGCGCGCACGAAGTGCAGTTGCGGCTCGACGCGCAGGTCCAGGAGATCGTCGGACGTGAAGGCCGCGTGGTTGCGGTACGCACTACCGACGGGCAGGAATATCCGGCCGGCTGTGTGATCGTCGGCATCGGCGTGCAGCCCGATGACAGGCTCGCGGTATCGGCCGGCCTGCTGTGCGAGCGCGGCGTCGTGGTCGACGAGTGCTCGCGCACTTCGGATCCGCTCATCGCGGCGGCAGGGGATTGCACGGCGCGGCGCCTGCCCAATGGCGAGCTCGTGCGGCTCGAATCCGTGCAGGGCGCGGTTGAGCAGGCCAAGTCGGCTGCTGCGGCGCTCATGGGACGCGAGCGGCCCTTTCGTTGCGCGCCCTGGTTCTGGTCGGATCAATACGACGTCAAACTGCAGATGGTCGGTTTGAGCCAGGGTTACGACCAGGTCGTCACGCGTGGGGATCTGTCGAAACCGGCGTTCTCAGCCTTCTACTTTGCCCAGGGCCGGCTGCTGGCCGTCGACTCCCTGAGTCGCGCTGCCGACCACATGCAGGCCAAGCGGCTGCTCGATCACGGGATCTCTCCGACCCCCGCGCAGGCGGCCGATCCCGCGTTCGATCTGCAAAGCCTGCTCAAGCAGGCTACTGCGGGCGAAGCATGAACTGGTTGCCGCGATAGCTCAGCGCGACGCCGTTCGGGAAGATCTGCAATACCCGCGGACCCTCGGGCAGCATGTCGCCCTCGTGGACCTTGTGCATGTTGATCAGGGCGTAGCGATCGGCGCGGCGCTCGGAGTAGACCTGCAGGTCCAGGCGCAGGTCGGGCAGGTCAGCGCCCAACTCCGCGAGGCTCGGCAAATCCACCGGGTTGATGGACGCTGTGTCTGGCTCCGCGCTGCTGCCGGCGCCGGCGCCGGTGCCCGCTACGGCCGGCTGATTGTCGGCCGGATTTTCAGCCCCGTCCGCGCCCAGCGCGCTGGCTACGGGTGCTGGCGCGGGAACCGCGGCAATAACCGCAGCGCTGGTATCGGCTGCGCTCGCGGCGGGCGCGGCGATGGTCGTGGAAGCGGCGGCGGCCGCGGCCCGGGCAGGCTCAGGCGCGCTCGCAGTGCCTGCAGCCGGCGCGGTGCCGAGCGCCGGCGCGGGCTTATGCAGCGCAAAGATCAGCAGCAGGATCATATTTATCGCGAGCAAGACCCCAAGCACCATGGTCCACAGTGGCAAGCGTCGGCGCGGTGAGCTCACGCGCACCTCGAGCAAGGTGGGACCGCTCTGGCGTTGGCGCTCCGCTTCGGCCTTCTTGAGCGCGTCCAGTATGAAAGACATCAGCCGCCTCGTATGCCGGCTGGCGAGCTCGGGGGCGCGAGCAGCGGCGAGTCGGGCGCGGCGATCGCGGCGTCCAGGGCGACCTGAGTTTCAATCCCGGCAATGCCGTCGACGGACAGGCGGTTGGCGCGTTGAAACTGTTCGACCAGTCGCATGAGATTCTCATCATAGTCGTCGCCAGGGGCGGGGCTTGGCGCGCCGCGCCAACGATCGAGCTGCTCGCGTAGCCGGCGCACTTGCAGCCCGTGCATGCCAGCGCTCAGATCGTGCACACTCTTGGTTGCCGGGCGCCAGAGCAGCACGAAATCACCGAACCAATACCGCGCCAGATCGGCAATCGCGACGGATGCCATGTGCGTGCCGATCTGCACCTGTGCCGCCTCATCGGTTAGCCCGCGCAATACGACCTGGAACATCGAGCCGCTGTCGTCGCTGAGCATCAAAATGGCCGGGCGATTGAGCAGGCGCAATTGCGCCAGGGAGCCGCGCTGCGTCAGGCATTGCAGGCCCTGGGCTCTCGCCTGCGTGCAGCCGTCGCTGCTGCTGGGCACGTAGCTGGCCTTCCACAGCGTCAGCAGCTGCAGGAAGGCGCTGTCGGTGTCCGTGCTGTCGCGATAGATGGCCAGTAATTGCGCCAGATTCGCCGCGGCTGGGCCACTGGGCCCAGCCGGCGCGCCGTCAGCCGGGGTTGCCGCATCCGGCGCAGCAGCCGGTGCGCTGGTTGCAGCCCCAGGCAGTGTGGCCG
>Ga0302181_10001363_pt1 | contig 18263 bp, 17 predicted proteins | sample I_Palsa_E3_3_FD_198786 | JGI IMG/M metagenome (GOLD analysis project Ga0302181, IMG submission 198786) | Peat permafrost microbial communities from Stordalen Mire near Abisko, Sweden - I_Palsa_E3_3 | ecosystem: Environmental > Terrestrial > Soil > Palsa > Peat permafrost | place: Sweden...
AGCTCGCGGTCTACCGGCCGGCGCTCGGCACGGTCGTCCGCTGCCGGTCGTGCGACAGCGTGCTGATGGTCTTCGTCAAGATTCACGACAGGACCTGCGTCGACCTACTGGGCCTCGCCACCCTCGGCTAGCAACAGCCCGCAGAGCCGCCTACCATGACTCTCTGCGTCAGGGTCTGTACCGCATAAGAGCTACGTTGCGGTACAATGAGGAGCGAAGGGATCGGGAGGTTTCACCGTGGCCGCGAGCACCTCGTTCCGGATCAGCGACGCCGCCCGGGCTCGGCTGGCATCGCGTGCCGCCCACGATGGCGTGACCGCCACCGCGCTGCTGGATCAGCTCATCGTCGAGGGGATCGACCAGCTCGACTACCCCGGGATTGGCTTCCGGGGCCCCGCGCACGACCGGCGCGCCGCGCTTGCGGCCGGCCCGGACGTCTGGGAAATCATCGGGCGTCTGCAAGAACTCGACGGTAGCGAGGAACAGCGGATCAGCCTCCTGGCCGCTGAGTCGGATCTGCACCCCCGGCTCATCCGCATCGCGCTGGATTACGCGGCGGAACACTCCACCCAGATCCGCGAACGGATCGATCAGAACCAAGCCATGGGGGAGCGGAGCCGCCAGACGGCCGAGCAGCGCGCCGCCCTGCTCGCGTGACCACCTTCCTGATCGACGAGATGTTCCTGGTAGCGACGGCCGAACTCCTGCGCGCCAGGCACGGCCGCGATGCCGTCCACGTCGCCCAGGTCGGCCTGCGGGCCGCCGACGATACGCAGGTCGCGGCGGTCGCCCGGGCCCAAGGCCGGGCTGTCGTGACGGAGAACGTCGCTGATTTCGCGGCCGAGCGCGACCTGGTCTTGGTCTTCGTCCTGAAGAAGAACCTGCCAGCAGGAGGCGGCCAGGCTGCCGCGTTGGCCCGGATCTTGGACCGCTGGGACAGGGACCATCCTGATCCCTATCTCGGTCATCACTGGTCGGCGACGGACTGACAGTTGTTGATCCAGGCCATCCGGAACGCGTCCCAGTTGGGCTTCCCCGTCCGCCTGCCGTTTCCGCGCCACCGGGTCGGCGGAACTCCCTAGTGATCCTCCGTGCGGAGGACCTCAAGCAGCTCGAGGCCGAGCGCTTCGATCCGGCCCAGCACACCGAAGAGCGCCGCCTGATCCGGTAGCTGGCCGGCCAGCAGGGTCTCGGATCGCAGTGGCTGAGCGCGCAGCTCCGGAAACGCGGCCAGCAGCGTCTCACCCAGCCGCCCGCGGACGCGGAACTGGTAGTGCACGCAGACCTCCTTGCGCGCCGTCCGGGTTTTGTGCTGTCCGACGCTACGGTCGACGTCACCTCTCGGCATTGGGCGCGCGTCACGAAACCGGCGCCGCCGGTCGTGCTCCGCGAACATCCTCGCGGCTGACGGGCGGAACCCGGGGGGATAATCCTCGCTCGGCTCGCAGTCGTTCGCGCAGCATCGGCTTGGCGATCTTCCCGACCGCGTTCTTGGGCAGTACCTTCTCGATGTATACCTCGCGCGGTACCTTGTACCGGGCCAGCAACCCCCGGCAGTGCTCGATGAGGTCGTCCGGCCCGACGCTGCGGGCGGGCCGGAGCGCCACGAAGGCCACTGGCTGCTCGCCGAAGACCGCATCACGGTGCCCGACGACCGCGGCCTCGAGCACCGCGGGGTGGGCGTGCAGGACGTCCTCGATTTCCTTGGGGTAGATGTTCTCCCCGCCCCGGATGATCAGGTCCTTAATCCGGTCGACCAGGGTGAGATAGCCGTCGTCGTCGAACCGGCCGACATCGCCTGTGTGCAGCCAGCCATCGCGCAGCACCTCGACGGATTCGGTTGGCCGGCCCAGGTAGCCGCGCATGACGTTCGGTCCGCGGATGACGACCTCGCCCGCCTGCCCAGCGGGCAGCAACTGGCCCGCCGAGTCGACCACGCCGACCTCGACGCCGGGCAGCGCCAGCCCGACGCTGCCCGCCTTGCGCACGCCGTGCACCGGGTTGGCCGTGCAGACGACGGTGCACTCCGACAGCCCGTATCCCTCCACCACCGGGACGCCGAAGCGCTGCTCGAACTCGCCGATCAGCTCCCGGGGCATCGGGGCGGCGCCGCAGATGACATAGCGCAGGTTCTTGGTGTCGGCCTGCTCGCCGGGCCGTGACACCAGCAGCGCGTAGATGGTGGGGACAGCCGAGAAGAACGTGGGCCTGGCCCGCTCGGCTGTCGCCCAGAAGGTGGCCGCGTCGAACCGCTCGGCGATGAACGTCGAGCCGCCTGCCAGGAGCGGGGACACGACGCTGACCATGATCCCGTTGACGTGGAAAAGCGGCAGGACGAGCAGCGAGCGGGTTTCCTCGGTCATTTCGAACCAGGTGACGATGAGCTCCGCGGTCGCCCAGACGTTGCCGTGATCCAGCATGACGCCCTTGGGCCGGCCGGTTGTCCCGCTGGTGTAGATCAGCAGGGCCAGCGTGCCGGGTTCAGCCTGCACCGGAACTGGCTCGGCGGGCCGGGCGGGTGACGTCACGTCCTCCACCGGGATGATCCGGTACCCGCCACCCGCCAGCTTCGCCGCGGACGCGCCGTCGGCGACAACGACATTCGCGCCCGCATCATCGATCTGGTACCGGGCTTCGGCTCCGGTCAGGGCCGGATTGACCGGGGTTACCGCGGCCCCGAGCCGCCAGGCGGCGAACATGCCCGTGATCAGCTCGACCCGGTTCGGCAGCACGATCGCCAGCACGTCACCGCGGCGCAGCCCCGCGTCCGCGAGCAGGGCTGCGACCGCCGAAACTGTCTGGCTGAAACGCGCGTTGTCGAGTTCCTGGCGCTCGTCGGCGATGCACGCCCCGGTTGGATCCCGTGCGGCCCGTTCGTCGGGAATGGCGGCTGCGAGCATGGCGGTACCTTCCGTGCCGTCCGGGTTTTGTGCTGTCCGACGCTACGGGCGACGTCACCTCCCGGCATCAGCCGCGCGCCACAAAACCGGTGCCGCCGATGGTGCCCTGCGTACATCCTCGCGGCCGGCCGGGCTGGCGGTTGGACTGCTGGTCCGGCGCGGGCACGGTCTTTCGTACCCGCGCCACGATGCCACGGTCCGGCCCCCGTTCTTAACCTGCCGTCACGAGCGAAGAGGTGCCCGCTCGGCGGATGGATGACCAACCGGCGATACCTCGGCATCTCGGACGGGACACGTGCGCGATGACACGACTGATCAACATCGACAACGGCGGGACGCTGACCGATTTCTGCCTCGTCGACGGCGGCGACGTGCGTTATACCAAGACGCTGACCACCCCCTACGATCTGAGCCGGTGCCTGTTCGACGGCCTCACCAGGGTCTCCGAGCTGGTCTACGGGGAACCTCAGCTGGCGGCACTGCTGCAGTCGACGGACTACATCCGGTACTCCACCACGCAGGGAACCAACGCGCTCGTGCAGCGGGCCGGGCCGCGCCTGGGCCTGCTGCTGGCCGATTCCGCGGTGGCAGCAGGCCTGGCCGCTACGCCCGCCCAGGAGGAACTGCTCGCCGCGCTGGTCGGCGACCGGTGGGCCGTGATCAACCTGGAGCAAGACGACGATGCCCTGAGCCAGGAGCTTGTGACCAGGGTCAACGACCTATCGGCCCGGGGCGCCCGGCGCCTGGTCATCGCGATCAGCGGCGCGGACGGCGCGGACGCCGAGGCCCGCGTGAAGCGCCTGCTCCTGAAGCTGTACCCGCGGCACCTGCTCGGGGCGGTGCCCCTGCTGTTCTCCTGGGAGCTCGTCGCCGACTCCGATGACATCCGCCGCACCTGGTCGAGCCTGCTCAACGCGTTCCTGCACCCGGCGATGGAGCTGTTCCTGTTCAACGCCGACCGGCGGCTGCGCGACGCCCGGGCCCGCCAGCCGCTGCGGATCTTCCGCAACGACGGCGGGTCGTCCCGGGTTTCGAAGTCCGCGGCGCTCAAGACCTACAGCTCAGGCCCGCGCGGTGGCCTGGAGGGCACCCGGGCGCTGGCCAGCCATTACGGCCTGCGCCACCTGGTGATGGTTGACGTCGGGGGCACCACCACCGACATCGGGGTCGTCACCGACGGTGCCATCCGCGTCGACCGGCGTGGCATGATCGACAACGCGCCAAGCTCCCTGGAGCTCGCCGCCATCACCAGCTACGGCGTCGGCGGCAGCTCGATCTTCCGCGTCGCCGACGGCCAGATCCAGGTCGGGCCGGAAAGTGTGGGCGCCGCACCGGGTCCGGCCTGCTTCGGGCTGGGCGGCGACGAGGCGACCCTCACCGATGTCCTGCTGCTGACCGGGCTGCTCGACCCGGCGACCTATCTGGGCGGCACCATGGTGCTGCACCCAGATCGCAGCGCCAAGGCGATCGAGACCAAGATCGCCGGACCGCTGGGGATCACCCTCGACGAGGCGCTGCGGCAGCTGGAGGACGCCCACGTCGCGGCGATCGCGCGGGCCCTGCTCGACACCACTACGGTGGACTCCGGCACCGTGCTGGCCGCGTTCGGCGGCGGCGGACCGATGACCGTGTGCGGCGCCGCGAGGAAGGCCGGTGCGCGGCAGGTGCTCATCCCGCGCACCGCCGCGGTGTTCAGCGCGTTCGGCATCGGGTTCTCGGACCTGTCCCAGCGGTACGAGCAGCCCCTGCCTGACGCGGATCCCGCGACGATCAGCGCGGTCGCCGAGCGCCTCCTGGAGGCGGGCGCGAGGGACCTGTACGCGGAGGGCGTCGACCCGGGGGAGTGCACGGCACGATTCAGGCTCACGGTCGAACGCGGGGACACCGAATCCGTCATCGACCTGGCCGACCCGCAGGACGCCGCGGCGCACCTGAGGCACAGCGACCGCGCGTCGCTGGAGCTTGCGCTGCTCGCACCGCTCCCTCACGTCACGCTCGGACTGGCTAGCGACATCGAGGCCTCGCCCGCCCGCGCGGACGGGACGCGGAAGCTGCGGGATGGCCAGGGCGGCCGAGCCGAGGTGCCCGTGTACGCCCTGCTGAGCCAGCCGCCCGGGGCGCAAGCGCCGGGACCGGCCGTCATAGAAGGTCCGTACTTCACCATGCGGGTCCCCGCGGGATGGCAGTTCGCCACCACCGCCGCGGGTGACCTGCGCCTGACCGACAGGGGCCAGTAAAAATGAGCACGGTGATGCGCATCCCCATGACCGAGTACCTCGAGATCGACCTGGGGACCGAGCGCTGGCTGTGCCGGCGCTGCGGCCACGACTTCGGCTCAGCCCGCGGGAACTACAAGGAAGGGACGCTGGTCTATGACCGGGACCCGCGGGAGATCCACCGGCCGCTGATCGACCCGGCCCGCTACGAGTTCACCTTCGCCCCCGACCCGGCCTGGTGCCGGATCCTGGAGTACTACTGCCCTGGCTGCGGAACCCAGATCGAGGCCGAATACCTGCCGCCCGGCCATCCGCCGACCTACGACATGGAAATCGACGTCGACACCCTCAAGGCACAATGGGCGGCCCGCCCGCCCGGCACGGTGATCCCGCTCGGCCGCGACGTCACCGCCGAGCCGCTCCGCGTGGATGGGAGGAACCCGGCGTGAAACGCATCTCCGTCGACATCGGCGGCACCTTCACCGACTGCTTCGTCGCCTGGGACGGCCGCTACGTCCAGGCCAAGGCACTCACCACCCACCACAACCTGGCCCAGGGCTTCAACGAGGCGCTCGATCACGCCTGCCTGACCCTGGGCCTGCGACGCGACGGCGTGCTGCGGGAGGTTGACTCGGTCCGCTACGCGACCACCTTGGGCACGAACGCGCTGATCGAGCGGACGGGCCCGCAGGTGGGGGCCATCGTCACCGCCGGGTTCGAGGCCACGATCCCGTTGTCGCGCGGCCGGGGCTACGGCGAGGGCCTGGACGAGCTGGCCAAGAACGACATGTCCAGCGGTACCCGGCCGGACCCGCTCGTGCCGCAGACCCTGATCCGCTCGGTGAGCGAGCGGGTGGACTTCCGCGGCACCGTCTTGATGGAGCTTGACCGCCAGGACGTCAGACGGGCCCTGACCGAACTCGTCGACGCTGGGGCCGAGGCGCTGGTGGTCTGCCTCACCAACGCGGTCGAGAACCCGGTGCACGAACTCGCCGTCCAGGAGATCTTCCTGTCCGAGTACCCGGCGCACCAGCTCGGGGCGATCCCGATGCTGCTCAGCCATCAGCTGTCCGGGCGCAAGGGCGAGTACGTGCGGGCTACCTCGGCGATCGTCGACGGCTTCCTGCACGCCACCATGTACCACGCGCTGTCGGAGCTGGAGCAGAACCTGCGCGAGCACGGTTACGCCCGCCCCATGCTGGTCATCCACAACTCCGGCGGGATGGCGCAGCTGAACTCGACCGACGCGCTGCAGACCATCCACTCGGGGCCGGTGGCCGGCATCTCAGCCAGCGAGCACCTAGCCGGCCAGGCGGGGCTGGGGAACGTGGTGGCGACCGACATGGGCGGCACCAGCTTCGACATCGGCCTGGTCCCCGCGGACGGGGTCAAGCACTACGACTTCATGCCCGTCATTGACCGCTGGCTGGTCAGCGTGCCGATGATCCACCTGGTCACGCTCGGCGCCGGCGGCGGGTCCATCGCCAGCTACAACCGGCTGCACCAGTCGGTCTCGGTGGGCCCGCGCAGCGCCGGGTCCGACCCCGGGCCCGCGTGCTACGACCGCGGCGGCCTGCTGCCCACCGTCACCGACTCCGACCTCCTGCTCGGCTACCTGACCCCGGAGCGCTACGCCGGCGGTCAGATCAAGCTCAACCGCGCGCGGGCCGAGTTCGCGGTGGAGGAGGAGTTCGGCGACTGGATCGACGCCGAACCGGTGGAGGTGGCCAGGCTGATCAGGGCCGAGGTGGACGAGCAGATGGCCAACGGGATGGCCAAGGAGCTGCGCATCCGCGGCTACCTGCCGGAGGAGTTCACCATGCTGGCCTACGGCGGCAACGGCCCGCTGCACTGTTGCGGGATCGCGCGCCACCTCGGCATCGACAAGGTGCTCGCCCCGCCGTACAGCTCGGTGTTCTCCGCTCTCGGCGCCGGCAACATGCCCCAGCTGCACATCCACGAACGGTCGGTCCCGCTGGTCCTGTTCGACGCGACGACGAAGGCGATGTTCACCGATTTCCCGCGCTTCAACGGGATCGTCGCCGAACTCGAAGACAAGGGCCGGGCCGACCTGCGCCGCCAGGGACTCCCGGAAAGCGCGGTCCGGCACCGGCTCGAACTAGATATGCGCTACGGCAACCAGCTGGTCACGATGGCCGTGGTGGCGCCTAAGCAACGGCTGGAGGGCATCCGCGACGTCGTGGACCTGATGCGGGGGTTCGCCGACGACTACGGCCGCCGGTTCGGCCAGGGCAGCCAGTCCCCCGAAGCCGGCATCCGGGTCACCACGATCCGCGTCGCGTCCTACGTCGAGGGCGAGACCGTCGAGTTCGACGCCACGCCGCTCGGCCGGACCGTCGCCGCCACCCCGCAAGGATCCCGTCGCTGCGCTTTCGGCGGGATGACCGGGTACGTGGACACCGACGTCTACGACGAGAGCGCGCTCGAGCCCGGCCTGGTCGTGCGCGGCCCGGCCATCGTAACCACACCCGCTACCAGCTACCTGGTCGAACCCGGCTGGCGCATCGAGACCGGTGCGCACGGCGCGATCTGGTTCCTGCGGACCCCCGAGGACGGTGCGCGATGACTGACCTGCACGAGTTCACCCCGCAGGAGCAGCAGTGGGTGGCGGCGTTCCTGTCCGAGACGACCCTGTTCCTCGGGCCGGACCCGGAGATCATGAACGACCACCGGATGGCGCGCAGGACCGCGGAGGAGGACCGGCTGCTGTCCGGCCCGGTCGACGCGAACGCCCTGGACCGGGTGCGCAAGCGGATCGTGGCCGGCCTGGACGAGGCGTTCGAGATGATGGAGCAGACCGGCGCCGCGCCCGGCGCGAAGTGGGGCGACCTGACCAGCGCGGTCTACTCGGCGTCCGGCGACCTGATCCACATCAGTACCGGCGGGGTGCTGGCCTTCGCCTCGGTGCTGCACTACCCGGTGCGCTTCATCAACAAGTACTGGGTCAGCGACCCGAGCGTCGGCGTCCACGACGGCGACGGCTTCATCCACAACGACGCCCGCTACGGCAACATCCACAACACCGACCAGAGCATGATCCTGCCGGTGTTCTACGCCGGCGAGCTGATCGCCTGGGTGGCGACGATCATCCACGAGGGCGAGAACGGGGCCAAGGAACCCGGCGGGATGCCGTCCAGCTCCGAATCCGCCTTCGACGACGGCATCCGGATGAGCCCGTTCAAGATCGTCGAACGCGGCGTGATCCGGCGCGACCTGCTGACCTTCCTGCAGAACTCGGTCCGCGAGCCGAAGCTGCAGTACCAGGACCTCAAGGTCAAGCTGTATTCCGCGCTGCGGATCAAGGAGCGCGTGCTCGCGCTCGTTGAGGAGGTAGGCCGGGAGGCGTTCATCGTCTCGCTGCGCAAGTCGCTGGAGGACATCGAGGCCGAGGCGCGGCGGCGTATCTCCGCGCTGCCCGACGGTACGTTCCGGGTCAACTTCTTCTCCGATTCCACCCTGCGGGAGAACGTGCTGCTGAAGTACCCGTGCGCGCTCACGGTCAAGGGGGACGAGCTGACCGTCGACTGGCGCGGCGCCGCGCCGCAGATCATGAACCGGGCCTTCAACTCCACGCTCGGCTCGTCGAAGTGCGGGATGAACCAGGCGTTCCTCGGGTTCTTCTGGCCGGACCTGCCGCGCGGGATCAGCGTGATGAACCCGATCGAGGTGCTGACCGACGAGGGCAGCTGCGTCAACCCGGGTAATGACGCGCCGCTCGGCCAGAGCCTGCAGGGAGCGTTCAAGACCTTCGGGGTCACCCAGGCCTTGTTCGCCAAGATGCAGTACTCCTGCCCGGAGAAGTACGGGTCGCTGATCGCGCCCTGGTTCAACCAGATCAACACGTTCCTGTTCGGCGGGGTCACCCAGCACGGCGAGTTCGTCGGGAACGTCTGCGCCGACCTGAACGGCATGGGCGGCGGCGCGCGGGCGCACCGCGACGGCGAGCACTCGATGGCGCCGTTCTTCGCCGCGATGGCCGACATCGGCGAGCAGGAGATTATCGAGGACGACGTTCCGTTCCTCCAGCTGATCTCCAAGAAGATCAAGCGTGATAACCAGGGCTTCGGCAAGCAGCGCGGCGGCATGGGCTACGAGATGGCCGTCGCGGCGCGCGGCACCCCGCTGTGGGGATTCGCCACCGTATCGATCGGCTCGAAGTTCTCGGCCGTCCCCGGCCTGTTCGGCGGCTACGGGTGCCCCTCCTATCCATTGTCCAAGATCAAGGGGGTCAACGTCTTCGAGCAGATGCACGACGCGCCGCAGACGTGGTCGTTCGATTACGAGAAGTTGATGAACACCCAGCCGTTCGCCGGGGCCCGGTATTCCACTCATCACATGGGCATGGCCTTCGAGCTCGCCGAAGAGGGCGAGGTGTACATGATCTGCCAGGGCAGCGGTGGCGGGTACGGCGACGTGCTTGAGCGTGACCCAGAAGCGGTGATGGCCGACGTCGAGGCCGGGTACCTGTCGGGTGAGACGGCCCGCGAGATCTATTTCGTCGTCTACGATCCGGACACGCTCGCGGTGGACGCCGAGGCAACGCAAGCCGCGCGGGACGCCGAGCGCCAGGCCCGCCTCGGCCGAGGCCGGCCCTACCAGGAGTTCGTCAGTCAGTGGGTGACGCCGGAGCCGCCCGCGCACCTGCCCTACTACGGCTCGTGGGGCGACGACAACGGCGTCATCCACGCCACCGCCTGGGCCACGTCCGGCCCGGTGCGGGTGGCCGCGCCGATGGACCAGCTGCCGCAGATCTTCCTGCCCGACCCGAACGTCGTCGCCCTGGCCGTTCAGCAAGCACGGATCGCCGAGCTGGAGGCACGGCTGGCCGAACGGGAAAGTCAGTGAGCCGTCTGCTGGCGAGCCTGGCCGCGCCGCCGTCCGGCCGGGAGCGCGCGATCTGGTTCGACGCCGTCGGCTACGGCCGGGCCAAGCTGCTGGCCGACGCGGCGGTGCCGTGGGACTCCCCGGCCGAACTCGCCTCGTTCGTCGCCAAGCTGCAGGGCATGTTCCGATCGGACGTGATCCTGGCCGACGTCGGGGAGGTGTTCGCGCAGCGCGCGGCCGGCGATGCGCAGCTGCGGGCCGCGATGGCCGCGCGCACCAGGCCCGGCTACGCGCTGCGCACGGTGCTCGCTGACGAGCAGGCACGCGGCGTCGCCGCCGAAGCTGTCCGTGCCCTGGCCGCCACGTCCGGCGGCGTCCCCTTGGTCCTGGCCGTGCCGACACCGGCCCGCTGGCTCAGCGCGGCGGCCGAGCAGGCGGGATCGGATCCGGGACCGGCTGATTCCGGCCGGGCCGAGACGGCCGCGATGTATGTCGCCGACATGCTCCGGACGTTCGGCAGCCTGGGGGTCGACGGGCTGCTCCTGGACGAGGGGTCAGCCGACGCGAGCGGCCTGATCGACCCGGAGGCGTACCGGTCCGTGCTCAACGTCGCCGACCACTACGGGTGGCCGGTGCTGATCCGCGCCGACGCCGCTGCGGCCTGGCCGCACGGGGACATCCCCGGCGTCACGGCGTGGCTCGGGTCGGCCGCGGCCGAGGTCACGTCGGGTCGTTGGGGAGTCGTGGCGGGGGCAGGCTTCTGGGACGGCGACAATCCGGCCCCGGACGCCGAACTCGTGCTCGTGCCCGTCCCGGCGCAGGCTGATCCGGAAGCCGTGATGCAGCGGGTCCGCGCCCTATCCTGACCAGCCGGGTCCTGGCCAGCCGGACCGTCACGGTAGGGCTGTCAGGGCCGGGGCGGACCGACGTGCCGCAGGACCGCCGGGCCGAGCCACTGGGCGGCGAGCAAGGCTAGTTCAATCTGCAGGCGGTCCTCGCCGACAGGACGGCCGAGGCTCTCCTCGGCCTTGGTTATCCGGTACCGGACGGTGTTCTTGTGCAGGGTCAGCCGTTCGGCAGCGGCCACGAAGCTGCCGTTCTCTTGCAGGAAGACACCGAGCGTATCGCGCAGCATGGCATGGTGGCCGTCATCGTCCGCGAGCGACCCGAGGGTCTCGATGACCCAGGCCCGGATGAGCTCGGTCGAACCCGACATCAGGGCCAGCGGCGCGACGTCGGCGAAAGTGGTCATGGGCTGTCCCGCCCCGCCTGCCGCCAGCGCGACGGCTTGCGCGCCCAGTGCCTGCTGGTGGGTACGGCGGAAGCCGGAGACGCCGGAACCGGCCGAGCCGAGGGCCAACCGGATTCCGGATTCTGCTGCCGCGGCGCATGCGCGGGGGAAGGCGTCCTTGGAGCCGAGCGGGAGCCAGGCCCACGCGCTGGATTCGTCTTGCGGCAGGAAGATCGGTCGCCCCTCGAGGCTCGCCTGGCGCGCTAGCTCCGCGATTGCCTGCTCCAGCCCGCTCAGAGCGCCGTCGGCCGACGGCGGTTTGTCGCTCCAGCACACCACGCCAACGTGGTGCTGCCGGAGCCGATATCCCAGGATCGCCTCGGAGGAAGCCACGTCGACCCGCTCGCCTCTCAGCAGCGCCTGGACCCGGGCGGTCCGGGCCACGCTGCGGTTACGCAGCCAGTTCTCCTTCCCGGCTTCGTAGGCGGACAGCACCTCCTCGGACACCTTGTCGATGTAGGCCGAGGTCATGTCGGCGATGCGCAGCCCGGCCGCGCTGACGAGCGAGGCATTGTCGGTGCTGCGCCCGAGTTCCTCGAGGCACCATTCCTGGAACCGGGTTGCCCCGATGCGGTAGGCGCGCAGCAACGCCGATGCGGGCACGCCGCGTTGTGCCAGCCGGCGGGCGTATTCCTCCGCCGCCGCCGGGGCGTGCACGTTCTCCAGCTCGATGCTGTGCTGGATGATGTGCAGGACGGTAGCCACATTTTCCCCGACACTGGCTTCCAGCAGCGACAGCAGCCGCTGATCGCCGCGCAGCTGCGTGATCTCCCGGACGATCAGGCCATAAACATCGGCGGATATCTCCGCGGTCCGGGGCGTCAGTGAACTGGAAACGTCTGAGGCGCTCTGCACCACCAGCGCGCTCGATCTGTCCACCCGGGGAATAGTACGCCCCTGGCTTGCCGCTGCCCAGCCGCCGATAGTCAGGTAGGGCGATAGCCCTAGACGATGCGGCTACAGGTACCAGCACCGGTAGCAGCATTGACGGTCGCCTGGGTGAAGTGGAGGATGCCGGGGAAGGCGAACAGAACGGAGACACACTGCGGTGGCCAGCACGCACATTGTCGAGTCCACGCCGGAGACGGTCCGTTCGGGATACCTCGATCCCGCTGCCAAGCCGGTCGCGGTGATCCAGCCGGGTGACACGGTCCGGTACCCCAACACCTGGACGCACTGGGGCAACGAGGCGAAGTTCGGCATGAGCTTCGCCGACCGGGAGCCGCTGCGGCACCGCTACCCGCACGGCCCGAACTCGATGCTCGGCCCGGTGGAGGTGACCGGCGCGCAGCCCGGTGACGTGATTGAGGTCAGCATCACGGCGCTGCGCACGATCGGGTGGGGCTGGAACTCCTTCCCGCTGGGGGTGGGGGCGCTGCCGCACGACTTCGCCGAGCCGTACGTGCACTACTTCACCTTCGATGACGCCCGCACGACCGCGGAGTTCATCCACGGGATCACGCTGAAGATGGCCCCGTTCCTGGGCGTGGTCGGGGCCGAGCCGGCCGGCCAGGAGCAGGTCAGCGCGATCGTGTCGGGCAGTTACGGGGGCAACCTGGTGCTGCGGGACCTGGGCGTGGGCAGCCACCTGTTCCTGCCGGTGGCCAAGCCCGGCGGCCGGATGTGGACCGGGGACGTGCACGCGCTGCAAGGCGACGGGGTGGTCGACCAGACCGCCATCGAGACCGCCGCGGAGAACCTGGAGATCCGCTACGACCTGCACAAGCAGGTCACCTTGCGCGGCCCGCTGGGCGAGACCGGCACCGCCTGGATCGTGGTGGCGTTCGCGGCCAGCCTGGATGACGCGCTGGTGGCCTGCCTGCGCGAGGTCATCTACTGGCTGCCTGCCGCGGCGGGCATCACCGGGCCGGAGGCCTACGCGCTGGCCAGCATGGCGGTCAGCTTCCGGGTCACCCAGTACGCCAACCAGACCGGGTCGGCCTACACCTCGATCCCGCCCAAGGCGGTACACGCGGTCATCCCCAAGAGCATCTTCCCGGCGGAGCTCCGCGCCCGGATCGCCGCCTGGCTGCGGCCATGACGCCGTCGCAGGGGAAGCAGAACATTCACCCGTCCTACACGCGACGGATATCGGTGGTGTTGCCCCGGCCGAGGCGGTGATCGTCATCCCGGCGGGCGTGCCGCACCGTATCTGGAGCTCATCGTCCGCCCCCGTTCGCTACCTCGACATCGATCTCCCAACGCCAGCCGCCTACGCGAAACTCGCCATAGCGGGGTAGGCCAAGCCCCGGTGCCGAAACCGGCGACCCGGCGCTGACGGAAAGGAATGAGGGTTATGTCCAAGCTCAATCCAGCCCAGACGATCGTCGTCCCGCCCGCCGACGTTCCGTGGCGCGTGCCGGACATCGCGCCGCCGGACAGCGTGGCCGAGGCGACCTTGGCCGGCGGTGAGGACCAGGAAGGCGCGTACCTGGTGCTCATGAAGTGGTACCCGGGGTGGAGCAGCGCCCCGCACACCTACGTGACCGACCGGCTGTGCGTCGTGCTGTCCGGCGTGTGGTGGTGCAACAGCGGCCCCGACTTCGATCCCGCCCAGGCGGTACCGGTCTACCCTGGCGGCTTCGTGCGCCGGGTGGCCGGGACCCCGCACTATGACGGGGCGCGGGCGGACGCAACCGAGCCCGCCGTCATCGCGGTCAGCGGCATCGGCCCGGTCCACCAGCAGTGGGTAGACCCGTCCCAGCCAGTGCTGCGGCACATGTAATCCGGCCACTTCCCCGCCACGGCCGCCGGCCGTGGGAGACTCTCAGCGATGGGTGCGGATTATCCCGAGCATCTGCTCGCGCGTGAGCCGGCGGCCGCCGTACGACGGGGAAGGTGCCTTCGCTCTGTGGCACTTCAGCGAGGATCCTTCTCTTGGCCAGTTTCGCCCCCATACGCCGGCCGCCAACGGGGAGGCACCGCCGCTGGTGTGGGCGGTCGATACCCGTCATGCGCCAATGTTCTGGTTTCCAAGGGATTGCCCGATCAGGTGGTCATCGATGATCTTGCGGGCAGGCCTGCCAGTGCCGGCATCGAGCTTCGGATCACGCCGTCGATCTGGCCGTTCTGGCGGCGGGTTACGAGCTCAACCGTCGAGTTCAGCGGTTCCCGGCTGCGCAACAGCGCCCCGCACCCGGACCGGTTCGTGTAGCGCCCGGTATACCGGCACCTGCTCATCTCGTGATGGTAACGACAGTCGTCCCGCTGGTCCGGGCTCTGCAGCCACCGTCGGGATGACCGCCGCCCCGGTCCGGGCTGCCTCTGGCGGAGCTGGCGGCACCCCAGTGGGCCCCAGCTAGCAGGTCCGCCGGGCCGTCGGCCGGGAAATCCAGCCGGGAGACCATCAAACCATCCCTGATATGCCTCAATGGGAACATCTGGTCGTGCCTCCTCGTGATCGGTCCGTACCGATGGAACATAGAGCCGGTTCTATGCGGCCCGATGTTCCAGAGGTTCGGTGGCGTGCGGCCCGCGGGTGGCGGGCAGGGTAGCCGATCTGGGAATCACGGGCCTGGTGCTGCAGGAGAGCCCCGTGACCATCACCGAGATATGAGCCAGAGCACCAAGCTCGGCGTCACCTCGTGCAAAGACCTCCGTCAGTGCCGGGCCGCCGGGGCCGAGCCTTCGGTCGACGCGGTCACGCGTCCGGCGGCGACGGCGGCGGCGAGGGCCTGGTGGTCACGCTCGTTCTGGTCGGCGTAGGCAGCGGCGAACTCGGCGATGGCCTGGTCGAAGACGCCGGATTGGCCGAGGTAGGCGGCGATGGCGATGCGATCCCCGGACCGGGCGTGCGCCCGGGCCAGCGTCCAGCCGCATAGCTCGCCGTAGGCGCGCATTCCCGCCGCGGTCATCGCTTCGATGTCGGCGGAGAACTTCTCATCCCGTAGCTGGCGGACGTAGAAGTCATGCGGCCGGCCGTCGGGATCGACTCCGGTGCGCTGCCAGCCGAGGAAGATGTCGCTGGCGGCCTGCATGAGCCGCTGCCCGGCCACCACCCGCTCGCCATGGTTGGCGTATTCGCTGGCCCCGGCGAAGTCCTCGAGCACGGACCGCTCGGCCTCCTTCACCTGCAAGAACAGCGGGTCCGAGGCGTCGCGCCCGAGCATGAGGACGATCCAGCAGCGGGTCCCGACGCTGCCCACGCCGACCACCTTGCGGGCCATGTCGGCGAACTCGAGCTGCTCCAGCAGGTAGCGCCGGTCGGTTTCCAGGGTGCGCCGGTAGTCACCGATCAGCGTCCTGAGCTCGGTTTCCAGCGTCGCCTGGTCGGTAGAGTCCGCGACCAGATCGGACAGCGGCACGACCAGGGGCGGGTCGGCCACGATCCGCGGCCTGCCGTCCACCTGCCGGGTGAGCTTGGCGAGCGCCTGCAGGCTGTCCCTGGTCCGCGCCTTGGCCACCGCCGAGTCCGCCTGTCGCTGCTCACGGGCGGCGAGCTGGGACCGGAACTGGTCGCGCAGCGTGTCGATGTCCGCTCGTGCGTACCAGACGTCAAGATTGCCCTGACCAGCGAAAACGCGCATCGCCTCGCGGTACCGGCCGACCGTCGCGGTCACCACCTTGCGGCGCAGCCCGGACCGGTAGCCATTGCCGCGCCCGGCTACCTCCAGGCTGGCCGCCAGCCGCTTGACGTCCCATTCCCAGGGGCCCGGCAGCGTCTCATCGAAGTCGTTGAGGTCGAAGACCAGGGCACGTTCGGGCGAGGCATAGACGCCGAAGTTGGACAGATGCGCGTCGCCGCAGGCCTGCACGGCCAGTCCAGAAACGGGCGTGGCCGCGAGGTCGGCGGCCATCGAGAGGGCCGCGCCGCGGAAGTAGCTGAAGGGCGAGGCCAGCATCCGGCCGTAGCGGACCGGTACCAGGTCGGGCACGCGCGTGGCGGCCTGGCGTTCCAGCAGGCTCACCGGATCCGGGCGGTCCGCAGCCGGGTCGTAGCCGGCATGGCTGTCCCTGGGCACCGCAGACCGGGCCGCCTTGCCCCGCTCGGCCCGTTCGGCCGGGGTCAGCCGTCCGGCCGCCGAGTCCAGGGCGAACCGCCGGCTGGACCGCACCGGTACCGAGCCGCGCACCGCGCTCATTGGCTCAACCTCGGCGGTTTCCCCGGCTCCGGGCAGCTCGGCACGCTCCCGGTAAGCACCACCTCCCCATCCCGGTTCTCGACGGTGATGTCTGACGCGTCGACGTCCGGGTCGAAGGTGAGGTCGTCGGTGACCGCGGGGCGGATGTCGTTGGTCTCGCTCATTGCACGCAACCTTCCGGTAGCGGGCCAGGTGTACATTCCACATCCGCCAGTCCACCCGGCCGGCCAGGAATTGAAAAGGCGATACTGCCTGTCATGCCATAGGCACGCACTATTCAGCAAGGGGTAGGACACGCGGATCGGGGTGCCGACGGCAAGCCCCACGGTCCGTTCTGGCTGATGTTCTTCTACCCAGAACGAGCGGTGGTGCCTGCGTCCGGGCTGAGCCTGACCGGGCCGGCCGAAGACCCGGGCGGCCCCGGCTGGACGGCATAGCCGCCTTCAATAGCCTGATAGCTGCTGGCTCTTAGCCGATACCGAAGATTAGTACTACAGTTCTCCAGTGCCGACGGATTTAAGCTGGAAAAGGCCAGCGTCCTGAGCATCGTCCTCAACGTGGACGCCACTGATAATAAATGGAGGGCATAAATGTCCGTCTCTTCCGAGGAGAAGCCATCCAGTGAGCGTCCTGTGGAAATCGGCCCGGCGCCGTATTATCACCAGTCGGACTGCAACATCTGCCGGAAGCAAGACGGCCTGAAAACGGGGTCAGTGCTCCTGGACTCCGGCCGTCCGGGGGGCTACATCGTCGAAGGCGAGCACTTCCTCGCCGAGCACGCCCCGGTGCAGGAGTCCAGTGCCGGAACGGTCATCGTCGAGGCCAGGCGGCATCTCCTGGATTTCGGCGAGATGACGCCGGCCGAGCTTTCCGAGCTCGGTCCGACCCTGCACCGGCTCATCCGGGCGATCAAGGCTGCCACCGGGGTCCAGCGCGTCTATTACCTCGCGGTGATGGAACGCGCGCCCCATTTCCACCTCTGGCTCGTACCGAAGAAGAACGAGGGAGAACTCCTGGGAGCGGCCTACCTGGCGCAGCAGCCCCCTCTTAGCACCTCCTACGGCGAGGCAGAAGCGATGTCGCGCAAGATCCGAGAGCTGTTCGAACAGTCCTGACGTCGGCCTCCGGCAAAATCTCCGGATCTCCGTCCGACTTCACATTATGCCTGCGCCGGGTCCGTGGCTGGGCCGAGCCCGGTGAGGCAGTCCTGGGCGTACTTGCGGAACGCCGCTACCAGGCGGCTGCGGTCGCTGGCGCGGGTGGCGAGCACGACGTGGGTCGGGTCGACGTCCTCCAGGGCGATGGTCGTGAGGTCGGGGTGCATGCTGTCGGCGCGCAGGCCAGCCGAGACGATGGCGACAGCCTGCCCGGCGGCGATGAGCTCGACCTTGTCCTCGACGGCATTGACGAGCGGGCCGTCGGGGGCCGGGGTTCCGTCGGGCCGCGGGTCGATGCGCCAGTAGGCGTTCCAGGCGGCATCGGGCAGCCGGGGCATGGGTTCGTCCGCGATGTCGTCGAGGGTGACCGATTCCTTCCCGGCCAGGCGGTGGCTGTGCGGGATCAGCAGGACGCGGGGATCGTCGTACAGGATGGTCACGTGCAGTCCGTCGGTCCGCAGCGGCAGCCGGGTCACCACGGCGTCTGCCCGGTGTCCGAGCAGGGCCTCGCGCGGCTCGTTCCAGGGCAGGTGCAGGGTGTGTACCTCGGCGTCGGGGTGCTGACGCCGCAGCTCGCGCAGGGCCGGGGTGAGGATCAGGCCCGAGGTGTAGCCGATGGTGATCCGGCTTGGCTGGGCGGCGGCCCTGGTGGCGGCCGCGGCCTGGGCGGCTGACCGCAGCAGCGCCTTGGCGCGGGGGAGGAAGACCTCCCCGGCCTCGGTGAGCCGGGTGCCTTGCGGGGTGCGGTCGAGCAGGCGGGCGCCGAGCTGCTG
>Ga0302181_10001364_pt1 | contig 18263 bp, 15 predicted proteins | sample I_Palsa_E3_3_FD_198786 | JGI IMG/M metagenome (GOLD analysis project Ga0302181, IMG submission 198786) | Peat permafrost microbial communities from Stordalen Mire near Abisko, Sweden - I_Palsa_E3_3 | ecosystem: Environmental > Terrestrial > Soil > Palsa > Peat permafrost | place: Sweden...
GAAGTCCGCGCCAAGAATTTGCGGACGTAGTGCCTTCAGTAGGCATTTCTGCCGCGAATGACGCTTACCGCAGTCTTGGCCAGTATCTTGAGGTCGAACCACAACGACCACTGACGCAGGTAGTCGAGGTCATATTCGACCCGAAGGCGCATCTGCTCGACCGTGCTAGTTTCACCTCGCAGGCCGTGGACTTGCGCCCAGCCAGTCATGCCCGGGCGAACCTTGTGCCGAATCATATAACCGCTGATCAGCTTGCGATATTCCTCGTTGTGGGCTACAGCATGAGGGCGCGGCCCAACGAAGCTCATTCGACCTTCCAGAACATTGAACAGCTGCGGCAGCTCGTCCAACGACGTGCGCCGCAGGAAGCGGCCCACGGCAGTAATGCGCACGTCCTCCATCCTTGCCTGCACCACCACCGATCCGTCCTCGCAAACCGTCATGCTGCGGAACTTATAGACGACGATTTCTTCGCCGTTAAGGCCATATCGACGCTGTTTGAACAGCGCTGGGCCCGGAGAGGAGAGTTTCACGGCAATCGCGGCCATCAACATTGCCGGCCAACACAGCAACAATGCCAGCGACGACAGGACGATATCGGCCACGCGCTTCTGCACTGCATCCATGCCATGGAACGGCGTATCGCAGATCGAGAGCATGGGTATGCCGTTGATCTCGACACAGCGTGCCTGTACCAGGTCGAACGCAAAGATATCCGGCACGAAATAAATTGAAGCCGTCGTGTCGCGAAACTCCTCCAGCATTTCTTCAATCCGTGGCGCATTGCTCATCGGCAGTGCAATGTAGATAGCGTTAATCGCGTGACGCCGAACAAACGCGGCGACGTCCTTGCACTGACCGGCGAATTGGCCGTGCGCGCCAGCGGGCAGGCGATCCACGCTGCGGAAGTCGAAAAAGCCCATAAACGTGCCCATGCCGACGCTCTGCGAAATACGGCGCTCCAGTTCTACGCCGATCGCATTGGCGCCGATGATGATGTAACGCTGGCGCGCCGCGCCGGTGCGCGCCGCGACACGCGCGCTGCAAAACTCACCGAAGAGCAGAGAGACCGACGTCAACGTGAACCAGCTCAATAGCATCGCCTGCGGGAATGTATGGCCAAGCCCCAGAGAGAAGCCGAGGAACAGCAACGCGGCGACCACCACACCCCATTCGAGCATCAAACGCAGTGACTTGCGCTGCGCGCGATTCGGCGCAGTGGCCGACAGCATTTGCAACGGGCTGAACACCTGGCGCGAAATCAAAATGGCGACCAAGGCTAGCGCCCAGTCCGCGCGCGTCGCTCGCTCGGACGAGAACAGAACGCAGATCGCGAGCACGCTCGCGACGACTGCAGGTTTGGACCAATGCTTCAACAGCGCTAGGAACGGGGGCTCCAGAGTCCCTAGCCGCACGGCCTTTTGGCGGACTGTTGTGCCGGGGAAGGCCGATATATTGTTAAATGCCCGCAGGCGACCGGGCGGCTCCTCGACAACGTCGGGCGCTGGGGCCCCGACAATTACGATAGCTTCCTGCACTAAGGCAACCTCAGCTAAGGCCTGTGTGAATGTAATGCGGGAGCAAGGCGTATGCCATGGCGTTATGTCAGTTAGCTAAAATATCACAAGAATACTTACGATACCCTGCTGCGTAGGTTCGGCGAGCCTGTCCAAAAGCTTCATAGCAACGAGGCCCGCTTTAGCCACACTTATCAAGGCCGTAGCAACTTGCACCTAGTTCCCCATCGCTGTTCTGCGAGCAGTGATTCCACTAGTGATTCCAATACAATGCTCAGCGCGGTCGATAGGTGTGCAATCGCGCGACCATCGCGAACACGAGGAACGTGTGCCGTTGGTGCACGATAACTTCAATGCGCACGAATTACGTGCGATCCGCCGAGCTCCCTACCGCACCCGCACCCAGCGCTGTTCGTTCGCCATCAGATCCAGATTCCAGACTCGCTCGAGGTGAACAGTGTTGAGAGTACCCAAACCGAGGGCGTCGTCGTCGTCGGAGTGGCAACGGCGCGCACTCGCCAGCGGTGCCTGTCTGAGCCCCTGCTAACCGTGGTAGGCGCCAACCAAGAGCCGATCGAGCTCAACCATCAGGCCGTCGACTCAAAACTGTACTGGAGCGTGTCCAGCAGGTAGCCGACGCCGACTCCGGCACGCGTGTCCAGCCACCCGCGTCCATAGGCGGGTGTGGACGGAAATTCCTCGAGCTGACGATTCTGTTGTGCGCTCTCATACTCTACGATTCCATCGTGCCGCCAGTAGATGAGTGGGAGCATCTGGCCGTGGCGCCTGAAAAGTGCACAATGGCCGCTGCCATGGTCAATCGCGGCACAGGAGATCGTGAAAATGGATGCTTCGAATCGCGCCGAGGTCCTACGAGTGGGCGTCGGCGGCCCGGTCGGCTCGGGCAAGACCGCGCTGGTGGACTTGCTGTGCAAGCGGCTGCGGCAGCGGCTCGACATCGCGGTGGTCACCAACGACATCTATACGCGCGAGGATGCCGAATTCCTGATCCGCAGTGAGGCACTGCCGGCCGAGCGTATCCGCGGGGTGGAGACCGGCGGCTGCCCGCATACCGCGATCCGCGAGGATGCGTCGATGAACCTGGCGGCGATCGACGGCTTGATGCGCGAATTTAAGCACCTGGACATGATCATCGTCGAGAGCGGCGGCGACAATCTGGCTGCGACCTTCAGCCCCGAGCTGTCCGATCTGACGCTGTACGTGATCGATGTCGCCGCCGGCGACAAGATACCGCGCAAGGGCGGCCCGGGCATCATCCGATCGGATCTGCTGATCATCAACAAGATCGATCTTGCGCCTCATGTCGGCGCCTCGCTCGAAGTCATGGAGCGCGATGCCCGCAAAATGCGCGGCGAGCGGCCGTTTGTGTTCACCAATCTGAAGACCGGGCAGGGCCTGGATACGGTGATCGAGTTCATCCTGCGCGAAGGTTTGCTGGCCGACGCGTCGGTGCCGCACGTTGCGGAATGACGATCAGCGGCGCATCGGAGCTCGCTGCGGACGCGGTGCATGTGTGGCGGATCGCGCTCGAAGCACCCGCGGCAGAGGCGCAGGATGTCAGTCACCTGCTGACGCCGGCGGAACAGGAGCGGGCGAGCCGCTTTCACTTCGAGGAAGACCGCTGCCGGTTCCGGATCGGCCGCGCCGCCACGCGCCGTATCCTGGGCGCTTACCTGGGCTTGCCGCCCGAGAACGTCGGCATCGATGTCAACCAGTTCGGCAAGCCGCAGCTCGATGCTTCCACGGTGTCGGCCGAGCGACGGGTGCATTTCAACCTCAGCCATTCCGGCAGTTGGATACTGGCGGCGTTTGCGCGCTCGTTTCCGGTCGGGATCGACGTTGAAGAGGTCAGGGCGCAACGGGTCACCGAGGATCTGATCGGCCACATCATGGGCGAGAGCGAACGACGCGTGCTGCAGGCATTGCCGCGCGAGCAGCGCGTCGCCGCGTTCTTCAACTGCTGGACCTCGAAGGAGGCGCTGCTCAAGGGCTTAGGTCTCGGGCTGTCCGAGCGATTGCGCGCGATCGAGGTGTCGATCGATCCGCGTCAGCCGGCGCGCCTGATCGACGCACCGGGCGAGCACTGCCCGGGCGACTGGCAATTGCGCCGGCTGGAAATCGACGGGCCCTATGCGGCCACGCTGGCCTTCAGGGCGCCATCCGCACAGATCGTGAACATCAGCGGATCCGCAAATCCCACCCCATCGACAGTGAGAACAGGCGATTAAGCGCGCGTCCGACCCGATCGTGGCGGGCGCCGACGCCACCGTCTTTGGCGTCATACTGGCCATCAGCTTCTGTCACCTGCTCAACGACATGATGCAGTCGTTGCTGCCGGCCATCTATCCGGATCTGAAGGCGGATTTCGGCTTGAGCTTCGGCCAGGTCGGCATCGTTACGCTGGTATACCAGATGACCGCCTCGATACTGCAGCCGCTGGTCGGCCTGTATGCCGATCGGCACCCGACACCGCTCGCATTGCCCGGCGGCACGCTGTTTTCACTCGGTGGACTGGTGGTGCTGGCGCTGGCCCACAGCTATCCGATCCTGCTGGTGGGAGCGGCGCTGCTGGGCGTCGGTTCCTCGGTTTTTCACCCCGAGTCCTCGCGCGTGGCGCGCATGGCTTCGGGCGGGCGACACGGTCTGGCGCAGTCGCTGTTCCAGGTCGGCGGCAATACCGGCCAGGCGCTCGGTCCGCTGGCTGCGGCGCTGGTGGTAGTGCGCTGGGGCCAGTCGAGCGTGGCGCTGTTCGCGCTGCTGCTGCTGTTTTCCACCGCGATCCTGTGGAACGTCAGTCGTTGGTATAAGCACCACGGGCTGGCGCGGCTGCGCCGTGGCGCGGCGGCGGGCAAAGCGGCCCACGCGCGGCTGCCGCGAGCGGCCGTCATACGGGGCATCGCGGTGCTGCTGGCGCTGATTTTCTCCAAGTACGTGTATCTGACCAGCCTCACCAGCTACTACACGTTTTATCTGATCGAGCACTTTGCGCTGTCGGTGCAGGCCGCGCAGCTGCACCTGTTTGTGTTCCTGGCGGCGATCGCCGTGGGGACCATCCTTGGCGGCGCCATCGGCGATCGCATCGGGCGCAAGCGCGTGATCTGGATATCGATCCTGGGCGCTCTGCCGTTCACGCTGCTGCTGCCGTATGCGAGCCTGTTCTGGACCGGGCCGCTGACCGTGATCATCGGCCTGATTCTGGCCTCGGCATTTCCGGCGATCCTGGTGTACGCACAGGAGCTGGTGCCGGGCAAGGTCGGCATGATCTCCGGCCTCTTCTTCGGACTGGCGTTCGGCGCCGGCGGCATTGGCGCGGCCTGGCTCGGTGCCCTGGTCGATGCCACGAGCCTGGAATACGTCTACCGGCTGTGCGCCTATCTGCCGCTCATCGGGCTCTTGGCCGCCCTGTTGCCGGATGCCGAGCGCTGAGGATCGTTACGGCAGCGAACGCGCCACGACTGCGGCCGGGGCTTGCGACTCTGGCAGGCGCAGCGCCATGCTCGGCTGACTGGCGCTGAGGCCAAACTCGCGTCGGGCGACGTTCCAGGTCACGTGCCGGCCGAATTCGACGCGTATGTCCGAGGCGCGCCTGATCTGCAGATCCACGATCGAGCGTTGGCCGGGCATCGCGCTCGTGGCCGTGTCCACTATCGCTCCGGCTTGAGGCCGCGTACCGCCCTGCTGGTCCAAGCGCAGACCGTACACCCGGGCAGCGCCCCGGGTGCCCAGCGGCTGCCTCACATACAGCATCATCACCGGGCCGTGCGCGCCTGGCGCTACCGCCATACCATCGGCGGGACAAACTCGAGCCAATCCCACAAGACCACCCAGCAGCAGCAGCTGCTGAACCACGCGTGTTGCCTGAAGATTTGCCACCGCACTCCTGTTCGTTTGGAAGTGCAGTCAGTATGCAGGGCCGCCAGGCGAGCCGGCCCAAAGTCACCATAAGCGTCGCGGGGGACCTTAAGACCTGGGGCCATGTCTCAGTTTTCGAAGCGTTATGGTAACGGGCGTAGCTTCAGGCGCTGATTCCAGAGGGTTCCAGGTCCCCGCCGTGCTGGGCTTCGATCTCGTGCTGGCTCATCGGCGCGGCCGACAGCCGGGTGCAGCCCACCATCAGGCCTGCGATGCACAGGTAGCTTACCGCCACCAGCGGTGACTGGCCGATGCCGATGGCCTCGCTGTGCATCAGGCCGAAGAAGGTCAGGCCTGCGGCCACCACGGCAAAGCCCGCGGCCTTGAAGAATTGGCGTTCGATCGCGCACACGGCGATCGCCGCCAGCATCAGCCCGCCCAGGGTGGCGCCGCTGCCGAGCACCGACAGGCCGTGATAGAGCACGCCTTGATCGCCGAGCTTGTCCAGTCCGACGGCGCTGGCGGAAGTTCCGGCCGCGCCGAGCGCGCCGTCGATCTGGTTCTTGGTCCAGGCGGCAAGATTGGGCAGGATCGCCAGCACGATGGCCGGGGCGTGCCGGCGCGGGGTTTCCTGAAACGCCTGGGCGCCGATCAGCATCCCGATGTAGACCAGGATCGGCAGAATCGCCACCACCGGGATCAGCGCGATCATCACCGAGATCACGCCGAACCAGGCGAGCGCGATCACCGTCACGCCGGTCGCGGCCGAGTAGCCGATGCGTCCGCCCATCGCCTTCCAGCCCGGATGGCCGATATAGACCGCATTGATGAATGGATTACCCATCATGCAGCCGATCAGGCTCACGACACCGTCTGCGGTCAGCACGCGCGTGGTCGGAAAGCTATCACCGGCGGCGGCGGCGCTCTCCACGTTATCGAGCGCTTCGACCAGGTCATAGATACCAAACGGAATCGCGGTCACCAGGATGATGCCGAAATAATCAAATCCCGAGAACACGTGATTGAACGCCGGCAGCGGCAATGAGAATCCGAAGTTGGCCACCGAGGCGGCGAGGTTGTGCACGTTCATGCCGCCGATGCTGTAGCCCAGGAATGTCGAGCCCCAGGCGATCAGCATGCCGACCGCGATCGCGACCAGACCGGCCGGGATGCCCTTGAAATAGCGCACCCCGCCAAACCAGCTGGCCACGATGATCGCAAAACACACCAGTCCGATCAGTGGTGTGCCGAATACCTGGAACGCCGGTCGCAGGGAAATAAACGTGATCGACACGCCGGCGAGCGTGCCGAGCAAGGCGGCGCGCGGGGTAATGCGGCGCACCACCGGTCCGATGAAACCGCCGATCATCAGCACGAAGCTCTGGATGAATACCCAGGTCAATCCGGCTTCCCAGCCTTTGATCGGATCGCCGGTCTTGAGCACGATCGGCAGCATCACCACGAAGGTGACGACGAACATGTGCGGCACGCTGATCCCTGAGGGCAGCGCGCACACGTCACTGCGCCCGGTGCGCTGCGCCAGCCGGTAGGCGAGCCAGGCGTAATACAACGTGGACAGGCACAGCATCAGGCCGGTCGCCGGCAGGATGCGGCCGTAGATCAGCGCATCGGGCATCTTCAGCACGAATTTCAACAGACCGGTGAGGGTCAGCAGATTCACCAGGATGTTGGTGCCGAATCCGAAGAAGGCATTCCAGTCCCCGGGGACCCATAGTTTTGGCTTTGATGTGTTCATGACGATGACTGCTCCTGCTTCTTATGCTGCTCTTATGCGCTGCGTCGGATGGCAGCCTGCTCGCCCAGGGCGCGCAGGATTCGGGAAGAATCCGACACCCAGCCGAAGATGCCGCCCTGCGCGGCGATCATGCGCAGGCCGACCTCGTGAAATTCCGGGAAATAGGAACCGCAGCAATCCGCCGGCACGATGCAGCGAAAGCCGCGGTCGTTGGCTTCGCGCACCGTGGTGTGTACACACACTTCGGTGGTGACGCCGCACACGATCAGGGCATCGATGTGATGATGGCCTAAGATCGCATGCAGATCGGTGGCGTAGAACGCGCCCTTGCCGGGTTTGTCGATCACCGGCTCGCCCGCTTGTGGATACAGCTCGCGCACGATGTCGTGGCCGGCCTCACCGCGGATCAGGATGCGGCCCATCGGGCCGGCATCGCCAATGCGCATCGATGGGGCGCCGCGAGCGATCTTGGCGGGAGGCGCGTCCGACAGATCCGGCCGGTGGCCCTCGCGCGTATGGATCACCAGCAATCCGTGCCTGCGGGCAGCGGTAAGCAGCGCCTTGCACGGCGCCACCGCGCGCGCGAGCTGCCCGATATCGTTGCCCAGGGAATCGCCGAAGCCGCCGGGCTCCAGGAAGTCGCGCTGCATATCGATGATAACGACGGCGCTGTGATCGGGATCGATCTGCACGGGTGCCGGGTCGGCTTCGACGGTAATCATCGCAAGGCTCGCTATATTTGTTTTTGCAGATCAGCGAAGCAAGAACCGGACCAGCCGCACCACCGGCGCGGCGCGGCGCAAAAAAAGCGCCCGCAGTTGACGCAAGTGCATCGGCAGCTTGGCTTTTTCATCGCCGGCGCGCCGCGATCAGTTGCCACCGGCTTAAGCGCGGCTACGCCCGCAGACAGTGCAGAGGCTGCGCGGGCGCTGCGCTAACGCGCGGCCTGTGACAGGCTGACGTGCGCCACGGCGATCTTCCAGCCCTTGCCGGTGCGCACCCAGGTCTGCGTCTGGCGGCCCAGTTGCGCGCTGGCCGGATCGGTGAATTCGGCGCTCACGCAGGCCACGTCCTCGCCTAAGCTTGTGACCTCGACGCGCAGCAGGCGTCGCTCGGCGTGCACCGGCGGCGAACTGCGCCGATAGGCGGCGATGGCATCGATGCCGTAGTTCTGCTCGGCCAGGCCATAGCGGATGGCGCGCGCCGAGTTCAGAAAGAATGCGTTGAGCGCCTCGACGTCGTGGCGCATCAGCGCCTGTTCATACTGCTCGAACGCGGCGCGCACCTCGCGCAGCACCGCGGCGCGATCATCCGCGCCCACGCGTACCGTCACGCCAGCGCCGCTAGCAGCGCTTCGCTTGCGGCGACCGCGCCGAACACGCCGCCCTGCATCTTGACCATCTTCAACGCCGCCAGGTGGTTGCCGTAATCGGTGGCGCCGCAGCAATCCTCCAGCAGCAGGCATTCGAAGCCGCGGTCATTGGCCTCACGCATCGTGGTGTGCACGCACACGTCGGTGGTGATGCCGGTGAGCACCAGATTGCGGATGCCGCGGGTGCGCAATATCAGCTCCAGATCCGTGGCGCAGAACGAACCCTTGCCCGGTTTGTCGATGACGACCTCGCCCGGCAGGGGCGAGAGCTCCGCGATGATCTGCCAGCCAGGCTCGCCGCGCACCAGGATCCTGCCGCAGGGCCCGTCATCGCCGATGCCGGCGCCGATCTGGCGCGAGCGCCAGCGCTTGTTGTCCGGCAGATCCGACAGGTCGGTACGATGGCCTTCGCGCGTATGGATGACATGCAGACCACAGGCGCGGGCGGCCTGCAGCACGCGGCGTATCGGCTCGATCGGCGCGCGCGTCAGCGACAGGTCATAGCCCATCTTGTCGACGTAGCCGCCGAAGCCGCAGAAGTCGGTCTGCATATCGATCACCAGCAGCGCGGTATCGGACGCCTGGAACGCGCCGTCGTAGGGCCAGGCGTAGGGATCGGATGCGATGCTGCTAAAGCTCATACCCCTCTCAACCGGTGAGTGTGCGCACCGCGGCGGCGGCGGCCGCGGCGCGGTTCTCGACCCCGAGTTTGACGAAGATCTGTTCCAGATGCTTGTTGACCGTGCGCGGACTGATATTCAGGATTTCCCCGATATCGCGATTGGGCTTGCCGCGGCTGATCCACAGCAGCACTTCCGCTTCACGCGAGGTCAAGCCACAAGCGCGTTGCAGTATCGCCTGATCGCTGTCGGTATTGGCGGTCTCGGCCAGGCGAAACAGGAGCTCATCCGGACCCAGCGGACTTAAGAACGAGCACTCCAGCCGCCGCCCGCCGATGTCCACCAGGCAGCGCGCCGGTGCCTGGTGTTCCCCGCGGCGCATGCGCAGCAGCTGTTCGATGACGGTTGCCGGCAGCGTTGCGGCCAGCGACGGTGCTGCCAGGGACGGTGCGGCCAGGAGCTGGCGCGCCTTGGGGGTACACCACAGTACGCGGCCGGCGCGGTCGGTCGCCAGCAGAAAGCGGCCGCTGGCGTCGAGCGCCGCGCGCGTCTCGTACGCCAGCCGGGCGTTACCCAGGTGCACGCGGATGCGCGCCAGCAATTCGTCCAGCACGATCGGCTTGACGACGTAATCAACGCCGCCGCAGGCCAGGCCCTCGACCACGTGCTCGGTCTCCGATAGCCCGGTCATGAAGATGACCGGCAGGTCCGACAGCAGCTTATCGCGCTTCAGGCGCTTGCAGGTCTCAAAGCCGCTGATGCCCGGCATGCGCGCATCCATCAGCACCAGGTCGGGCGTGACCTGGTCCACCAGGTCCAGCGCGCTTTCCCCGTCGGTGGCGATCAGCACGGTGAATCCGGCCTGATCGAGCGTGTCGGTGAGCAGGTGCAGCGTCTCGGGCGTGTCGTCCACCACCAGTACGGTATCGCGGCGCAGCGCTATGGCAGGTTCAAGCATTGGTGCGCATCGCTTCCAGAACGTTCATGTAGCGCTTGAGATCGAAATTCGTCACCAGGGCGCGCAGGTGGGCCGCGACCGCCTCGTGGCTCGGATCCTCCAGCTCCAGTTCGCGCAGCTTGGCTTCGATGCCGCGCACATGGCCGATGCTTCCGAGCCGGTACAGGTCGTCCAGGTGATGGCGCGAGCGATCACTGGCACTGCGCGCTAGCGCCAGCTCGCGTTCCGGCGGCGCGCTGCGCTCCGGCTGGTTGATCCATTTCAGATCCAGCAGCGTACCGACCCGCTCCAGCAGCGGCGTGAGTTCAATCGGCTTGGTGACGAAGCTGTCGTGCAGCGGGCCGGCGGCTGCGGAGTATTCATGCGCGTTGGCGGACACGATCATGATCTTCAGGCGCGCCAGTTCGCGCATGGCACGCAGCTGCTGCGCCACCTCCCAGCCGGAGATGTCCGGCAGCGACAGATCGATCATCGCCAGATCGGGCTGGCACTGTTCCGCCAGCTGCACGCAGGTCTTGCCGTCGCGCGCAATGAACATGGTGAATCCGAGCGGGCGCAGCAGGTTCTGCAGCAGCTCCAGATGCAGCGGATCATCGTCCGCGAGCAGGATCTTCTGCCGCGTCCCGAGGTAATCGCAGATGCGCTGCGCCGGCCGCGCAGCCCGCTTGTGATCGCGCACCTCGCCGAGCATCAGGCGCACCACGAAGGTGCTGCCGGCGGCGCTGCTGCTGTGCATCTGCACCTCGCCGCCCATGATCTGGGTCAGCAGTTTGGTGATCGTGAGTCCCAGTCCGGTGCCGGGCAGCGAGCGCACTTCCTGGCTGCTGCCGCGCTCGAAGGGCTCGAAGATGCGCTCCCGGTCCGCCGCGGCGATCCCGGGTCCGGTGTCCGCGACTTCGATCTCGGCGCTCGGACTGCGATAACGCACCGTCAGCGTCACCGACCCGCGCTCGGTGTACTTGATGGCGTTCGACAACAGGTTGATGAGGATCTGTCGCAAGCGCTTCTGGTCCGTGTGGACGTACAGCGGCAAATCCGGCGGGCACTGATAATAAAATTCCAGGCCCTTGGCCATCGCCTGCAGGCGAAACATGTCCACCAGCTGATCCAGGAACTCCGGCAGCTGCACCGTGTCGCGGTTCAACTGCAGCATGCCGTTCTCGATCTTGGAGACGTCGAGCAGGCCGTCGATCAGGTTGGACAGATGCTCGGCGCTGCGCCGGATCACGCGCACCGCTTTGTCGGACGGGCCGGGCGCACCGCGCTCGAGCAGTTGCGCGTAGCCGAAGATCGAGTTCAGCGGGGTGCGGATTTCATGGCTCAGGCCCAGGATGTAGCGCGTCTTGGCGAGATTCGCCGCCTCTGCAACCTCCTTCGCGCGCTGCAGCGCCGCGTCAGTGCGCCCATGCGCCTCGATCTCCTCCATCAGCATGCCGGTCTGTCGCGCCGACTCGGCCTGCGCGGCGCGGCGGCTCTCGTGCGCCAGCACGATCAGCCAGGCACCGATGCCCGACAGCAGCAGCAGGCTCAAAAATACCATCCACAGCGTGGTTTCGACGCTGTCGCGCACCGCGGGCGCAAAGTGGCTGTAGCCGTGGTAGATGAAGGACAGCAGCAGGCCGGTGACCAGGTTGCACAGGATAAGGATGCCGGCGAAATGTCCGCCGCGGGTGTTGAGCGCCGCGGCCGCTCGTGCCGGCAGCACGCGGTCGATGAATGCCAGCAGCTGATCGGCGATGCGCCCGTGCGGCTTGCACACGTCATGGCAGCGCGACTCGAGCGTGCAGCACAGTGAGCAGATCGGTCCCGAATAGGCCGGACACAGCGCCATGTCGGCGCCTTCGAAAACGTTCTCGCAGATACTGCAGCGCAGGTCATCGGCGTTGGGCGGCACAGGGTCGGGGCTGCGCGCCAGGTAATAGCGCCCGTGCGTCGCCCAGGCGATCGCGGGCGCCGCGGCGAACGCGGTCAGCAGCGCCACGAACGGTGACAGTACCTGCGGCACCGTGCCGAAGACCCCCAGATAAGCGAGACTCGAGACCGCGATCGACAGCAGCAGCGCGCCCACGCCCACCGGATTCACGTCGTACAGATACGCGCGCCGGAACTCGATATACGGCGGGGACAGGCCGGCGGGCTTATTGATCACCAGGTCCGCGGTCAGCGCGCCGATCCAGCCGGCGGCGAAGTTGGCATAGATGCGCAGGATGCCGTCGATGGCGCGAAAGATGCCGATCTCCATCAGCACCAGCGCCAGCACCACGTTGAATACCAGCCACACCACGCGGCCGGGGTGGCTCTTGGTCAGGCGCGAGAAGAAATTCGACCAGGCGATCGAACCGGCGTAGGCGTTGGTGACGTTGATCTTCAGCTGGCAGACGATCACGAACACGCCGGTCAATACCAGCGCCATGGTCGGGGAGCCGACCGTCTCGCGAAACGCGATGAAATACATCTGCGTCGGTTGCGTCGCCTGATCGTTCGCGATGCCGTGCCGCAGTGCGAGGATCGCGAGGAACGAGCCGGCCAGGAGCTTGAAGCCGCCGATCAGCACCCAGCCCGGCCCGGTGGACAGCAGTGCGGTCCACCAGCTGAAGGACTTGCCGTGTTTGCGCTGCGGCAGGAAGCGCAGGTAATCCACCTGCTCGCCGATCTGCGGCAGCAGCGACAGCAGCATCGAGGCCGCCATGCCCAGCAGCAGGAAATTCACCGAGCCGCGGCCGCCGCCGGTAGCGGCTGCGCCGCCGTACTGCGTCCAGGCCGCAACATCCGCAGGATTTCTGAACAGGATGTAGATGATCGGCAGGAACTGCAGCGCGAGCCAGATCGGCTGGGTGGCGAGCTGCATGCGACTGATCATGCTGATGCCGTAGACGGCGATCGGGATCACCACCAGCGAGCTGATCACGTGCGCCAGCGCCAGCGGAATGTGAAACAGCATCTGCAACGCCACCGACAGGATGCTGGCTTCGATCGAAAACAGCAGGAAGGTGAACGAGGCGTAGATCAGCGAGGTCAGCGTCGAGCCGAGGTAGCCGAAACCGGCACCGCGCGTGAGCAGATCGATATCCACGCCGTACTTGGCGGCGTAGTAGGCGATCGGCAGGCCGATCAGAAACATCAGCACCATGAAGGCGACGATGGCCCACACCGCGTTCGGGAAGCCGTAGGCGATGGTGATGGTGCCGCCGATGGCCTCGCAAGCCAGGAACGCGATCGGGCCTAAGGCGGTATTACCGACGCGAAACGAGGACTTGCGCGCGCTCGCGGCGGTGTAGCGCAGCGCATAGTCCTCCAGCGTCTGGCTGGCAACCCACTGGTTGTATTGCCGACGCTCGCGGACGATTCGTTGATGTGCAGCCATGCCTTGTTGTACTTGTGAGACGCGAGCGCTAGTTGGAAATACAGAGCAAGCGACGTGCCATCCATTTTGGCGCAACAGCGGCCGCTTGCACCGCCAACGCCTACGTCAAACGACGCATACAGCAAGGCGCCAAGCTCCCGTAGCTTAAGCCACGGCAAGCGCGCGACGGATTGCAAGGCAGCTTACGGGCGGCGAGGCGCAGGACCAGGGAAGCGCAACGAACGCCCTCGCGGGCACTGATTTGGCCAGCCCGCAACTGCTTTTGCCCTGACTTCGTGCACCAGCTCGCGCCGTCGCTAGGGATTGCGGACACGGTCGTCCGCATCGACGGCCACCCACTAAACAGAAGGAAAATTATCATGGACCCCAAACGACGATGCATCCGTGCCGCTCCGCGAGCAGCGCTGGCGGCGGCGGCAAGCGCAGCCGTGCTGGCCGCGCACATCAGCACTGCGGCGGCCGATATTTCCATTCCGCCGGTGTCGGTCGGTGTCGGCGTGCAGACCGGCTTCTTCTCCTGCAGTAACGCCTGCGTCTACAGCCCGGGCGTGGTGCTGCCGGGCGACAGCAGCGTCAGCGGCTTTGGGGTGGACAGCGTGCGCCTGTATGTCAGTGGCGGCATCACCGATGAGATCAAGCTGACCTTCAACACCGAGTACACCGGCAGTGGACCGGGCGAGAACAAGGTCGAGGTGATGGACGCGATCGGCCGCTTCGAATTCAACGACATGTTCAACATCTGGGCCGGCCGCTTCCTGCCGCCGAGCGATCGCGCCAATCTGTATGGACCGTACTACGCCAATAACTGGGCGCCGTTTGCGGACGGCGTCGCCGATTACTACCCCAACGTCGCGGTCGGCCGCGACAACGGCGCCGCCTACTGGGGCGATTTTGGCTTGGCGAAAGTCCAGGTCGGCGTGTTCGACGGTGAATCACTCGGCACCAGCACCGCGGTGAAGGATCCGAGCAAGCTGGTGTATGCCGGGCGCCTGACCTTTGACTTCTGGGACAAGGAGAAGGGCTACTACTTCAACGGCACCTATTACGGCGCCAAGGACATCCTCGCGCTCGGTGTCGCCGCGCAGACCCAGGACAGCAAGACCGTGTTCACCATCGACGGCCTGATGGAGAAAAACCTACCCGGCATCGGCGTGGTGACGGTGGAGTCTGAGTACAACAAGGACAATGGCCTCAACTCCACCACCACCAGTGACGGCTGGTACGTGCTGGCAAGCTACCTGTTCCCACAGGTGATCGGCATCGGCAAGTTTCAGCTGCTGGGCAAGTACAGCGACAAGACCTTCGACGCCACCGCGGTGACGGCCTCCAATCACTTGAAGACCGACGAAGTGGACGTCAACTACATCATCAAGACGTTCAGCGCGCGCGTCGGCATGTATTACCTGTACCAGACCGACTCGCTGCCGGCGACGCTCACCGGGAAAGAATTCGGCATAAAACTGCAACTGCAGATGTAAATACCCACTGGAGATCAAGCTATGACTACGGGGAAAACTTTAATAAGGGCACTGTCGCTGACGCTGACAGTGCTGGCCGCAACGCTGGTGTGCGCAGCGGCGCAGGCCGCGGACACCATCAAGGTCGGCGTTATGCACTCGCTCTCGGGCACCATGGCGATCAGCGAGACCACGCTCAAAGACACCATCCTGATGATGATCGACGAGCAGAACAAAAAGGGCGGCGTGCTCGGAAAGAAACTCGAGGCGGTCGTGGTCGACCCGGCGTCCAACTGGCCGCTGTTTGCCGAGAAGGCGGCGGAGCTGCTGGAGAAGGACAAGGTTGCGGTGGTGTTCGGCTGCTGGACCTCGGTATCGCGCAAGTCGGTGCTGCCGGTGTTCGAGAAGGACGATGGACTGCTGTTCTATCCGGTGCAGTATGAGGGCGAGGAATCGTCCAAGAACGTCATCTACACCGGCGCTGCGCCCAATCAGCAGGCGATCCCGGCGGTCGAATACCTGATGAAGGACGTCGGCGTGAAGCGCTGGGTGCTGGAAGGCACCGACTACGTCTATCCGCGTACCACCAACAAGATCCTGCAGGCGTTCCTGGAGCAGAAGGGCGTGAAGCCGGAAGACATCATGGTCAATTACACGCCGTTCGGTTTTTCCGACTGGACCAGCGAGGTCGCCAAGATCAAGGCCTTCGGCTCGGCCGGCAAGAAGACCGCGGTGGTGTCAACCATCAACGGCGATGCCAACGTGCCGTTCTACAAGGAACTGGGCAACCAGAAGATCTCGGCGGAAGACATTCCGGTGGTGGCATTCTCGGTCGGTGAGGAGGAGCTGTCGGGCCTGGATGCCAAGCCCCTGGCAGGACACCTGGCCGCCTGGAATTATTTTATGAGCATCGACACGCCCGCGAACAAGGAATGGATCGCCAAGTGGCATGCCTTCACCAAGAATCCCAAGCGCACCTTCAACGACCCGATGGAAGCGCATGTGATCGGCTTCCAGCTCTGGGTCAAGGCGGTAACGAAGGCCGGTAGCACCGATCCGGAGAAAGTGATTGCGGCGCTGCCGGGTCTTGAAGTGCCAAACCTGACCGGGGGCACCGCCAAGGTGCTGCCGAACCATCACATCACCAAGCCGGTGTACATTGGCGAGGTGCGCGCCGACGGCCAGTTCGACGTGGTGTGGAAAACCAAGGAAGAGGTCCCGGGCGAGGCCTGGTCGCATTACCTGCCATCCGACAAGGACATCATCGCCGACTGGGTGACGGTCAAGTGCGGCAACTACAATACCGTGACCAAGGTGTGTTCGGGACAGAACTACAAATAGTCAACGCATGATATATACGCGGCTCCGACCGAGTGACCTCGGCCGGAGCCGCTGTCATCAGGGGCGGCGCATTTTGGAACGGGTATTGCTTGGGGTGATCACATGCTAATGCGACTGCCCAGACCGCGCTTGCTGGCACCGATGCTCCTGTGGCTGCTTGCATTCCTGGCTCCGACGGCGCTGGCGGCGGCGACCCCGGACGCGGCGACCCAGTTGCCGCAACTGCTGCAGCAACTGCCCGAGGCCAGCTACGCCGACAAGCAAGCGCTGATCAAGCAGCTGACCGACACGCATGATCCGCGGGTACGCGTGGTGCTGAACGCGCTGCTCGAGGGCAATCTGTACGCCCGCAGCAGCGACAACCAGGTATTCATTACCCGGGCCGACGGCGACAACCTCGCTTTGACCGATCCGGTGACCGGCGCTGCGGCCGGGACTGCAAGCAGCGATGGGTTGACGCGCATCGGCGTCAACAACCAGCTGCGCAAGGCGCTGCACGTCGCACTGGCGCAGTTCGATCTGTCCAGTCCCGACGCGGGCGCGCGCCGTGAGGCGGTGCGCGAGATGTTGCGTGCGGTCGATGAGCAAACCGTGGTGGCGCTGCGGGCGCGCCTGGCCGAGGAGCACGACAAGGGCGTGCGGGCCGATATCCGCGACGGCCTGGCTCTGGCAGACCTCGACAGCGGCGATGCCGATACGCGGCTGGCGGCGGTGAAGACACTGGCCGGCAGCTTGAACCTCGACGTCTACAACCGCCTGACCTCGATGGTCGAGCAGGCGGCCGACGGCAGCTATGGCGAATCCGACCCGCGGGTGCGCGCCGCCGCGCAGGCCTCGATCCGTGCCATCAACCGCTGGCGCATTTTCTACTCCGGCATCCAGACGCTGATGTTCGGCCTGAGCCAGGGCTCGGTGCTGGTGCTGGCGGCGATCGGACTGGCCATCACCTTCGGCGTCATGGGCGTCATCAACATGGCGCATGGCGAGCTGATGATGCTCGGCGCCTATACCACCTACGTGGTGCAGCTGCTGATGCCGCAGCACATCGGCGCCTCGATCGTGGTGGCGATTCCAGCTGCGTTTCTGGTCTCGGGGCTGGCCGGGATCGCCATCGAGCGCACTATCGTGCGCCATCTGTACGGGCGGCCGCTGGAAACGCTGCTGGCCACCTTCGGTCTGTCGCTGGTACTGCAGCAGGCGGTGCGCGACATCTTCTCGGCCAATAACCGCCCGGTTCAGTCGCCGGAGTGGATCTCGGGTGAACTGCAGATCAATCAGGCGCTGTCGATCACCTACAACCGGCTCTACATCATCGTGTTCACCTTCGTGCTGTTCCTGGTGCTGCTGCAGGTGCTCAAGCGCACGCGGCTGGGGCTGGAGGTGCGCGCGGTATCGCAGAATCGCGCCATGGCCAAGGCCATGGGCATCCGCACCGAATGGGTCGATGCGCTGACCTTCGGCCTGGGTTCGGGGATCGCCGGCATCGCCGGGGTGGCGCTGAGCCAGCTCACCAACGTCGGGCCGAACCTCGGCCAGAGCTATATCGTCGACTCGTTCATGGTGGTGGTGTTCGGCGGGGTCGGCAACCTGTGGGGCACCGAACTGGGCGGCAACGCGCTCGGCATCGTCAACAAGCTGCTCGAGCCGTATTCGGGCGCGGTGCTGGCGAAGATATTCGTGCTGGTGTTCCTGATCCTGTTCATCCAGCGCCGGCCGCGCGGACTGTTCCCGCAGCAGGGCCGGGCGGCGGACGGTTAGCGTGGGCGCCACGATCATCGGACCACGTAATCGGCTGATCGCCGCGCTGCGCGCGGATCGGGGTGGACAGTGGTTCCTCGGCGTGCTGCTGGCGACCGGGGTGCTGGCGCCGCTGTTGAACCTGGTGGTGCCGGAAACCTCCGCGCTGCACCTGTCGAGCTACAGCGTCACGCTGATCGGCAAGTACATGACCTACGCCATGCTGGCGATCGCGGTGGATCTGATCTGGGGCTACTGCGGCATCCTG
>Ga0302181_10001369_pt1 | contig 18239 bp, 16 predicted proteins | sample I_Palsa_E3_3_FD_198786 | JGI IMG/M metagenome (GOLD analysis project Ga0302181, IMG submission 198786) | Peat permafrost microbial communities from Stordalen Mire near Abisko, Sweden - I_Palsa_E3_3 | ecosystem: Environmental > Terrestrial > Soil > Palsa > Peat permafrost | place: Sweden...
GAGGAGTATGGGAATAAAGATCGGAAGCCGCGGTTGGGCGGCACCCCTCGTGTCGGCAGGCGCTGCTTCGGTGGGGCTTGTCGGGTTCAGCGGGGGGTCGGGTTGAGCGCAGCAATAGGTGGCTGTTCTGTCTGTGTTCCGTCAGAGCTGAGAAAACAGCGGAAGATGCTCATCACTTACCGCAGCTCTCGGCGCAGGTCACGTACATGATCATTTACGTTGAGCCTGTTTGAAGCCTCACACGCCCGACAACACCCAGATCTACGAGGGCACCAACCAGATCCAGCCCATGGTCATGGCCCGGCAGCTCCTGATGGGCTAATTCAACGCCGCTGACCCGCGGTTTTGTGTGTTGGGTGCATGGAGAACGGGCCGTCCGGCCGCCAAGTCGGGCGGCCCTTCTCGTGTCCAATTTATCCGATTAGTTCCGATTAGTTCCCGTCGTTTCCGGGCCGTGTGCTGAATTGGTGCTGGTACCCCGCGCGGGTTCCGGCGCGCTGGCGGGCGATCAGGAGGCGGGAAGAGGGGGCCAGGGTTCGTGTCTTCCGGCGCCCGGCAGGACGGCTTGGAGGAAGGGGAAGCGCCGATTACCGGAGCGCCCGTAGATGCGTTTGTTCCATTAGTCTCGTTACGCGGCCAGCGGACTCCTCGCCTGACTGGCGTATTCGTGTAGGCCGGTCAGCTGGTTCTTCGCCGTTCTGCTCGCGCCAGGGGCGGGTGCCTCGGCCTAGTACACGCGGCGGCGCCGGGCTGCCGCGAGCGACGCTATACGCGTTCTGCAGGCTGCACCAGCGGCAGTGTCATTCCGCAAGGTTTCTGGTGTCCCTGTCCGGGACTGGATCCGGTTGAGAGAGTCATGCACCTGTCATGCGCTGGTGATGTACCTGTTGTTTACCCGCCGTATACCTGCGCTGGTAACGCGCTTGTGGCTGCTGTGAGCCAGGTGCCCGGACGGCGGATTAGATCTGGCTCGAGGAATCGGGTCGTCCCCATCTGCACGAGCTGGCCGTTGTTTCGTGTCGCAGATCTTTAGTCATGAGGTGTTGCGGATTCTGGTGCAGACGGCGGGACTAGGGGGAAGCTGAGGACGCGAGCTTGCGCCATGTTGTGGGTCTTGGCGTCAGCTATCTGCTCCTGGAGGTCATGCAGGACCTGTTCCGGTGTGTGTTTCCTGGTGGTGCGGTGACGGCCTCGCGGACCGTTATGGCCGGGGCTGCCGATGTAGTTCGGGTGCTCACCGCCGGGATGGTGGAAGTAACCGACCAGGAATATCCCGCTCCAGCCGGGATGGGGTTGCAGGTAGGGAAGCAGCTGCTTCTTGATGCCGGTCTTGATTTCGCTGTTCCAGCAGCCTTTGACCTCGATGACCACGGTGAGGGGCTCGGAGGCGGAATCGCGGGGGTCGCTGGCCTGGACGTGGACGTCAGTCCGGGCGCCGTCGAGTTGCTTGGGTTGTATCTCCACCTCGCGGTTGATCACCGGTTTCCGCTCGGAAAGATGTTCCCTCAAGAATGCGCATATGAGGTTGGATGGTTGTCTTCCCAGGTGGGCCACCATCCGCCGGTGGCGGCTTCGTCTATGCGGCTCCACATGAGCATCGACCAGCCGTGGGACCACAGCGCCTGTTCCTGAAGTGTGTCGAGTGCTTCGTGGACGACCAGGGTGAGTTCAGTGATGTCGCGGACGAGCCGCGCCTTGCTGTCGCGGATTAGCCGGGTGAGATCGCCGGGACTCAGCGGTGCCCATTCCCGCTGGGTGTGCACGTCCTGGGCGCGGCGGGCCTGGTCTAGGAGCCATGGAAGATCGGGGTTGGATGCAGCGAGCTGTTGCAGCAGGCCGGCTGCATCGCTTGTCCCACGCAGCACGAGAGCATTTAGGACGGCGTCTCGCCAGTGTTGTGCTTGCTGGTCGGCGCCGATCGCTCCCGAAGCCCAGCGGGCATCATCGTCGGAGTAAGGCCAGTGCTGCTTCAGCAGGCTCCACAGTTCGGCTAGCTGGCTGTCCGTCAGGTCCGGGAGGAGCGGAGCGGTAGCATCGTCGGCGAGGTCCCGCAGCACTGCGCGGAGAAGGCCAGGGGCAGACGCGAGCTGGTCGATAACCTCACGCCAGTACTGGACCGCACCGGTCAGCAGTCCTACCGCGGCTGCTCTTGCCGCAAGCAGAAGTGCTTCGGCTGCGCCAGGGACGGTAGCGGCGGCGATGATGTCGCGGGCCGCCTGGATTCCAGGTGCGTGGCTGCCGCGTGCAAGCATCCTGACCAGGACCGCGATGGTATGCCACTGCACGGAAATGCGCTGATCCAGCTGACGCTGGTCAGGCATGTCATTCCCAGGGCTGATTGCCGGACCTGCTTGCTGGCGGTCGTTGCGGATATCGGCGAGTGTTGCGGCCATGGCGTCGGTGACCGTCCGGAGGTGGCGGGTTAGCGCATCGCCGACAGGGTCCGTCCAGATGGAATTCAGAACCTCAAGCCCGCTCGGCCACGAGCCCGACGCGAGGTGGCCGACAGCCAGCCTGCTGATGAGGTTTGGCAGGTCAGCCGGCGTCGCCCGGGCTAGCCGGGTAAGCAGGACCCTCTTGGTTTCACCGTGATCCTCTGTCTCTCGGATGTCAGGGTATGCCAGGATCGGGGCAGCCCATCGTGCCACGAACTGGTTGCCGAGCATCGTTAGCGTCCGGCCGCGCGTCTCATGCCGCGCTAGGTGGCCCAGCGCGAGGTACCCGGCCACGGCTGGCCATGGCAGACGGCCCGGCCGGTCGAGCAGGTCCGGACCGGGTGGGGTGCGCTGGTGCAGGTAGTTCCATGCCGCGTCGCTGAACTGGTCCGCCCACCCTGCCGGCAGCAGCGTGATACCCGGCCGCGTAGCGATGTCGTCATCATAGGAGTGCATGCTGCGGCCAGTGTCTGGATCGACTTGCAGAAGCCAGAGAAGTTCCTCAAATGCCGACGTGTCACTGCCCGCGTGATCGTAGATGTCAAGGACGTGCTCTGCGTGCGCGGCGGCCCGGTCCCAGCCTGCTGGCCATGGCTGGCTGCTTTCAAAGGCGCTTCTTTGCAGTCCTGCTGTCTCGCTGCCGAGGTCGACGGGGTCAAACCAGGGGGAGACTGCTGGCCACAGCCCGGTGTCTTGCAGTTGCCAGGCGGCTTCCCGGGCGACAGCGTCCATAGGATCGAACAGTGTCCTCAGCAGCGGAATATAGCTGGCCTCCTTACCTGGCCCAGCGGCTTCAGCTAGCAGCAGGAGCCATTGGAAGTCGGCGGCATCTAGCAGGCCACGGCGGGCAGGAGGAAAGCCGTTCCTGCCGCGGAGCACGGCGTTCGCATATCGTTCTTCCGCAGCGGCGGATGGCTGCCAGCCCCAGATCGCCAGATGGCTCGACGTATCGGCGTGCCGGTCCAGTAGTGCCGTTACCAGCTGCCGCCGCATCTTCACGGAGGTGCCGGTCTCGGCTCCGTCGTCCTCACGTTCATCCAGCGCGGCGGGGACCGCGAGCGTGCGGTAGGCCTGTAGCTGCGCGGCTACCAGGTCAGCGGCAGAGTCGATGACCGCGCTCATATCGCGGCAAGTGAACGTTCGAGCCAGCAGACCGGGGATGAGGTCGTCATCGTTGATCAGCTCGCTGCCCGTGCTTGCAGCAAGAACCCACTTCAGAAGGTAAGGGACATCATCGTCGGAGAGCCGGGCGGGCAGGTCCCTGCGGAAAATGAAGTAGGCGCCGAGAAGATTGTCCCGGTGCGGACGAGTCAGGTTCGCGACCAGATTACGGACTTGCATGTGCTCGGGCCATAGGGCCGTGAGCGTGATCCCGCGGATCTCATCGTCAGGATCACGCTCTGGATACGCTGTAACCTCAGTGAGCACCCCCGTAAGGACGGGCGCGGCGGCCGGTGTGTCGATGTGGGCTGCGGCGCGGACAGCCAGTGTCCGCAGCCAAGGGTCAAGGTCTGTGCGGGCCACTATGTCGAGTAGGGACGGCATGAGATCAGCTATCCTGGCCTCGCGTGCCAAGGTCAGCACCGCGTAAGACTGTTCGCGGCTGGGCTGGCGAGCGTTCGGATCTGCCAGGGCGGCAAGGACGGGTGCCAGCTGCCCGGCCAGGCCAGGATGAGCTATGTTCCAGCTGTGCCGCCATGTGCCATTCAGCATGAGCCGGGGGTCGGCAAGAAGGCGTTCCACGAACACCCGCCGTATCTCCGGATCGTCGATTACCGCGGCGTGAACGGCCAGGCTGGCGTATTCGGCGTCGGTCAGCCAGCTCGCCCTCTCCGGGCACAGAGCCAGCAGCCACGCCGATGTCTCCCGCAGTACCGGGATAACACCGCTTCCAACCCTAGTGCTGATAGTCAGAAGGGTTCGCAGCTGAGGATCGGGCAGGTCGTGCGCGGCGAGAAAATGCGCTGCCAGGTAAGCGGCAAAGGTTGCATGGGCGGGCGCACGGCGATTGGGGCCGCGAGCGGTGAACAGGGCACAGCGGAGCGCGGCGTTGACGAGTTCGGGTGTTACCGCGAAAGCGCCGCCGGTCTGGTGCTCAGCGCCTCCGGCAAGGCCAGATGGCTCCAGGTCTCCATCGGGCATGTCTTCGGGCGCCCCGGTCCAGAAGGCAGCGCTACCGCACAGCAGCAGGTGGCAGCACAGGCGCGCAGCGACAGCGAATACCTGGTCACGTGAACCGGTCCGCAAGGCTTCGTCGCGGTCAGTATCTGGCTCACCAGCCAGCCCTAGCAATGCCGTCTCGTACAGCACTGCTGGTGACCCATGCAACCCCCCCGTTGCCTTGTACTGGCGCAGCAGCACGTCGAGTGACAGCGGCAGGGACGCTAGCGGACCTGTTCCCGAGCTAGCAACATCGGCCAGGAAAGCCTTGGGCTCCACTCCCCGGCTCGCCGCTAGCTCCCGGACATTGGATCGGCTCAACGGGGCAAGCTCGTACCTTGCGAAGGAGCCCAGCGCCTGGGCCAGCAGATTATGCACAAGGTGCGGGTATTCCGCCGACCGGCAGCCGACAAGCACGCTCAGTGCTGTCGTATCAGCCCTTTTGAGCATCTCACGCAGCAAGGTAGCAAGCGCCTTGGCGCCACCGGGCAGCGGGCACTCGTCCAGGCCGTCAAGGACTAGTGTGAGGCGGCCGGTAAATACCTCCTGCCCGGCGGGTATGCGAGCGACGACCGGGCCGGTGATCAGATGGTGGAACGCTGCCCACTCCGTAACCTCACCAAGCGATACCGTAAGTACGGCATCCTGGCCCGGTTTGGCCACAGGAAGTTCCGGGATACCGTGGACGATGCGCCGGAGGGCCGTCGTCTTTCCCGCCCCTTGCTCGCCAAGCAGGCAGAAAGACCCCTCAGAGGCGAGCGTGCCGATCTCGGCCAGCCCGCTGTCACCAAGCCAGGCGGAGCCGAACGCTGACAGCATGCCCAGGTCGTCAAGAAAGGCTTCTACATCTGCCCCATCGGGCACAGCAAAGCGATCCACCTCCACTGGGAACCGTGCTGCCACCCAGCAAAGTATGGCCCATCCAGTCAGCGGTCCGACGTGAACCCATGGTGGTGGTGAATCTCGGCTCGTGCCTGCGACTTCAACCGGGGCGATTGCCATATATCAGCGTTCAGTACGTCTCCAGAGGTCATGCGCCGCCGCGTCCGAGGAGCCCGCTTGGTGAGCACCAGGAGCAGGCGGGGTCTTGCCGGTGTGCCTGCAGGGTTCGCTGGCGGCGTCGCGGGAGGTGGAGCACGGACATGGTGTCGGTGTCGTCTGCGTGCAGGCCGGTGACGGCGAGCATGAACTGGTTCATGCCTTCGGCGGCTGCGAGGGCGTTGAGGGTGATGACGCTGGGCGCGGGGACGCCGGGGACGTAGCGGGCGGCCTCGCGTTCGCCGGTGGGGTGCATGTCGATGGCTAGCTCGGTCGGGTCGATGAGCTGGTTGCACCACATGCAGCCGTCGCCGGGCATGAACAGCCGGGTGACGGCGTGGATCTGTCCGACGTCGCCGTTGGCGTCTACCGGGATCTTGATGCCGATCTGGGTTGCCGGGATCAGGTACTGCTGGACGGCTGCGTTGACCCAGTGCCGGGCTGCGTTACTGTCGGCGGCCAGGAATATCCAGTCGCAGCTTTTCAAGGCGTCCCTGGTGGTGATGCTCTGGACGCGCTCCGGGATGATGACGATGCGGATGTCAGGATTCGCCCGCCGCGCGTTGCGGGCTGCGAGCGCGGTTTTCGGCTCGCCGGGGTCGCTGGGTCCGGCGGCGAGGAGGCGGGCAAGGTTGGTGGCGTCGGCGGTGTCATCGTCGATGAGGATGAGCTCGCCGACGCCGAGGCGGGCCAGGAGCTCGACGACGATGCTGCCGACGCCGCCGAGGCCGGCGATTGCGACGCGGAGGCGGCGGAGCGCTGCCTGGCCCTGGTCACCGAAGAGCCTGGCCTGCCGGTCCCGGAGCCGGTCGCGGGTTACGCGCCCATCTGGCCGGGGGTGCAGGCGGATCAGGTTACCGGCGGGGATGACGGTCTCGGCGAGGTCGGCGCGGCTACCGTCGGGGAGCCACAGGTCGCCGGCTGCGGCCTGCGTGGTGACGACGAGGCCGCCTACGATCTGGCTGGTGATCTGCCGGAGCGCGGGGTAGCCGCGCTCATGGCTTGCCATGTCGATGCTGGAGAACGTGACGGTGCTGGTGCCGGAGTGGTTGTGCACGGCGAGGTAGGCGAGTTTCTCGTCGCGGGCGCGGATGGCAGCGTCGCGGACGAAGTCCGGTGCGAGGGCACGGTAGCCGGCGTGGCCGGGGACGTAGCCGGTGCCATCGGCCGCGATGATGAGTTCCCGGCCGAGCAGGCGCGGTCCGCGTGGCCCGGTGGTGTGCCCGGCCAGGATGACCGCGCCGTGCTCGTCGCCGTCTTCGCTGAACAGGTGGCGGGAGAGGTCGGCCCAGAGCCTGGGCGGGAGGGTCAGGCTCCATCCGCTGGCGGGCGGGTTCACTGGGCGGTCAGCCATGTGATCACCTTTTCCGCCTTGAGTGCCGCGTTGTCGACCGCCGGATTCCAGCCTTTCGATCTGCGGGACAGCTGCATGGCTGGCCGGTCCTGCCAGGTGACCTGCTGGATAGCCGGCCCGTGCTGCTGGCCGTCTGCGCGGGCGAGCTTCCCGGTGTAATGCGGGTACACGTCCGAGGCGGGGTAGGCGGCATTGACCTGGAAGCCTAGCCAGGTGACCGGCGGCTCGTAATGGCCGCCGACCTCGATGTCCGCGATGATCACGTATGAGCCGCCGGAGCCGTCCGGGGTTACTTCGACCGGCTTGCCGGCGAAGTGTGCCCGGACGGCCTCGACAGCCGCAGCGACGGCGGGGGTAAGCGTGGTCACGAGTTGTCGTCTGGCGCTACGGCCAGGAACTCCTCGCCGCGGTGGATCTCGACCGTGTCGATGTCGCCGATCACCTCGTACCGGTCCCCGCGCTTGAGCGACAGCTGGAAGCCGAGCTCGATCGCGACGCTCTGCGCGATAGCGGCCTGCTTGATCTCCAGGCCGGTCAGGCGCCTTTCGGGCAGGTCGACCGGCTGGCTGTTCACGCTGACCCAGGCCTCCCGGGGCCGTTGCCCGGCAGGGTTTTCCAGGGTGATATCGGTCATGTTGACCTCCTTGCCTATTGCCGGGATGGTGCCCGGCAGGTAGCGTCAATGTCAGAATCTCGCGACACTGTTTGATAAGTCGAACAAGATCAACGGTAGCACACTCGTGTTGGAGAAGTCGAACACTGATAGAAAGGTGACTCGGCCAGACTCTGGAGGAGACCCTGCCCATGCTCCGGACCCGTATCGACGTGCCCGGCCTGTACGCCGCCCTCGACGGAGCGCGACGTGCACGGGACCTGTCCTGGCGGCAGCTGGCCGCCGAAGTGGGATGCAGCCCGTCGACGATGACGCGGCTCGCCAACGGCCACCGGCCAGATGCCGACGCCTTCGTCGCGCTCACCACCTGGCTGAAGATGCCTGCGGAGAACTTCATCATCACCGACAGCCCGGAAACCGCTGACCAAGGTAACCAGCAGCCAGAGCTCATGGCACAGGTGGGTGTCCTGCTCCGCGCACGCCCGGATCTCAGCTCCGAGGTGAAAGCGCACCTGCAGGATGTCATCGAAGCAGCCTTGCGGCTGAACTCCGCCCAGCGCGCCGACCGGGACCGGTGAGAGGTGGTCAAGAAGCGTAGCAAGGCCGAACTCCGCCGGCTTGCCGCCGAAATCCGCGAAACGGATCTAGGGCTCACCGAGTTCCAGCGCCTGTGCCCATACCGGCTTGCCGAGGAGCACGGTACCGACGTGTACTCGCTGGAAGACCTCGCCGCTTCCGGCTGCCCCCTGCAGGCGATCGACTACTTCACCTCCGTAGATTCCGAAGCATGGTCAGCCGCCCTGGTACCCAACGGGACAGGCCGGTTCATCGTGGAAAACACGGTCCACCTACCGCGCCGGCGCCGGTCCAATGTCGCACACGAGATGGCGCACCTGCTCTTGGAGCATGAGTTTGACCGCGTCCTGTTCACCGATGGGAAGCGCGGTTGCCGCAATCCCGCAACCAGGGAGATGGAGGAGGAAGCCGCCGAGTTGTCCGGTGAACTCCTCCTTCCCGCAGCCGCTGCTGCGCGCGCCGCCGTGGCCGGAAAGACCGATGAGCAAGTCGGCGACCTTTTCGATGTCAGTACCGAGTTCGCGCGGTGGCGCCTGAACGTCACCGGTGCCCGCCTCATCGCACACAGGGCAGCCAGCAAGAGAGCTACGACCTCCGGCAGGACGCGACGCTGACGCAGTCAGGGAAGCGAGCACGGAGGAGCGGGCCGCCGCCCTGCCGATATCACCGCAGACACAATATGACCGTATTTCCGTGGCGATACCCGCAGAGCTACATATCCCCGGTTCTGTGCACCTCATCGGGTAGACGCCGAGATTCCCGCTGCCGTGCATATTCGCGGAATCGGATCAAAGCAAGCCTACATGACTTAGTGATTCAGTTAGCCAGTCGCCTTCAGCGATGTGCCCGTTCTCCAGGCTCTTGATCACGAGGGCTCTCTCGGCGCGATCGACGTGGAAGGTCGACCAGTTCTTGCATTCCGGGCAGTCGCGCGCGACCAGGAATGGTCGGAGCAAGTGCCATTGGTACTCGCTGTCGATGATGTACAGGCTGTCCTGTTCAAGGTCATTATTTGGATGCTCTGTTACCTGGGAAGGCACGATCGCATGGTCTCCCATCATCTGCCGGTAGCTGATCGTCGCGATGCCGCGGAACGTGTCCCATCGCGTGGAGTCGACGTAGACAAGCGGCCAGTCAGCCAGGAACTGCGCTTGCTCAACAAGAGTGGTGAGATCCGCAGCTGCCTCTGCGATGGCTCGTGGTATGTCGACTGGGTCGACACGCCGTAGGTGTGCTTCACCGTCTCGCCGGTTCTTGAGCCTGGTCCGCACAGCCTCGATTTCCGAATTTGTCGCGAGAGAAGCGAGATCCCGGAGGGGATGATTGACGGGTAGTTTCTTGACCGCGGGGCTATCACCGATTTCGCGAAGTACCGCTTTCCATTCGCCGAGTCCTGGACCGCGGCCTTCTGTAAGCCGACGGCGGACCCCGCTGAGAGCACCGATCGCGATGCCTGCCTCGCGTGAAACCGCGAGCCCTAGCAGTGCTGTGTAGCAGAGCAGCACCTCGCTAGCATCAAGGATTTCCCCGTACGCGCGAGTGGGTTCGTCCCGCCCGGCAGATGCCTGCACCCGGCGCCAGCGCAGAGCGATCGGGTACGGGAATCTGGTTCTCACGAAGTGGCCGAAATCGTCGACTAGCGTGGCCTCCTCAACCCGAAGGCGCAGCTTGCGACCGGCGGTGACAATGCGGTAACGGGCAGCGGCGGCACTATCGTCCAGGAAAGCTGACTGCAGCAGGCCATCTGCCTCACGCCGCCACGCTTCAAGGCGTTCGCCCGCCCTAACCACATGATCTAGCGCGGCAGCGAGTGCGTCGTCCGGCAATGGGATATCCAGCTTGCGAAGTTCGGCTCGACGCACATGTATGCCCTGATCAGAGCCCAGGGTAAGTGTGCGGGCCAGCGGAGAGCGGAGGAACAGCCTCGCGAACAGCCGGCGCTGCGGGCTTGCTGCCTCACGAGGTCGCAGGACCACGACATGCTGGTCAGCCACCGCAGGCAAGTCATCAGCAGAGACATCGGCAACGATCAAGCCGTTGCGATCGGTCGAGTGGTAGATCTCCCGGATGAGCAGGTCACCAGGCTGCAGCTGCCGGTCGGATATCACCTGAGCCCATCGTGACCGGTCATCTGGCGGGGCGATCGTTCCGTCACGCCCGATATCTCGGCCGCCGAGCACCCGGACTGCGCCCTCATCATCAGCTGCGCGAAGCAGGTTGTGATCCTGCGCCAGATTGACTCCTAGCGGCAGCAGTTCGAAGAGCTCGCCGAGCGGCACGACCCCGCCGTAACCCGTCAGGTCAGCGCGTCTAGCCAGGACAGTGGGGTCGTGCCGCTCGAACTGCAGGCTCTCACCGGCAGGCAGTGGATCCCGGATCGTGTACCCATATCGTCCCCGCTCCTGGCGCTGCGCCAGAAGCAGTCGGAAGTCTTCCTTGACTGAAACAGGATCAGGATTATCGGGGATGCGGAAGACCCGGAGCGCCAGCGACTTATGTTGCTTGGCCTGCAAGACTGCCATTGCCGCACCGAAACCAGAGTGAAGTCCCGGAACGGCTACCGTCTGGTAAATCACTATGGCAAGCTGCCAGTACGCAGCAAGAGTCTCTCGCACTGGCCTCGCGCGTTCCGAGGTAAACGCGCTCTCAGGCATCAAAGCGGCTAGAAGCGACCCAGGCCCTGCTGGACGGCATCCAAGCAGTACAGCCTCAGGAGGCAGAACACGACGTGGCCATGCATCTTTAACCGGATGCGCGCTTGGCGGCTCACCCCAAGGAGGAACGATCAGCACCGGTCCCTCGGCTAGGCGGCTCTGGACAGCGTCGGCGAGTTGCCCGATTTCATCAACGTCCAAACGCTGCCACGTCTGTCCCGCCGCCGCGGCAACACCCTTGACCCCCACCACAGCCGGGACACCCTTACCCAGATGGTCGAATGCTGCGGCAAGCAATTCATGAAGAAGCTGGCCGTCTTCACCAGCCGATCCCGAAGGTCTAGCCTGTGGCATTGCCGCCATTTCCCGGTTCATACTGACCAACTGAGGCGCAGCAGATCATGAGACTCTACTTGCTGACTTTTAACAGGTGTACGGCCTGATCGGCAACCCACTTTACCGGACTGAGACGACACCAAGAGGCGTGAAGATCACCGATCAACCCTGTACATTGCAGCGACAGGTCGAACACAAACGTGTAGCTATGTCTCCAACATCAGCCTGATCTCCTCGACTAGCTCACTCACCACGTGCGACCTCGTGTCGCAACAACCGGCACCGGCCACCAGTCCCGGCACCAGCGGTCACCCGATCATGACAAGCCAACCGTTATGACACTGGACGCGCGGGGGTAGCTCCGGAAGGTCCTCGGCGCCGCGATCAAGGAATAAGCGACTCAGCGAACCCGCAGGTCAGACCGGGTAACGATATTTCGAAGCGGTACAGGGCGTTTCAGTTCGGTGGTTCCGGTCCGCCGCAAGGTTGCGCATGCGAGGCTTTAACGTATGCAGCGGCTCGAAGCCAGCGAGAAGGCTCTCAGGAAGATATTCTGCGCGGACTACGACTTCTTGATCCCCGATTACCAGAGGCCGTATGCGTGGGGCAAGGACCAGACGGCCGAACTGCTCGACGACCTCACCATGGCACTTGGCCGGGACGAAGGCGAGCCGTACTTCCTGGGGTCAATAGTCCTGATCAAGCAGCCTGACGTGCCTCGGGCGGAGGTCGTCGACGGACAGCAGAGGCTGACGACCCTCACGCTCTTGTTCGCCGTGCTCGCCCATCTGACCGCCGACGAGGAGACTGCCCACGAATTGCGCGAGCTCATCCTTGAGCCAGGCAAAAAGCTGCTCGGGCTGGAGGCGAAGCCCAGGCTGGAGCTGCGCCCAAAGGACGCCGGGTTCTTCAGAAAGTACGTGCAGTCGTCCGAGCAGCTCGATGACCTGCAGGCACTGAATGACAACGAGCTGGACAGCGACGCACAGCGCGCTATCCAGGCCAACACGAAGCTCATTCAGGAGAAGCTGGACGGCTGGACTCCGGAACACAGGCTGGCACTTGGCCAGCTTCTCCTGCAGCGGACATATCTCGTCGTGGTCAGCACGGCAGACCTGGCCAGCGCCTACCGGATCTTCAACGTGCTGAATACCAGGGGCCTGGACCTGTCGCCTGCGGACGTTTTCAAGTCGCAGGTCATCGGCGCGATCAGCGAGAACGAGCGGGATGCCTACGCCCGCAAGTGGGAAGACGCTGAAGACGACCTCGGACGCGCCGACTTTGCCGACCTGTTCGGCCATATCCGGATGATCTTCAATAAGCAGCGGGCGAAAGAGGGGCTACTCAAGGAGTTCCCCGTACAAGTGCTCGCTGAATATCAGCCGGGCGGCATGCGGTCGTTCGTCGATGATGAACTCGTCCCGTACGCGCGGGCCTACTGCGAGATCCGCGACGCGAGCTACGGGCTGCCGCAGGTCGGCGGGGACCGGATCAACGTGTGGTTCCGGCGGCTTGTGCGACTGGACAACAACGACTGGTGGCCGGCCGCACTGTGGGCCATGCGCCACCACCGAGGTAATCCGGAGTTCCTCGACGGGTTCCTGCGGCGGCTGGAACGGCTCGCCGCAAGCATGCTGATCCGGCGTGTCTACACCACCCCGCGGGTGGAGAGGTACAGCAAGCTGCTGACTGAGCTCGGTAATGGCTGCGGGCTTGCCGCGCCGGCGTTCGATCTGGATCCCAGCGAGATCGCCGATACTGTCGCACTGCTGGATGGGAACCTTTATCAGGCCACCAGGGTACGCAAGTACGTACTGCTGCGCCTGGATGAGCTGCTATCTGCCGCGGACGGCCCGGTCTTCCAGCACAAGCTGATCACGATCGAGCATGTCCTGCCGCAGAAACCCGAGCCTGGATCAGAGTGGTGCGGGAAGTTCACCGCGGTTCAGCGTGCGGAGTGGACTCACCGGTTGGCCAACTTGGTCCTGCTCAACAGGACGAAGAACCCCGAAGCGGCCCGGTTCGGCTTCTGTACGAAGAAGGAGAAGTACTTCGGCGGCCCGAATGGCGTAACCACGTTCGCCCTCACCGTACAGGTTCTCGGTGTCGATGACTGGACGCCTGACATCCTTGAGAGCCGCCAGGCCGATCTCCTGAACAGGTTTATCGCGGAATGGAAGCTCGACATCAAGACACCATGAATGCGCAGATTGCCGCAAGGGCCGTCTGACCTCGTGGGCAGATTCCTGCGAATTTAGCTGACTGGTCAGCGTGATGTCGTGCAGATGAAGGGGGACCATCTTTCTGGGTGGTCTGGTTGCGCGTTGCGGAGGGCGCGGGCGGTTTCCCTAACGGCACGAGCGCTGTTTTCGGGGTGGAGGACAGGGGCTTCGTCTTTGATGCTGATGAGATCGTCGTACATTCGGCGGGCGAAGTCGGCGGTATGGTCGTCGGGGACCGGCCAGAGGGTGGCGATGACGTGTCGGTGCCGATTATTCGTCCGTGCTGGTCAGGCGGCATGCCGGTACTCGCGGAGGATGCCGCCGGGCCGGTCTCGTCTGCGGATATCGAGGTGCGTGATCTGCTCGGAATCGGTTATCGGTCCGGGTAGCGGGCGTAGGGGTGCGGCAGCCCGGAGTGTCCGGTGGGGACGGTGCTCGTTGTAGAAGTACTCGAACTCGCGGAGTGAGTGCAGGAGGTGGCACTGGTTCCAGATGAGCGTGCGGTCCAGGAGCTCGTGCCGGCAGGTCTGCACCCATCGCTCCATGATCGAGTTCATTCTGGGCATCTGGACCCCGCTGAGCACGACCTTGATACCCGCGTCCGTGAGCACATCGCCGAACAAGGCGGGGAACTTGCCGTCCCGGTCCCGGATCAGGAACCGCGCCCGGCTCCCGGTATCTTCAAAATCCATGACCAGGTTCCTCGCGGCCTGGGCGACCCAGGCCGCAGCGGGATGAGGAGTGGCGCCCAGGATCCGGATGCGCCGGGTGGCGTGCTCGATGACCGCCAGGACGTACAGACGGCCGCCGGTTAAGGTCACGGTCTCGAAGAAGTCGCAGGCGAGGAGCGCCCCGGCCTGGGAGCGGAGGAAGTCAGTCCAGGTAATGGAGGTGCGCTCGGGTGCCGGGTCAATCCCGGCATCGCGGAGGATCTCCCGCACGGTGGAGGCGGCGATCTTGAGGCCGAGGACAAGGAGTTCGCCGTGGATGCGCCGGTAACCCCAACAGGGATTCTCCCGGGCTAGGCGCAGCACCAGCTGGCCGATAGAACGGACGGCCCGGCCGGCCGGGGCGGGACCTGGCCGCGTGGCGGCGTGCCAGGAGATCCCGGTGCCAGCGCAGCACCGTGTCCGGCTGGACCAGCAGCCGGAACCGGCCGGGCATGTGCCGGGGAAGCCGGTGCAGCAGGGCGGTCAGGAACGCCCGGTCGGCGGGGGAGAACCGCGGCCGGGTCTTACCCAGTTGCCGTTCCAGCACCGTGATCTGGTGGCGTAGCGCCAGGATCTCGATGTCCTTGTCCCGGTCGCTCATCGGAAGAAGTCGCAGTAACGCGAATGCGCTCGTCACGCTCAGGTAGGCCAGTCGAAGCAGCACAGCCGGCCATCATGCCGCAGCGGGCGGACCTTCGGAGAGCAAACAGCACACGCGGCCTCGCCGGAACCCGTTAGCTGCCCTACCTGGGCGGATGATATTTTCGGAAAGCACAGGGTGCCGACAATCTTGTCCGCAGCCCTGACCAGGACGGATGAATAATCGGCACCCACAGGCCTGACTGTTGCGCTAGTCACATTACATTGAGGCATATTCCGTCATGCTTCGTACAATTTTCTGGTAGCTCTTACCAGCATCTACTGAAGCCCACTGGTCGTCGTATGGCCCTGCGAATTCCGGGGGAACAGGAAGCGCCGCAAACGGATTGTGGAATATCTCGAGTCGATGAGTGTGGTCCTTCACGGCGATCGCTGTGATCAGCGCCACCGCTGAGAAACTGGTGTTGAGCTTCCGCTGCAACCGGCCGGCGGACCCGAAGACGAGCCGACCCGGATCGTTCGAGCCTGTGTCTGAGTCATCACTCCACACGAACTCCAGCGCACCGAATAGCGCACCAGGAACGTCATACTCGCTGAACGCGATTTCTGAATTTGTGCTGGCGATGACAAGTATAAAGGGGAGACCGTGTCCGCGTGCCGCCTTAGCCTGTCGGCGCTTCTGATCGGAGTTGATTCCGCGCTGGACCACATGTCCCGGCGAACGGACAGATCCGGAATAAAATGATCCGTCCGGGTTGCGTTGGAGCCGGTACTCAGGCTCGTACACTTCGAGCACGATCTTACCAATTACCGGATGGCGTGCCACAAAGTCGGGTCTGGCACCCTCGTCGAACGGCTCGTAGCCGTAGGGCAGGTTCCGCTCGGCGAGGTAGGTGGCCATGATCATCTCGCCCGGCGTGTGCGGTCCGCCCGCGCCGACGGATCTCTGCTCGTTCGTCACCGCTACATCGTCCCACGCGGCATGACCGATGCTGCCCGCATCGTTACCGTGTCGGTTGCCTCGGGCATGCATCACCACCGCCAGCCGAAGGCAGCGTGTCATCGCCGCCATCGGAACCTGGACACGCAGATGAGCAGCTTCCGTTGAGCGAGTTGTGGACGATGAGGCACTTTGTGCCTGGGAGAAACCTGATCGAGATTGTCGGACCCCAGCAGTACCTTGATCACCATGACCGACGAACGGCTCAGGGCGCTGATGGTGAGTACGCGCCTCGATCCGTACTGCTCGGGCGGCCGGCGATTCGTTGGTGTGGTCGACGCCAATGCGCTGCTCAGCTGCGTGGGGAACGATTGCCGCAAGGGAACGTACTGGCGGTCCGGACTGCTGCGGATGACGGATAGAGGCATCGCCACCCTCTACGCGTCCGATCACGTCTACTGGGAGGTCTACGAGCACCTAGAGAAGATCGCTCGGTGGAGCAAGGTGCCCGTGGACGTGCTCCGCGCTCGCTTCGAGGCGAACTACCTGCCGGTCCTGCGCTTCGTCGCGGTGGACACCGCCGACGTCGTTGATCCCCAGGTGCTGGCGATCACCGACCCCGATGACGTACCGACCGGCCAGCTGGCCAAGCTGGTCGGGCCCTGCTTAGTCTTCTCGGAGGATCGGCACCTGCGCAAACCCGGTCTAGCTCCTGAGGACTGGCGTGCCATAACGGGGTTCGCGGTCGACCTGATCGAAGCCGCGGGGAAGCAGCAGGAAGTTGCGAGAGCGACCAACGGCCTCAGCATCCCGGTGTCTGGGGCGATTGAGCTGTGCAAGTTCGCAGGACGCCGGACAGGCGTATCCCCGTGGGTTATCGCTGGCGTGGCGGGAGCAGGCATTGCCATCTTCCTCAAGAGTCCAGAACGCTGGAAGGCGGCTGGCAAGTACGTCGCCCCGGTCTTCGACGCAATCAGCAAGGGGCTGAATGGCGCGGCATTGCAAGAGCAGCGCGGACTTCAGGGACTCCGGGAAGTCATGCTGCCGGCCCCGGCGCAGCCGTCTGTGAAGCAGCAAATCGGCATCATCTTGGCGCGGCAGCGTGAGCCCCTGCTGGCTCGCGAGGTCCAGGAGCACATGCTGGCGCACTTCCGAAGCGAACTAGTGCCCACCGTCGCCGAGGTCAGGAGCATGCTGAAGGATGGCTCCGAGTTCGTCCAGCCTGAGCGGTATCGGTGGCAGTTCGGGCGGGCGGCCGGGCCGTGGCGAGGCTAAGGCAAAGATGTCCCCCCGCCCTCTCCGAGAGATCATCAAACGAAGCGATTTCAAGAGACACAAGGATAATGGGAAAAAGGGAGAACAAGGGCGAAGCGCTCTTTGAGCGCTACCTGGACCACTGGGGTTACGGTGACTATGAACATCACCCCGAGCGGCTGAACCCGCCGAAGAAGCCTGATTACCTGATCAGGACCGAATTTGGTGAAGTCGTAGTCGAGGTCAAGTCATTTGACACTTGGGGCCTGCTTGAAAAGCTGAAAGATGAGCCGTTCGCCATGGAGTCGCTAGAGGAGACTCTTGGCCCGATCCGAGATGCGTTGAAGGAGGCAGCTAAGCAGCTGAAGGGAATCGAAGGACGTCCTCTAGTCGTGGCGCTCGCCAGTCCGGATAACCGGGTCCCGGTCAGCGCGCACTACATCATATCTGCCATGTACGGTGAGCTTGAGCTTTCCGTCCCTCTTGATCAGGCTCGGTCTGAGCAGTGGCGCACGGGACGCAACGGGCGTCTATACATCCCCGATGGCCGAGGTGTCAAACGCGGCTTTCATTCCGGCGTCTCGGCGGTAGCGGTCATTCACGAGAACCAATTGTCCTCGCCGCCCTCTGCGGCAGTCTCCAGCTTCGCAGTTGCAGCAGAAGCACAAGCCGTTGAAACAGTGGTAACGCTTGAGGTTTTCGAGACCATCAGTGATAGATGTATCCCCTTGCCAAGGCCGCTATTCGCTCACGAGGGAGACGAGCGATGGGCTTCATTCGGACAGGATTTGTACTGTCGTATCGGCTCCGCTCGGGGTGTCAGAGCAGCTGACCCGATGCTCCAGCGTCACGATTAGCAGCGCGTCAGCTCGCTGTCGAGCAGTTCAGCAGCGGCGTGACGAGTATGAGGCCTATCAACGCATTAACGCGAGAGTACTGCGAGGCGCTCGTGGTTGGCCGGGTTCGGGAGAGCCTGACGCTCGCGGGGCGCGCGGAGCGGGCGCGGGTTTTCCACGCGTTCGTTGGCGCGGTCCTCGGACTCGGACACCCGTGCGGCCGGTGTGTCAGACCGGCCACGTCGGCGATCCGGGAGAACATGAGGGACGCGAGGGTACCGAAGAGCATCAAGGCATGCGCCTCAGCTTGAGGGCTCTCGGGCGAAGCTCCGCTCAATAACGCCGATCGCCTGATCGTAGTCCTTGACCTTCTTGTAGGTAAGGTCGTCGATGCGCAGGAGATGCTCGATGGCCTCGAAGTGGGCGGTGGCCGATTTGATCTTGTCTTGCTCCTGCGGGCGTATAAGGGCGGGGTCGCTCTCGGCCTTGGTCTCGAAGACGAAGTACCGGC
>Ga0302181_10001371_pt1 | contig 18230 bp, 7 predicted proteins | sample I_Palsa_E3_3_FD_198786 | JGI IMG/M metagenome (GOLD analysis project Ga0302181, IMG submission 198786) | Peat permafrost microbial communities from Stordalen Mire near Abisko, Sweden - I_Palsa_E3_3 | ecosystem: Environmental > Terrestrial > Soil > Palsa > Peat permafrost | place: Sweden: Abisko...
CGCGAGGCTCATCCAGGGATGCGTGCTCGTCGCGCTCGGCCCGATGCGTGGGGCAGTAGACGCCGCGCACGCGACCGTCTTGCAGACCATAGGCGAGCCACACCTCACCGCGCCAGGCGAAGTGAAAGAAACGATCAACGCGCACGCCGCCCCGCTCGCGCGCAACGCCCCAGGCGGCAGTGACCACGCTACTGGGGATGCTCGACCGGCAGGAGCAGCCATCGGAAAGATATCCACTGGAGACGCACCGCAGTGGAGGATCCAGCGTGAGTACTTGGCCCAGATCGGGGCACGGCCTGTCGCTCTGAACTCCCTTTTCGTGCAGTTGCATGTAGTCCTTTTCGGACGACACAGACAAAACGGATCGAGGTTCATAGAAATATGGACGTCCGTTCTATATCTGGAGCTCTGGGCGCCTTACATTGCGCTGACCTACAGGGCCTCTTCCAGCGCAACTAGCCAACCTGCGGGGGGTTTCGATGGTGATGCGGGTATATGCCCTCCAGATGCGCTCCCGGAACGACGACGCGAGGCTCGTGCAGCGCCTGCAGGCAGGCGACGAAGGGGCGTTCGAGACGATCTTCAAGCGCCACCACGCGCCGCTGCTGTCCTACTGCCGGCACACGCTCGGCAACCGGGACGAGGCCGAGGACGCGCTGCAACAGGCCCTCATCAAAGCGCACCAGGCTCTACTCCATGGGACGGCGCCGCGCGAGCTGCGCCCGTGGCTGTACGCGATCGCGCGCAACTGCTGCCTGTCCGCAATCACCGCCCGGCGTGCAACCACACGCCTGGAGGAGCACACACCGGCGCTGGCGGGGCTCTCGGAGGAGGTCCACCGGCGCGAGGACCTGCGCGAGCTGGTCGCGGGGATCGGCCGCCTGCCCGAGGACCAGCGCTCAGCGCTGCTGCTGGCCGAGCTCGACGACCTGCCCCACCAGGCGATCGCCACGATCGTGGGGTGCGAGGTGAGCAAGGTCAAGGCGCTGATCTACCAGGCACGCACCGCTCTGATCGCTGACCGCGACGCGCTGGGCGCATCCTGTCAAGACATTCGTGAGGAGCTCTCGGTAGCGCATGGCGGCGAACTTCGACGCGGTCCGTTGCGCCGGCATCTGAAGCTGTGCGTCGGCTGCCGTGACTTCCAGCTCGCGGTGGGCGCGCAGCGCCAATCGCTCGGGGCGGTATTGCCGGTGCTGCCCAGCGCCGGCCTCGCGGCCGCGATCCTCGGCCACGGAGCGGCACACGCGGTTGGAGCGGCGAGCATCGGGGGAGCGAGCGCCGGCGGGGCGGGTGTGGGAGCGAGCGCCGCAGGTACCGGCGGGGCGGGGATCGCCGCGACCGGGACAGCGGCGAGCACCGCTGCCGTCGGCGCGGGCGCAGGAGCGGGAGGTGGTACGGGCATCGGCGCGATCGTCGGTGGTGGACTGATCACAAAGCTCGCCGCCGGCGGCGCGGTCGTTGCCCTGGCAACAGCCGGCGCGGTGACGGTTCACAACCGGGAGGCACACGCAAGTCCACACAGGGCCACTCGCTCGCAACTCTCCCTCGTCGGAGCAACAGGACGGAGGATCTCGGCCACTGACATCGCCGACTCCAGCTCGTCCCCGGCGCTGGCCGTGGGATCGCCGAGCGCGCTCGCACCAGCCGACGGCGCCGGCACAGCCAGCGTCTCAGGCACCGAACCAGCCGTGCAATTGTCGGGCCTCGGCGGCGCGGGCCCGCTCCTTGAGCCTGCCGCAACGCTCACTCCAAGCACTTCCACACCGAGTGGGGCGGCGCTCAGCAGCTCGGGGCAGCCCGTGGTGAGCACCGGACAGGGCAAGCGCGGCGCGGGAAGCGATCCAGGGGCGAGCGCAAAGCACGGCGCGGCGCTCCGTCGCCGGCGGGAACTCCTGCGCCGCAGGGCACTCCTGCGCCGGCTGCGCGCGGCACGTCGGCGCGCGCGTCGCAAAGCGCTCCGACATAAGCACCCCGTGGTCAAGCCCGTGGAACCTTCTGTGACGCCGGCGCCGGTCCGAACCCCGCATCGCAAAGGTGACTCCGCCCCGAGCTCGGGTGCGGTTGGGCAGCCCGGAACCTCCGCCAAGGAAGTCAGGGAAGCCCGAGAAGCCAAAGCGAAGAAGGCAAGAGAAGCCAAAGAAGCCCGGGAAGCGAAGGAAGCCACCGAAGCGAAAGAAGCTGAAGAAGCCCGGGAAGCTAAAGAAGCCACGGAAAAGAAAGCCAAAGAAGCGAAGGAAGCCAAAGAAGCCAGGGAAAAGAAAGTCAGGGAAGCCCGGGAAGCCAAAGAAGCGAAGGAAGCCGGGGACACAGGGGAATCAGGTTCGAAAGCAGCCGCGGGGAAGAAGGGTTCAGGCGCAGGATCGAGCTCGGGGAAGACAGAAGAACAACTGCCCAACCTTTGAGGTGACCGAACAGTCGTAGGCGTAGATGTTCAGTCATATCCACGCAACCTCAATGGGAGGAACGCATCATGCGTCTTCGTAAACTCGGTCCGGCTTTGGTAGCCGCGACCTCACTGCTGGCGGTGGCTCCGGCCGTCGCCTCAGCTCACAAGCACCCGAGCCCGCTCGGGCGCTGCTCGATCAGCATCCGAGTCGCGCCCAGAAGGATCCAGGCCCCCGAACAGGTCGAAGCCAAGGGCCGGCTGAGGTGCCGCCCCCATGCAAACGCAAGCGGTCAGATGGTCACGCTCTACGAGCACGCCGCCGGCACCGCCGGTTTCGTACCGGTCAAGAACACGACCACGACGACCGGTGGCTTCTATGAACTCTCCACAGGGCCCCTGAGCACGAACGCCTCCTTCTACGTTCGCTCGCACGGGGCGCAGAGCGCTAGCAGGCGCGTGAGAGTAGCCGCGCAGGTGACGCTCACAGGGCCGCCGGAAGGCACGCAGATCGAAACCGGCGTACCCGAGACGTTCAGCGGCACGGTCAACCCGACAGATGAAGGCGCGCGCGTGATCATGCAGCGCCAGAACGCGATCACCGGCGATGAATGGCACCGGATCGGCGTTGGCCTGGTCGGAGCGGGGGGCGCCTATTCGATCACGCACATCTTCCGCGTGCCCGGCGACGCGAGCATCCGCGTGCTCGTCCGCAGCGACGGGCTCAACGTCCCGAGCGAATCGGAAAACATGCTCGAGTACGAGATCTCCCAAGCGCAGAACCCGAGCCTGACGATCAACTCCTCGGCCGACCCGATCACCTACGGGCAGTCGGTGACGATCTCGGGGGTCCTCGCGGGGACCACTAAAAGCCAGCCGGTCACACTGCTGGCGCGCACCGTCCACCAGCACGGCTTTGCGCCGATTGCCCAGATCAGCACGGAAGCAAACGGCAGCTACAGCTTCCCGGCGCAGTCGCCAGTGAACAGCACGCTGTACGAGGTCAAGGGCACCGGGCAGAAGTCGGCGGTGCTGTACGAGGGCGTGAAGAACGTCCTCACCGCCGAAGTCTCGCCAACCACGGTTCAGGCCGGGGAAGCGCTGACGTTCAAAGGGACGGTCGCACCGGACCACACCGGGCACGTGATCTATCTGGAGCGTCAGAATGCCGCCGGCACGGGCTTTCATGTCGTGCAGGTCGGACGCGTGCTGCCGGGCTCGACGTACCTGATCGTCCACCAGTTCTACGTTCCGGGCACGAAGATCGTGCGGATCGACATCCCCGGCGGGCCGGACAACGGGCGCGCGGTCAGCCAGCTGTTCACGATCACCGTGACCCCGGCGCCGGCGTCTGCGCTGACACCGGAGGCGCCGAGCAACTCGTCGTCGCCGGCCGAAGGCCAGACGACGGGGTCCGAAGCGGAAACACCGCTCAGCGAATAACCACCGCTGACTGAAACAGGAAAGTACGCTGTGGCCGTCCCGGAGAGGGGGCGGCCACAGCGCGTTGTGGACTATTTCGGCGCGTTCGGCGTGAGCGCCGTCCAACCCTGAACGCCCCCTTTTGGACGTGCGTCGAATGACCGGCGCACAAAGGGGGTACACAATCAGGGGATGTCCACGAAAGAGCTGAGCCGCTCCTACGAGGAGGGGATCGCCGGTGGCAGCAACGCCACGGCGCACGACCGCAAGGTGTGGGAGTCGATCGGCGGTCGCAGCCTGAAGGAGCTGAGCGAAGCCGTCGCGCGCGGGTGCAGCCGGCGTGGCGTCTCGTTCAAATCGACCGAGGGCAGCGCGCAGGCGTTCCGCATCGACCCGATCCCGCGGGTGATCGACGCGCAGGAATGGAGCGAGCTGTCGGCCGGAGTGGCCCAGCGCGTGAAGGCGCTGGAATTGTTCGTGCGGGACGTGTACGGCGAGCGGCGGATCGTGGCAGCCGGCGTCGTCCCGGCCGGCAGCGTCGACAGCGCACACCACTACGAGCGCAAGCTGATGGGCATGGGCGAGGAGATCGGCTCCTGGATCACGGTCGCAGGCCTGGACCTGGTGCGTGACAGCGACGGCTCGTTCAAGGTGCTCGAGGACAATCTCCGCACCCCCTCCGGGATCGCCTACGCGGTCGCCACGCGCGAGGTGCTCGGCGAGCACCTGCCGCCACCGGCGGAGCTGCACGTGCGCTCGCTCGACACGGCGTTCAAGACGCTCGGCGAGGGCCTGCGCGAGGCCGCGCCGGCGGCGGCGGGCGAGGATCCGACGGTCGTGCTGCTCAGCGACGGCCAACTCAACTCCGCCTTCTACGAGCACGCGACGATCGCCGCCTATCTCGGTCTGCCGCTCGTGCTGCTCGACCAGCTGTCGGTCCGCGGCGGTCGCCTCTACGCGCGCCTGCCGGGCGGCGAGCGCGCGGTCGACGTGGTCTACCGGCGCACCGACGAGGACCGACTGGCCGACGACCGCGGCGAGCCGACTCTCCTCGCGCAGCTGCTGCTCGAGCCGGTGCTGAAAGGCACGCTCGCGTGCGTAAACGCGTTCGGGACGGGCGTTGCCGACGACAAGCTGATGCACGCCTACGTCGAGGAGATGGTGCGCTTCTACCTCGGCGAGGAGCCGATCCTGAAGTCGGTCCCCACCTACGACCCGACCCAGCCCGGGGTGCTGGAGATGGTGCTGGAGCGGATCGGAGAGCTGGTGATCAAGCCGCGCACCGGGCACGGCGGGCACGGCGTCGTCGTCGGGCCCCACGCCAAAGCGGAGGACCTGGAGCGGACCGCCGCCGCGGTCAAGCGCGCGCCCGAGCTGTACATCGCCCAGGAGACGGTGATGCTCTCGCGTCACCCGACCGTGACCGACGGGCACTTGGAGCTACGGCACATCGACCTGCGCCCGTTTGCGATCTCGAGCGGCGAGAGCGTTCACGTGCTCCCCGGCGGTCTGACGCGCGTGGCCTTCGAGCGCGGGGCGCTCGTCGTGAACTCCTCCCAGAATGGTGGCTCCAAGGACACCTGGGTACTCGCATGAGCCGGATCCATGCATTTCGACCCGATGTTCGCAAGATCCGGCTGGTCGGTTTCGTAGGGTTTTGGCATGCCGGTCCTGCCGAAAGAGGAGCTTGACATGAGCAAGCCGATGATCGGCGTGACGGTTTCGGAGATCCGCGCGAAGGAAGACGCGCAGCGCGTCCGCCACGGCGAGCCGACGCAGACGGAGATGACGCTCGGCCTGGCCTACATGCGCGCGATCGAGCGGGCCGGAGGACTGCCCGTGGCGCTGCCGCCACTAAAGAACGAGAACGTCGAGCCGCTGCTGGACCAGTTGTCCGGGTTGCTGCTCACCGGCGGACCGGATTTGGATCCGGCTTGCTACGGCGCCGAGCCGCATCCGGAGCTGGGGCCGATCGATCACGATGTGGACGTCTTCGAGATCGCGCTGTGCCGGCGCGCCGGCCGGCGCGAGATCCCGATCCTGGGGATCTGCAGGGGCATGCAGGTGCTGAACGTCGCCAGGCAGGGCAGCCTGATCCAGCACCTGCCCGACACCGGCGGCCCGATCGAGCACCGGCAGTCAGAGCCGGGCGATCGGACCACCCACGAGGTGCGGGTCGCACCCGACAGCGGCCTGGCGCAGACGACCGGCGGCGGTCCGGTGGACGTGAACTCGTTTCACCACCAGGCGATCGACCGGCTGGGTCTGGGATTGCGCGCAGTGGCGTGGGCGCAAGACGGGGTGATCGAGGCGATCGAGGCGGATGAGGGACAGGACGGACACTTCGTCCTGGGCGTACAGTGGCACGCGGAGACACTGATCGAGGAAGCTGAGCAGCTGGCGCTGTTCGAGCGCCTGGTGACGGCGGCCGAGCTGACCGCGCAGAGGAACTTCGGCGCACAGGATGCGGAGCTGACCGCGCAGAGCTCCAGCGAGCAGGAAGAGGAGGACTCCGGTGCCCACGCAATCTGAGACCCTCGGTTGGGCAGGCGAGAAAGCCCCGAGGAAGCTGGCCGAGGCGTTTGCGTCCGCGGTGTCCGGAGCGGGCGAGGAGGCTCGTCCCGTGGATATGAGCCGCGGAGCGTGGTCGGATTGGGCGCCCACCGGCGTCACCCCCTGGACGGTGGGGGTCGAGGAGGAGGTGATGCTGCTCGACCCGAGCGACTGGTCGCTCGCGTCGGAGGCCGACGCGGTGATGGCAAGACTGACAGGCGAACTGGAGTCGCACACGAGCACCGAGACCCACGGGTCGGCGCTCGAGCTGAGGACCGACCCGCACGAGCACGTGGGGGAAGGGCTGAGCCAGCTCGAGAGCCTGCGCGGCGAGCTGGCGGAGGAGCTCGCGACGCTCGGGTTGAAAGCGGCGGTCGCGGGGCTGCACCCGTTTACGCAGTGGCAGAGCACGAAGATCTCCGAGGGAGATCGCTACCGGTTCCTGTACGGGTCAATGCGCGAGCTGGCGCGCCGCGAGCCAACCTTCGCGCTGCACGTGCACGTGGCGGTGCCCGACCCGGAGAGCGCGATGCTCGCCGCCAACCGGCTGCGCACGCACCTGCCGCTGCTGCTGGCGCTGTCGGCGAACTCGCCGTTCTGGCAGGGTCGCGAGACGGGGCTTGCCTCCGCGCGCACTCCCCTGTTCCAAGCCTTCCCCCGCGTTGGGATTCCGCGCGCGTTTGCCGACTACGACGACTACGTCTCGACGATCGATCTGCTGCTGCGCTGCGAAGCGTTTCCCGAGCCGACATTCCTGTGGTGGGACGTGCGGCTGCAGCCGCGGTTCGGGACGATCGAGGTGCGGATCATGGACGCGCAGAGCACCGTGGCCGACTCGACGGCGCTGACGGCGCTCGTGCAGAGCCTGATCCGGCTGGAGGCGACCGAGGGCTCCGGTGCGGACCCGGCGATCGACCTGCCGGAGGTGATCGCCGAGAACCGCTTTCTCGCCGCGCGTGACGGTGCGGAGGCGAGCCTGATCGACGCGCGCTCGGGGCAGCGCGCCCTGGTCCCGGACGTGCTCGAGACGATCCTCGAGATGTGCGCCCCGCACGCCGAAGAGCTTGGCTGTGTCGAGGAGCTGCAGTGGACGCGGAGCCTCGCGAGCAACCCACGGCCGGTGCGCCAACTCGATCTCGCGCGGGGGCCGAACAAGCTGCCGGGCCTCGTCGAAGCGCTGTCCGCCCTGTTCTGAGCCGCAGCCCGCTCGATAGGCTGGCCCGTGCTCTTTCGCCGGGCCTCCAGACTCAGGACAGAGCTCACGTATGGCTGACGTAACTTCCCAGCAGCGGCAAGTGACAGATCGCGCGCCCAGACGCCGCCGGATCTCCACGCCGAAGGCAGTACTCGCCGTGGCGGTGCTGGGGAGCTTTATGGCGTTCGTCGACGCGACGATCGTGAACATCGCGGTGCCGAGCATCGCCAAGCATTTCGCGGGCTCGCCGCTGTCGAGCGTGTCGTGGGTGCTGAACGCCTACAACATCGTGTTCGCGGCGTTTCTCGTCGGCGGGGGGCAGCTGGCGGACCTGCTGGGTCGCAGGCGCGTGTTCACATCGGCGCTGCTCCTATTCACGCTCGCCTCCGCACTGTGCGCGGTGGCGCCGACGCTGAACTTCCTGATCGCCGCCCGCGCGATCCAGGCCGTCGGCGCCGCGGCGCTGGTGCCGAGCTCGCTGGCAATCGTGCTCGAGTCGCGGGAGGAGCGCGAGCGCATGCACGCGGTCGCGCTGTGGGCGGCGGTCGCGGCGCTGGCCGCCGGCATCGGCCCTCCACTCGGTGGTCTGCTGATCACCGCGTCGAGCTGGCGACTGGTGTTCCTCGTGAACATCCCGGTGGGCATCGTCGCCTACGTGCTGGCCAGGCGCGTGCTCGTGGAGAGCCGCGCGCCCGGACGCCGGCACATGCCGGATCTGCTGGGCGGAGTGGTGCTCGCACTGGCGATCGCGGCGCTCGTGCTCGGGGTCGTGAAGGGACAAGAATGGGGCTGGGGCAGCGCGCGCGTGATCGGAGCGTTCGCCGCGGCGCTCCTACTGGGCGTGTACTTCGTCCTGCGCACGAGCCGCCAGCGGGCACCGGTGATCGACCTGTCGCTGCTGCGGATCAGGGCGTTCGCGCTGTCGAACGGGGTCACGATCGTGATGGCGAGCGGCTTCTATGCCTACACGCTGTGCAACGTGCTGTTCCTGACGAGCGTCTGGCGCTACTCGATCCTGACAGCGGGCCTGGCGCTGACGCCGGGGCCGTTCACGGCGATGGCGGTCGCCGGGCCGGCCAGCCGTCTGGTCGAGCGGGTCGGCCATCGCCCGGTCGTCGTCCCCGGCGCGCTCGTATGGGCCGGGGGCATGGCCTGGTTCGCCTCGCAGCTCGGCGTCACGCCCGACTTTCTCGGCGGCTGGCTGCCGGGAATGTTGATTCTCGGCGTCGGCGCGGGGCTGACGTTCCCGACGCTGAGCGGCGCCGCCGTCGGCTCGGTGCCAGGGCCGCGGTTCGCGGTGGCGACGTCGTTGAACTCAGTCGCGCGCCAGCTCGGCGCCGCGCTGGGCGTGGCGATCCTGATCGCGATCCTCGGCAATCCGACGCCTTTGAATGCCCTGCACGCATTCGAGCACGGCTGGCTGTTCGCGGGGGCGTGCTTTGTCGCGGGCTCGCTGGCGTGCCTGGGCCTCGTCGTGGCGCGCCCGGGAGCGGCGCAGGGCGGCGAGCACGACGGGATCCCTATTGGAGGCCATGATAAAGAGAGACCCAGTGAGCGAGAGACCGATGTCCCGCAGCTAGGAAGCCTCGCGGAATCCGAGGGCGAGCACGCGGCCGTCGCACCTCAGAGTGCCGGCGAGTTCCTGCGCAAAGTTCACGTCTTCGCCGGGCTTTCACCGGAGCTGCTGGAGCAGGTCGCGGAGCTCGCGAGCGATGTGAGCCTGCCTCGCGGGGAGTGGCTGTTCAGAGAGGGCGAGCACGCAGACGGGGTATACGTTGTGCGCGTCGGGCACCTGGAGGTCGTGCAGGTGGGGCGGGACGGGGCGGACCCCGAAACGATCAACACGCTCACGAGGGGCGCGGTGCTGGGAGAGCTGGCGCTGCTGAGCGAGACGGTGCGCAGCGCCTCGATTCGCGCGCTGCGCGACACGGAGCTGTTGAAGATCTCCAAGGCGCACTTCGACTCGCTGCTGCGGGCGCAGCCAGAGCTGGCGCTGAGCTTGACGCGCGTGTTGAGCGCCCAGCTGCAGGCCAGCCGCGCGATCCCGGTGGCGCGGCGTGCCCGGCCGGTGACGATCGCCTTGCGCGCACTCGGGCCGGGTGTCCCGCTGCTCGATCTGGCTGATGAGCTGAGCCGCGCGATGTGTGAGTGGGGAAAGGTCGCTGTTGTCTATCCAGGGGAGCTCAGCGCGAGCAGCGGCGATGGCGACTCACGCCCGCGGGCGGCCGAGAAGGTCGAGACTCGCGCGCAGGCAAACGCACGCTTTGGCCCCTTGATCGAACGCTGCGAGCTCGACCACGACCAGGTGATCATGGTCTGTGGCGCCGGCGGGCCCGACCGAAAAGAGCAGGCGAGCGCGTGGGATGAGTTCTGCATCGCGCGCGCCGATCGCGTGGTCGCCGTGGTGGGCGGAACGATTACCCCGGAGCAGCTCACCGACCCAACCAGCCGCGCCGGGCCCAGCGATCCCACAAGCCCCAACGACCCCGCCAACATCGCCGGCGGAAACGGCCAAATGGCAGGCCTCCGCGGGTGCGATCTCGTCGGCTATGGCGTCCAACCGGGCTCCGGCGACCTGGCCGGGTGGATCGAGCGACTGGCGCCCGCGAGCACGTTTGCGATCTCCGCCGCCGGCGAGCGCCGTGGCGAGGTCGAGCGCATGGCACGTCGACTGGCCGGGAGGTCAGTGGGCGTGGTGCTGAGCGGCGGCGGCGCAAGGGCATTTGCCCACCTCGGCGTGCTCGACGTCCTGCTCGACGCGGGGATGCTCGTCGACCGCGTCGGCGGTGTGAGCATGGGCGCGTTCATCGGCGGCCTGCTCGCCGCCGGCCACGACAGCGCCGCGATCGACGCCTGCTGTTACGAGGAGTGGGTACGGCGTAACCCGATCAACGACTACACGCTACCCCGCAAGGCGCTGATCAAGGGGAACAAGGCCGAGGCGATGCTCGAACGCACCTTCGGGGAGGTGCGGCTGGAGGAGCTCGTACGGTCGTTCTACTGCGCGAGCGTGAACCTGCGCGGCAACAGGCTGGTGATCGATCGCGACGGGCCGATGACAGAGGCGGTCGGCGCCAGCATCTCGCTGCCGCTGATCGCGCCGCCGATGCGCCGCGACGGGGGCCTGCTGATCGACGGCTCGCTGCTCGACAACCTGCCGCTGCAGCCGATGAGCTCCAGCGGCGAGGGACCCGTGCTTGCGATCGACATCAAGGGCGGCGAGGAGCGCCCGAGGCGGACGGAGACTTCATCATCGGGGGTTCCGTCGCCAGGCGGCTCATCCACGAGCGAGCGACCGTCACCGAGCGACCGTCCCGCGCGCCTGCCTTCGCTGCCCGAGACGATGGCGCGTATTGCGCTGCTCTCGAGCGCCAACACCGACGAGGCCGCGCGCCGGCACGCCGACATGACGATCCGCGTGCGGGTCGAGGGGGTAGGCCTGCTCGAGTTTCACCAGATCGACGAGGCGCGCGCGGCTGGACGGCGAGCCGCGGAGTCAGCGCTCGAGGATGCGCCTGAGTGGCTGTTGCGCGGTTTGGCGAGACCGTCTGAGCTCACGGGGCGGCGCACCGTCGTGCGGGTGTAAGACGCGGTCAGCGGTCGGAGGGGCTCGGTTCAGTGGGTCGGGGCGCCTTGGCTTGGTGTCGATCAGGGCGCCTTGGCCAGGTAGTGATGCCCGGTGGTGACCTCGACGCGATGGTGATTGACCAGGTTCGTGACGGCCACCTTGTCGCGCGTGACCTTGATCAAGGTGCCATCGCAGAGATCCTCGGTCAGCCATTCCGTGCCCTGCACCGCCCCGGCGGCGTAGTTGCCCTTCGTCGAGAATTTCCCGTGCGCATTCGCCCAGAGTTTGCGCACGACGTGGCTGGCAGACGCCGCCGCGGCGCGCGCTTGAACAGAGCCGGCACGGGCAATATGGCTGCGCTCCCGCTTGGTCGGACAGACCGAGAAGTCCCCGCCGGTCAATTCCGCGATCACGAGTCCGTTGGGGCCCTGGCGGAGGATGAACTCGCCTTCGAAGAACTCTCCCGTCTGGGTCTTGCCGCCGGTCTCCGCCGTGGTCACGCTCACGGTTCCATGTGTCGCTTCGATCACCGACCCAAAGGGGACCTGTTGCAACGTTGACAGCGGCACAGACCTGCTCGCTCCCGGCAGCTGCACCAGCACTGTCCCGGCGACCGGCGCCACGTTGCCGGTCTTGGCCAGCAGTGGCGGCGGCACCGTGGGGGTGTTGGTGCTGATTTGCGCTTTTGGCTCGCCGCCTCCACCGCCTCCGCTCGGCCCGGAGGCCGGCGGGATCGGGGCAACCGTCACTTCGGCCGGCGCTGAGCTCGAGGTCGCAGAGTTAGGGTCGCCATCGTAGGCGGCCACGATTTCGTGGCGTCCAGCGGCGAGCGCCGACGTCGTGAAGCCGGCAGTCGTCACGCCGGCGGTCGTCGAGACTTCTCCTGTCCCGAGTGTCGTAACGCCATCGAAGAACGTGACCATCCCCGTTGGGTTACCGACCGGGCCCTGTCCCGTAGTGATCGTCGCGGTGAACGTCACCGACTGACCCTGCGTCGTCGTTTCCGGCCGCGCGATGAGCGCCGTGGACGTACTGTCGCGGTCGCGCTTGACGGCGATGATCGACGAGGACAAGCTTGCTTTGGAGTAGTCGCCGAGGAAATTGTTGGCCACGTTGGCAAATTCCCCGCCGATCGGAGCGGCGCCCGTGATCACGTTGAACTCGGCGCCCACCGGCGGCGCGTAACCTCCGAGGAGGTTGGGCAAGAGGGTCCCGCCGGGATGAAACGTTGCGCCACCGGAGAGGTTGACGATGCCAAAGCTCGTGGCACTGGCGAGATCGGGTTCGAGCTTGCCGTTGTTGACGAGCACGTCGCCACCGGTTGTGAGGGCGAGCGTCGCGGAGGCGGCGATCTGCAGGGCGCCTTCGTTTGTAGTGGTGGTGTTGTCATCTTGGCGCAGTTCGCCGCTCTTGACCTCGACGGTCCCATCGGCGGCGTTGGTCAGGTTCGCCTCGAGATATGTGGTATCGGTGGGAGCCGCCGTCTGCGCTTCGGTGATGCCCTTGTTTACGAGCTCGACGCCATGGACTGTGGCTATTCCGCTGGAGGGATCATCGAGCACGAACGTTCCCTCGTTGACGACTTCCCCGCTCGCGCCAGTGAGGTCGATCGAGGAGTTGTGGCCTGGGATGGCGTCGGCCACGACCGTCTGCCCGGCTGGGATGGCTCCGCTCAAGCTCGAGCTATCGATCAGATCGAACGTCCCCCCACCGCTCACGTCCGTAAGCACGCCCCCGAAGAGCTCCACCGGGCTGCCCGACTGCTCAGAAGACCCCGCTTCCTGCGTCCAGGAGGCACCGCTGTCCAGTTCGAGTTTCCCGCTGTTGGTCAGTGAGCTCTTGTTCACGATCAGATCGTCGCCCGCCGTGGCCTCGAACTCCGCACCAGCGGCAATGCTGAAGGCGCCTTCGTTTGTGGTGATGGTGTTGTCGTCCTGGCGCAATTCGCCCGCGATCACGTTAACGACCCCACCGCTGCCATTCAGAAGCGGGGCCTCGAGGTAGTTCAACGAGGCTTCCGTGAACGAGGTGAAGGTGCCCACGTTGTCCAACTGCGAGCCATGTATATCGGCATCCCCGCCACCGGCATTGGCGAGCAACGCGATCGTGCCGTCGTTAGTGACCGTGCCCGACAGGTTGATGTACGCGTTATGGCCGGCAATCGCATCGGCCGTGACCGTCTGCCCAGCCGGCACGGTCCCGATCAACGTCGGACTATCGATCAGATCGAAGGTGCCCTTCCCGCTCACGTCAGTCAACGTGCCACTGAACATCGAAACCGGATTACCACTCTGCGCCGCAGAACCAGCTTCCTGCGACCACGACGCACCATTCGTGAGAGTCACGCCGCCGGCATTCGAGAACACACCCTTATTCACAAACACATCGTCGCCAGTCGTGGCCTGGAAAATGCCCGCACCTTCGACCTTAAACGTACCTTCGTTCGTCGTCGTCGTGTTGTCGTCCTGACGCAATTCGCCGCTCTGCACTTCGACCGTCGCACCTGGGGTGTTCGTGAGCGGGACCTCCAGATAATTCAACTGACCCGCTGACTGTGCGCTGAGCAGGCCGTCGTTGACGAAGCTCGAGGAGCCCGTGGTGCCGAGCAGGTCTGCGTAGCCACCACCGGAAGCGGAGAGCAGCACCACCGTCCCTTCGTTGACCACGGTTGCCGGGATCTCGATCGTCGCGTTGTGGCCGGGGATGGCGTCGGCTGTGACTGTCTGTCCCGCTGGAATGGTTCCGCTCAAAGTTGTGCTGTCGATCAGATCGAAGCTCCTCGCGCCGCTCACGTCGGTCAACGCGCCGCCGAACAGCGTGACCGCGTTGCCGCTCTGTTCGGTGGATCCCGATTCCTGTATCCAGGAGGCGCCACTGGACAGTTCGAGCTTCCCGCTGTTGGCCAGTGAGCTCTTGTTCACGATCAAATCATCGCCGGCCGTAGCCTCAAACTCCGCACCAGCGGCAATGCTGAAGGCGCCTTCGTTTGTGGTCGTAGTGTTGTCGTCCTGACGCAGTTCACCACCCTCCACATCCAGAACCCCACCGGCACCAGTGGTCAAACCAACCTCGAGGTAGCTCGCGTTGCTCGTTTCCGAATCCGCGCTCAACACGCCCAGATTGTTCAGCTGCGTGCCATGCACGATCGCCTCTCCGCCACCGACAGGAGAGACCAGCGCGAGGGTGCCGTTGTTGGTGACGGTACCGGAGATTGCGATCGAGGCATTGTGGCCCGGGATCGCGTCGGCCACGACCGTCTGCCCCGCTGGAATGGTTCCGCTCAAAGTCGTGCTGTCGATCAGATCGAACGTCCCCCCACCGCTCACGTCCGTAAGCACGCCGCCGAAGAGCTCCACCGGGCTGCCCGACTGTTCAGCAGACCCCGCTTCCTGCGTCCAGGAGGCACCACTCGACAGGGCGATCGCCCCGCCGTCAGCGACCGAGCTCTTGTTCACAATCAAATCATCGCCCGCCGTAGCCGCAAACTCCGCACCAGCCCCAACCTCAAAAGCACCTTCATTGGTGGTCGTCGTGTTGTCGTCCTGACGCAGTTCACCACCCTTCACATCCAAAGTCCCAACATTCGTCAGATTCACCTCCAGGAAGTTAGTGGAGGTGGCCGACGAGAGCACTTCTCCGTGATTGACGATCGTCGCCGACCCCTGAACGGTCGCACTGGCGCCGGCGCTTTCCAGGTCCAGTACTCCCGCCTGGTCGATCGTGCTGCTCGCGGCAAGGCTGAACGTTCCCGAGGTGAGCCCACCCACGAGCAGCGTCTGCTTCGTCGAGCCCGAGCTCGTGCCGAGCGTCAGCGATTTGACACTCACGCTGCCGGTGAGCGTCACCGTGTATTCACCGGAGGTCGTGATGCAGACTTCGTCGCTCGACGTGGGCACAGATCCAGTTGACCAATTGGCTGGAGTGCTCCAGGGGCCGCTTTCGGCTCTGGCCCACGAGTCGGTGCAGCCGGCCGCAAGAGCGTCCGCGGGCATCAACGCCGCCAGCACGACCGCGGCGCTTACGCTCATGACGACGGTCGCAATCAATCGCGCCGTGCTCATCCGTGACCACGGCGCGAGTCCCCCCATGGGCGGTCTCCTGGTTGGCATCGGTTGTATCGGTGGCTCTGCGCGCCCGTCAGGGCGCCTTCGCCAGGTAGTGGTGCCCCGTCGTGACCTCGACGTGGCGGTGGTTCACCAGGTTTGTGACGGCCACCTTGTCGCGCGTGACCTTGATCAAGGTGCCATCACACAGATCCTCAGTCAACCATTCCGTCCCCTGCACCGCCCCGGCGGCGTAGTTGCCCTTCGTCGAGAATTTGCCGTGCGCGTTGGCCCACAGTTTGCGCACGACGTGGCTGGCAGACGCGGACGCCGCGCTGGCCGCCGGCGCCAACTCCGTGCGCGCGATGTGGCTGCGCTCCTGCTTGGTCGGGCAGACAGCGAAGTTGCCGCCAGTCAATTCAGCGATCACGACCCCATTAGCTCCCTGCCTGAGAATAAACTCCCCTTCGAAGAACTCCCCCGTCTGCGTCTTCCCACCCGGCTCCGCCGTCGTCACGCTCACGACGCCGTTCGTCGCTTCGATCACCGACCCAAACGGGATCTGCCGCAAAGTTGACAAAGAAACGAATTTGCTCGTCCCGGGCAGCTTCACCAGCACCGTCCCGGACACCGGCGCGACGTTGCCGGTTTTGACGAGCACCGGTGCAGACACGACTGGAGGCACGATAAGAGGATGGACCAAGACGTCCGGGAAAACGAGGCTCGCTGCTTTGACGGTTGGTTCACCGCCGCCTCCGCCTTTATTTTCTTCACCCGGCGGAAGATCTTCGTAGCAGTTCCATGAAAAAGCGGTATTGGGTTCGCTCGCGTACCCATAGGCGGCCACGCTGTACTGGAGGGTGCAGAGATTTTCCATGCTCGGAGCGGGACCAGTGGTCGCGATTTCAACCGCGTGCCCGTTATCTTCGACACAGGCCCAGTTGTTGTAGGCGTAGTCCGGGCCATTGACTTCGCCCTTCAAATAGGCCGCCGCACTCCCACCGTTCCCATCATCGCCAATCCTTTCGCAATATCCGGCGATGTTCATACCGCCGAGTTCCTTCGGCGGCACGTACACATACTTGTATTCGTCACCCGCCGTGAAGGGCGATGTCCCGTGCGACGTGGTCACGGTCACGTTGACGACGCCGAGAGCGCCGGCGGGACTCGTCGCCGTGATCTCTTTGCCCGAATCGACGGTTACGTTCGTGGCGGGATTCGCGCCAAAGTGGACTTCCGCACCTGGCAGGAATTCGGTGCCGATGATCGTCACTTTGGTCGCACCCAATTCGGTGCCGTACGTTGGGGCGATCTCTCCAATCGTCGGTTGGCTTGGGGTCGTGTAGGTGAACTCGTCAGTCGCTTCGGCCGGCGAGGCGCCGGCCGGGTTCGTGACGGTCACATGCAGGTTGCTGCCGCTCCCAGCGGGGCTGGTCGCCGTGATTTCGCTCGCCGAGTCGACCGTCACGTTCAGCGCCAGTTTGGATTCGAATTCGACGCCCGCGCCTTCGGCGAAACCGCTGCCGTGGATCGTCACTTCGGTGCTGCCCGCTTCAGAGCCGGTTTCGGGACTGATGGAAGTGACGTTCGGCTTGATCGTGCGCGCGAGCTCGGCGATTGCGTGGGAGCTCTGGCCGGCGACGTAGACGCTGGTGCCGTCGGGGCTGACCGTCACGCGCCGTGCTTCTCCGAGACCGGTCAGTTCATTAAATCCAGACCCACAGCCACTGGGCTCAGAGGTTACGCATTCATAGGGACTTTCCAGCTGCTCGAGTTCCCCTTCAGTCGATTCGCGAGCAAACGCCACCTCGGCATCGTCAGTTGAGCCGCTTGCATAGAGATTCTTGCCGTCCGGGCTGATCGCCACGCCGAGTGCTCCTTCGATGCCCTTGGCCGGCGAGCACCTCGCCGTTTGTCCCGTTATCGCTTCGGTCGTCACACATGCATTGGGCGTCTGACTCTGCGTGAGACCACCTGTGGAGACGTTGCGAGTCAGCTCGATGACCGCATTGTCCTTGTATGAGTTTGTGTAGACGTTCTTGCCGTCGGGACTGATCACGAGATCCTCGGGACCATCGATCGCCGTGCCGAGCAGGCATTCGTGGTTGGCTTCGCTGATGCAGGCTTCCGTTGTGGGGAGCTGCGTGAGCGCGCCCCCCGCTTCGCGTTTGAAGGAGGCGATCGCGCCCGCACCTTCCGTTCCACCCGCGGCCACGTAGACGTCTTCGCCGCCGGGGCTCACGACGACACCGATGGCGTGTTCGAGCCCGATTGCGCTCGTATCGCCACATCCACTCGCGACGACACTGCTGATGCAGTCATTGGGCGAAGGCAACTGTTCAAGCGCGCCGTTTCCGGTATTACGCGAGAACTCCGCGACCGCCTGATCTCCAAAGCCGGTCACGTAGACGTTTTCGCCGCCCGGGCTCACCACCATGCCGTATGGGTCATTGAGTCCCTTGGCTTCGTGCATCGTACATTCGGCGTCCGCTTCGCTGATACAGCCGATCTCGCTCAGCAGGCCGCTTTCGGTGTTACGGCTGAACTCGACGATGCTGTTCGTAGCTTGGGAGATCACATAGGCATTCTCGCCATCGGGGCTGATCGCGATCGCCGCCGGATGACCGATAACCGCGACTTCCTTGGTCTCGTTTTCAGGCGCGCACACCGTTGTTGCGCTTGTCACGCAGCCAATGACCGTCAGCGCTCCATTGGCCTGGTTGCGCGAGTACTCGACCAGCGCGCCGTTGATCGCGACCGAATAGGCATTCTTGTCATCAGGGCTGACCTGCACCTCGTAGGTGGAGCTCAACCCGGAGGGCACCCGCGTGGCGCACGCGGGCGTGCCACCGGCTTCTTCTTCGCTGACGCAGTTGAACGACGGCAGCTGCGAGAGCGCACCGCTCGGGACGGAGGCGCCCGCCCCCGACGGGATCACCGCCGACAGAACCCCAACCGCGATCAGCGCGAGCGCAATCGACAGCGTCGCGATCCGCACAGATCGCAACAGGCCCCCTCCGGTTTCGGCTCTAGCGGTTAGCATCGGCGCGTGTACGAGGCGCG
>Ga0302181_10001372_pt1 | contig 18221 bp, 18 predicted proteins | sample I_Palsa_E3_3_FD_198786 | JGI IMG/M metagenome (GOLD analysis project Ga0302181, IMG submission 198786) | Peat permafrost microbial communities from Stordalen Mire near Abisko, Sweden - I_Palsa_E3_3 | ecosystem: Environmental > Terrestrial > Soil > Palsa > Peat permafrost | place: Sweden...
GGCATGTCGACCTACTCGGACCGTAACCGTGCCCGCGTCGGGCGCTTCGACGACGGCATGACAACGGCCGCTGAGCACGGTCAGGCGCCAATCGCCAGGATCGACCCCGGAACCGCACACGATGCCTCGCGGCGTAGAGCGCGCTGGGTGTGAAACGCGCCTGAGGCTGGCGGCTCCCAGCCAGCGCCAAACGGGCACGATGGCTCGGGCGAGTTGGGCGCGATCGTGTGACGTTTGACGGTGGTGCCCCATAGTTCGAATCGTTGGGGGTGAGACGAACTCGCTGCCCTGGGCGGCCGCGCGAAGCAAACGAACGTCCCGTTCTTAGCGACCTGGAGGACATCCGCGATCTGGTGGCGTGGCGCGTCTAGCGGCGATGGGGGTCGCCGGCTCGCGCAAGGCTCGGGCGACGTGTTGGCGTCCGCGGGACAGGCGGCTGGTGATCGTTGCTTCGCGCGTGTGTAGGTGACGCGCGGCCTGCTTGTAGGAGAGTCCGATGACGTCGATCGCGACCACCGCGTCTCGATAGTGCTTGGGGGCGGCGGCGATCGCGGCCATCAGCTCGCGGGCGGCGGGGACGGCAGCGACGTCGGGTTGGCAGCGGCAATCATTCTCGAGCAGCGGCACCGTGGGTGGGCGTCGCGCAGCAGCGCGATGACGATTGGCGTGGGTGTTGCGCAGCGCTCGCAGCAGGTAACCCGCGTCGTCGCCGCAGCGCAGCAAACGCGGGCGCGTGAGCACCCGGGCGAACGTCTCTTGGACGAGATCGTCGGCTTCGTGACGCGAGCCGCACAGCGACCACGCAACGCGATAGAGCAAGTCGATGTGGTCAGGCAGGCACGCCGGATCAAGCTGGTGCAGCGGAAGTTGAGAGTCCGCGTTCGGTTGACGGCTCTCGGGCGAGCAACCGGGAAGTTTGGCGCCCGACGCGCTCACGGGATCGCCACCTCGCGGACCTCTTGCGCGACCGTGCGATCCGCGACATACCCCGGCAGCTGCGCCAGCGCTGCCGCGCCATCGGCGGCGCGCACCGTCCCCCACAGGCGGTGGCCGCCGCTCGCGCACGAGCCGAGCCGGCGCCCCCTGCGCAACGGCCTGCGATACCCCTTCCAGGCCGCGATCGCGCTCCGGCATTCCTCGGGACGATGCTCGTGGTAGAGGATGAATGTCCGCCCCCGCCAAGGCCCGCCGCCGAGACCCTGGTCCGCTGGCGGGTACATCCTGGAGCCGGCCGGTGAATGTGTGGGGTCTGACCGCGCGGCGGGGCGATCGCGGCCGGCTCTCAGCATCCTCGCCTCCCACCGCGTGGGCGCTCGACGTCTGCTGAAGCCGTCGGGCGGCGCGCGGCAAGTCCTCCGCAGTGCCGCAGTAGCTCCTCGGCGAGCCGCTCGCCAATGTCCCGGCGTCCGGCGCGGCGGCGATGTTTCACGATCGCGTCGAGCATGTCCTCGACCTCGCCCGGCTCGATCTCGACCTCAGCGCCGCGGTCGTGGATCTCCTCGTCGCTGCGGTGGCCGCCGCACGCCGCTCGTTCGTCGGGCCTGCGCGTCACCTGAGCGATCGCCAGCGCCACGACTGCGACCGAGCCCGCCACCCCGAACATGATCAACAGGACAGAATTCATCGTGTAGCTCGATCGGTGCGCGAGGCGCGGGCGTGCCCCGAGCCGGCCACCGGAGTGGCTGGCGTGCCGATCGTGCGTGTTGCGGTTCTCGGGAACATGTGGTCGACCACGATGTGAGGTTCGGCTCGACGGACTGCCAGCACATCAGCGCGAACGCGACTGGAGACCAACCTACTATACAGCATCGTAGCCAGCTCCATCGCAGCTTCTTCAGCGACACCTCCTTGGAGTCACCCCCAGCTACGCTGTTCTGTAGTAGCTACTGATGCTAATGACACGTGCGCGGCAGCACGTTCCCAGCGCCGAGCCGTCTCCGAGCTGGCATAGTAGGCAACACAACCGCCCGGCATGAGCTCCGCGCCAGGCAAGGTTGTATGACGGCGAGCGGCGCGGCTGATCCAAACAATGATCTTGGTTCACAGAGTGTGTGCCGACCTCCGAGCCTCTTAGAGTCGCGCTCGTCACGAGTTTGTGGTCGCGTCAGCGAAGTTCTAACCCGCCAGGCTCGCCCGACGGAGTCCGCGTAGCATCGCGGCGAAGACTCCGTGATGGACCGGGTAGAGCAGGTACCAATAGGCGAGGCCGACATACCCGGCTGGGTCAAATACCGTCGTCTGACGTATCTCGGTGCCGTCGTCGTGGGGATCGACGTCGAACTGCAGCCACAGTCGTCCGGGCATCTTCATCTCGGCCGCGAGCAGGAGTCGTCGCCCCGGTTCAATGCGCTCGACGCGCCAGAAGTCGACCGTGTCTCCTACGCGGAGGTCATGCGGATCGCGGCGTCCGGACCTCAGTCCCTCGCCCCCGCGCAATCTGTCGATCAACCCGCGTAGCCTCCAGAACCAGTCCATGGCATACCAACCGGTCGGGCCGCCGATGCGCTGGATGGGTGCGAACGCCTCCTCCGCCCGCCGCCCTACGCGCACCACGCGTGAGCTCACCATACGGCGCTTGAATGGGATGCCGCCCCAACGCGACGCCAGCCCTGGCGCGAGCACCTCGGACCACCGAGTCTCGGCAAACGCGTGATCCTCTCCTGCGAGCGCGTGCTCGATCGCCTTGGCCAGCCCGCGTGGCGTGATCGAGAAGACGTCGCAGGCCGTACTGCTCTGCACCACGGTCTCGTTGCGAAGGCTCTCGACCATCGCGGCGGCGATGCGTCCGTGTAGGGGCATCAGCAAGCCGAGCAACAGACGAGACGCCCGCGCCGCGATCACCGGCGTCGGGATCACCCGCCTGCGCAGCCTTCGCTGGCGAGCGTACTCGCGCATCACGTCCGCGTAGCTCACGCGGTCATTACCGCCAATCTCGACGATCGTGCTCGCCGCGTGATCAAACGTGAGGGCTGCGACCAGATAGTCGATGACGTCGTCGATCGCGATCGGTTGGGCGGCGGTCTCGACCCAGCGCGGAGCCGGGATCGCCGGCAGACGCTCGACGAGAGCACGGACGGTTTCGAAGGACGCGCTCCCTGAGCCGATTACGATCGACGCTCGAAGCTCGATCGTCGCCACGCCCGAGCCGCGCAGGATGTCGCCGACCTCCTGTCGGCTGGCGAGGTGGGCGGAAAGATCCTCACCGGATCCGAGCCCGCCGAGATACACGATCCGACCGACGCCGGCGGCTCGAGCAGCCTGGGCGAAGTTGATCGCCGCACGGCGGTCGAGGTCCTCGAAGTTGCCCGATGCCCCCATCGAATGCACCAGGTAGCACGCAGTCTGCACACCGTCCATGGCGGAGGCGAGCGATTGACGATCGAGCAGGTCACCGACGACGACCTGTGTGCCAACGGCGACCCGCTCCGCCAGAGCCTCGGGTCGACGGGTCAAGCAACGCACCCGGCGGTCCGCTTGCTCCAGCCGATCGAGTAGGCGCCCACCGATGTAACCGGTCGCGCCAGTGAGGAGGACCGGGTCACGCGACTCATGTGTCAGGGCTGCCGGAGCCATGACACGAAGACTACTACACCAAGTCGTAGTACATTCGCGACGGTAGGGGACCCGTTCCGCGATCCCCACACAGCCATCGGGCCTTACCAAGTCAACACGACCTCGCGCGAGCTGCCCGGCCGGATCCTACTCGCGGCTGCCTACCGACGTCTCAACGCTGTGAGCCCCGCCCGCGTGCGCTGTCCATGACGGCAACCGACGGCACGGTCGATCCGAGCCCCTTGCCCGAGCCGGCCTTCCGGAGCCACAACGACCAACCAATCACTTGGCCGCCCGGCGCCCGTCCGGCCATTCGTCGCATTGAGGCGTCCGTGTGAACCCAGCAGGCGCGAGGGCTGGCGAATTCAACTGGCACCGACGCGGGAAAAGCGTTAGGGATGGCGTCGGACAACGACGCCACATAGTAGTCGGATCGCATGAACGACGACACCGGCGCCGCCCGATCTCGCCTCGTCGCCGAATGTCAGTGGCTCCGCCCGCCGACTGACGGCTGAGCGAGTCGTCGAATCGGTGGCGTGCCCCCCACCGCTTCCTCCCACTAGTAGCACTAGCGGTAGACCCCCCGGAAACGGGGTGTGGCCGCTCCTGCGGTCGACCGCCGGCGGTCCCCACGCCCTGTGCGTCAAAAGCAAACCGCGGGTCGACGGAATGTTCTCCGATCGTTTGCCCCATCCATCTCGCCGAGGTGTCACTCGCCGTCAACCATGGCGGTTTCAGCGTCACAAGGCTCGCCGCCATAACAACTACATAAAGTCGTAGATTCGGGAATGATCCGGCCGTCAACGGTGTCCTCTCTTGTAGACCCCAATCCGACTCCAGCGCTTTGACCCAGGTGGCTGCGTTCAGAGTCGGACCCACATCATCAAAGGAGTGGACGTTCATGAAGATCAAATACCTCGCCTCCGTCGGCCTTTCCATCGTTATCGCCGGCATCGCGGTGGTCGTGTTGGCGACCGGCGGGAGCGCCAAGACCCGCCCGCAGCAATCCGCTCCTGCAGGCTCTGCCGTCAGCGTCCGCGGCACCTCGTTGGGCAAAACGCTCGTCGACGCCCAGGGCCGCACGCTGTACCTCTTCGAGGGTGACAAAGCCAATGTCAGCACTCTGTCTAGCGCTGGTCTGTCGGTCTGGCCGCGGTTCGTCGCGACCGGAGCGGTCAAAGCCGTCGGTGGAGCCCAGGGAGCGAAGATCGGCACGATCACGAGCCCGAGCGGTGTCCGACAGGTGACTTACAACGGCCATCCGCTCTACTACTACGTGGGCGACTCCAAGCCAGGCAGCACCCGCGGCCAGAACCTGAACGAGTTCGGTGCCCTGTGGTATGTCCTCGACCCCACGGGTAACGCCGTCAGGAGCGCCCCGACGAAGACCAATGCCGCTCCGGCCGCCCCGACGTCCAGCTACTCGTACTGAGATCGGCGATGGCTGACGGGCCAGAGCAGGGTGCTCACCTCGGCCGGCCACTCGGCACACCATCCGGTGAGCCGGCGCGAGCGGCTGACATTCCATGGTCTGGAGCGTAGGTAAACGGAAAGCCTTGCCACGGCGCGACACCGTGGCAAGGCTGCAGTCCTATCCGTCGTGCCACGATGCGACGGCCACGAGCCGTCGATCCCGTTCTATAGGCCCTGTTCTCTCCGTGCCGGGCTTGATTGCCGTGTGGGCTGGGAGTAGGCCCGCGCCGGGTCGACGATGAGAACCAGAGCGCGACAGCGGTCGGGCGCGCTGGTCGAGCGCGCGGGCGAGCTCGCCGAGATCGAGCGGGGACTCGATCGGGTGGAATCCGGCGAGCCGTGGTCCGTTCAGCTGGTTGGCAAGCCGGGGATCGGCAAGACGCGGCTGTTGGCGGAGCTCTGCGTCCGGGCTGAGCAGCCGCTCGACGGGCGCGCCGCCGAGTTCGAGCGCGACATCCCGTTCGGCGTCGTGGTCGACGCCCTGAACGACTACTTTGGGGATTCGATCCCGCTCTGTTGCGCTCGCTCGAGGACGATGCGCTCGCCGAGCTGGCGTGGGTGTCTTCCCCCGTATCACCCGGCTCCGGTTAGCGCCCAGGCGGCGAGCTGCCCTACGGCGCGTCGATCGACCATCGCCGCTTGCTCTGGACAATCACCGCAGCGACATACCGGCTGAAGGCGAGCTTCTGCTGCCCGGGCCCGGCCTACATCCCAGTTCGTACGCATCGGCGACCGTGTCGCGGGCCTCGCGCCCGCTCACGTAGTCGTCCACGAGGATCAATCATGTCCGGCTCGAACTCCAGCGTGCCCGCGTCTGACTCGGCGAGCAAAGACACGACCGTGGTGTGTTGCCCACACCGTCGGTCTCCGAACTCGCGCGACGGCAGCACACGGATGCGTCGCCTCCGGGGGCCGACTGGGAGAGCGACGCGGCGGAAGCTGGGCCACCGCTGCGGCGCTGTCAGCCGCCTCTACCGTCCACCACAGTCGATGGCCGCCGGTCGCGCATGATCCCAACGGGCGCGCGTGACGCAACGGACTCGGATATGCCTTCCGGGCCGCGATCGCGATCCTGCATTCTTCCGAAGCGTGGGTGGGGACGAGCACGAAGTTCGGCACCGGCCCAGGGTCACATTCGTCGCCCCGCAGCGGTATCGGGCAAATGCACCAACCACAGCCCAATCTGGACGATCCGATACCGAGCGATGCGCTCGCCGGCGTTCGGTCTTGACCGTGAGGCTCTCCTGCCTCGCGATTACGCGACCGTCAGCATTGGCGTCCCACCGAGGGTACGGCCTCCTGACTCCTTGGCGGGCACGGCCCGCCGCTTCAGGCGGCGCTCGTCCGGTCGGGACCCGGTCCCGGCGTCGCCCTGATGGATCGCGGCGCGACGGTCGCGCTCTGGCGGCATCCTGCGCTCGTGGCAGAAGATTCGGGTGACCTTCCAGGATATGCCGAGAATCGAACCGACGGGTGGCGAGCCGAGCGAGATCGCGGAAGCTGCGCGCGGGACGTCAGTGGGCGGGTCAACCGGCCGCAGCCGCCGTCGGTTGCTCGCCGAGAGTTGCAGTCAGAGTCACGGTGGCCGACCCGCGTTGGACCTTGAGCGTGATCCTGTCGCCGGGGTTATGCGCCGCGATGGCGGCTACGAAGCCGCTGGGCCCACGGACCGCGGTCCCGTCGACGGCTGTGATGAGATCGCCGGCACGCAGTCCGGCCGCTGCCGCCGGAGTCCCGGCTGCGACGCTTTGAACGAGCGCTCCGGGCTGGCTGGCGGTCGCCTGGGCCGTGGCGACGCCGAGGAACGCGTGGGCCACGTGAAGGCCACGCTCGAGCCGCGCGAGCTCCGCCTTGACAACATCGATCGGGATAGCGAAGCCGACGCCGGTGTCGCTGTCGGCCCCTGATCCCCCGGTCGCGATCTGGTCTACGATGCCGACAACGGCGCCCCGCGCATCCAGCACCGGACCTCCAGAGTTGCCAGGATTGATCGCGGCGTCGGTTTGGATTGCGTGCGGGACCAGAAACCCGCTCGGCGCCTGGATCGTGCGGTCGAGCGCGGAAACCACGCCGGTACTGAGGCTCCGGTCGAACCCGAACGGGTTACCGATCACCGCGAGGGTGTCGCCAACCGAGAGCGACGCCGTGCTGCCGAGCGCCAACGGAGGCACCGAGACCCTAGAAGGATTGATTTTCAGGACGGCGACGTCGGTCGAGTTGTCCTGACCCAGTAGTCGCGCGCTCATCGTGGTGCCATTCTGGAGCTTGACGCTGATCGAGGATGCACCCGCCACGACATGATCGGCCGTCAGAATGTCGCCTTGCGCGTTGATCATGAACCCGGTTCCCGTCTCGGTAGCCTGCGGCTGGCTAGCCGTAACGTCAACCACGCTCGGATTCACGGCCGCAAAGATCGCAGCCGCATTCAACGGCGCAGACAGGCTGTCACCATCGGCGGTAGAGCCGACAAGCGTGATGGCGCTCGTCGCTGTCTCGCCAGCCGCACCAACGGCGAACAACACGACACTGAGGAGCCCTGCACCAAGCAGAGCCGCGACCACCGCGACCACCGCAATCGACCGCGTCGACGAAACTCGCCGGAATGGACGACGACCTCCAGGGAGACCGTTCATGTCACCGCCGCTTCTAACGGGTTGGTTGCTGGTGGATGTTGACATGGGGACCTCCTAAACCAACGTTGCAGGAGCGGCTGAATCCGGCGACGTGACGCTCGTGCTAGCTCGCGCCATCTGCTGTGTGAATCCGGCCGACATTCCGGCTGCGTGTGCGGCGAGGGTGCTGAGCAGGAGTCCGGTGACTAGTTCGCTGAGCCAGGCTGTGTGGTTGGTGGCGTAGCCGAGTAGCCATGGGCTGGCGGCGAGCCACAGGCCGGCGGCGAGGACGACGAACGCGGCGGGTCGGAGGATGAGGATCAGGAGGGTGAGTGGTGCGAAGGCGAAGATGAAGAAGACGTGGTTGGCGACGGCGGAGGGGCTGGTGGCGTAGCCCCAGATCCAGGGGCCGAGCGCGACCCAGAGCATCAGCGCTCCGGCGGCGAGATTGAGCTTGTGCAGTCCGAGCGCTGAGAGTGAGGGTTTTCTGGCTGGGGGTGAGAGTTTCATTGGGTTACCTCGGGTGAGGGATGGCTAAAGAGGGCGTAGAGCAGGTAGAAGGCTGGGAGCACTGTGATCAGGACGGCGATGCCGGCGATCGCGAGCGCGGTCAGGGCGGGTGGTGTGGCGGCCGCGGCGTGGATCGTCAGGCGGGTGCCGATCAGCCGCGGGGATTGGGCGATCAGCCAGCCCCAGACGATCGCGCCGGCGGCCAGCATCGTGGCGCTACGCGCGAGCTGGTAGCGGCGGCGCGCCAGCGCGAAGAGTGAGATGACTGTGGCCAGCAGTCCGATCAGGAGCAGCGGCAGGCTGGTGGTGCTGAGCTGGTGCCACAGCGCGGGGGCCTTCCACGCGGCGGCGAGCAGACAGAGCACGCTGAGAGCGAGCACGGAGGTGGCGGTCTGCAGGCCGCGGCGGCGGAAGCGCTCCGCGAGCCCCGGCTGGCCGGTGCGCTGGAGGCGGTGGGTGATGAAGGTCGCTGCGAGGTGGGCGCACAGAGCGACCGCGAGCAGCCCGACGGTGACCGCGAACAAGCCCGTCCACGGCAGCGAGGAGACCGTGGCCGGACCGTGCGGCGAGCTCGAGACCTGCGCCAGCGCAGCCGCGCAGGCGCCGAACAGCAGCGGCGCGGCGACGCTCGCGGCGCCGAACGCCCGGCCCAGCGACCGTGCGCTGCGCGGCTGATCCCCGGCCGCCTCTGTGCGCAGCCCGAACGCGACGCCGCGCACGACGATCGCCATCACGGCGAGCGTGAACGGGACCAGCAGGACCGTTCCCAGCGCCGCGAATCCGGCCGGGAAGGCGGAGAACAGGATCGTGATGGCGAAGATCAACCAGACGTGGTTTGCCTCCCACAGCGGCCCGATCGTGCGCGCGATCGCGCTGCGCTGCTCGGTGCGGTCCCCGGAGGTCAAGTCGAGGATCCCGGCCCCGAAATCCGCGCCGGCGAGGATCGCGTAGGCGGTCAGCACGAAACCCAGGCCGATCGCGATGAGAGCGGGCAAGCTCATCTCAGGCCACGCTCACGATCGGGCTCGCCAAGAACTCGGGGCTGCCGGTCGACACCCGCCGCACCCCCCACACCGTCACCGCGCTCAGCCCGATGTAGAGCAGCGTGAACCCGGTGAACGTGGCGCCCAGCCCGGATGCGGTGGTGATCGCGCTTGAGGTGCGAAACACTCCATAGACGACCCACGGTTGGCGTCCGAACTCGCTCACCAGCCAGCCCAGCTCGTTGGCCAGGAAGGCCAGCGGCCCGGCGGCGGCCAGCGCCAGCAGCGTGATCCGGTCCTCCGGACTCGGGCCGCGGCGGCGGCGCAGCCAATACCACAGGCCCACGAGCACCAGGCCGGTGCCGATCCCGACCATCCCGATGAACGCCAGCCGCGTCGGCCCCGCCAGCGGCGTGCGATCCGCCTTCGGGAAGCTGTCCAGCCCGCGCACCGGCGCGTTGGGCTTGTCATAGGCCAGCAGGCTGAGCAGGTTCGGGACCTTGACATTCAGCACCGTGGTGGCGTGGCCGGGCAGCGGGATCCCGCCGATGTTCAGGCCCGCGCCCGTCTCGGTATGGGTGACCCCTTCGATCGCGGCCAGCGTCGCCGGCTGGTGCTGGGCCACGGTCCGACCGAGGAGGTCGCCGACCCCCATCTGCACCGGCGCGAGAATCGCCGCCAGCCCCAGCGCGACCGTGATCGCCTTGCGGTGATAGGCGTCGCGGCGGCCGCGCAACATCCCGACCGCATACACCGCAGCGACCCCAAACGTGGTCGCCAGATACGCCCCGAGCACCATGTGAGCGGTCTCGGTCGCCCACGCGGGATTGAACATCGCCGCCAGCACGTTGACGTGCGTCACCCGACCATGCACGATCTGAAAGCCACGCGGCACATTCATCCACGCGTTCGCGGTCACGATGAAGAACGCCGACGCCGCCGACGCGACCGCGATCGGAAACCCGCACAGCCAGTGCACGCGTGGCGCCAGACGATCCCACCCATACAGATAGATGCCCACGAAGATCGCCTCGAGAAAGAACGCCGCGCCCTCCAACGAAAACGGCAGACCGATGATCCCCCCCGCGAACGCCATAAACCGCGGCCACAACAAACCCAGCTCAAAACTGATGATCGTCCCCGACGCCGCCCCCACCGCGAACAAGATCGCGAACACCTTCGACCAGCGCCGCGCCAACGCCCGCCACACCGGATCCCCCGTACGCAGATGCATCCCCTCCGCGATCAGCATCATCAACGGCAACCCCACCCCAAGCACCGCGAAAAACAAATGAAAACTCAGCGACGTCCCCATCTGCGCCCGACCAGCCGCCAAATGACCCACCGCAGCCAACGCCAGCCCAGACATCAGCCTCGACCCCCGGCGCAACGCGCGTCAGCGCCACCACCAGCAGCAGCCACGCCCAACAGCCCGTCAGCCAGCACACAGGACGGTCTCATGTGACAGTTCTCCATAGGTCGAGCACAAGGCCAGATTTGCCGTCTCAGGAATCAGTCTTACCTCATCCACGACGCAGCGTAGCAGATAACCGCACTACCTACTACTCGGCGTCGGAGATCAGGGTTCGCTCGCCCTCTGCCCTTCGCCGAGAGGGCGTGCCACGCCGGCGTGCGACCGCCGGATGGGCGTGCCGCGTTGGGGTGCGACCGCCGGAGCGGCCGCACCCCGTCCGGGTCTCCCGCTACTGTCCGACGGCGGGAGGGGATGCCACCCGGTGAACGACGATCTCAGCGGTCAGGCCGCCGAGTCTGTGTGCCGGGCCACGGGCGTTCCTCGCGGAGACGAGAGCGGGCCGCAGACCCGTGTGGTCGTCCACGTGACACATTCTACATTCTACTACATGGGGTCGTTGGTCGCCGCTCTTCCGAGCCCTTTCTGGCAGCCCGGGGAACGAGAAGGCGCCGCGCTCACGGCGCCCGGGTCGCCTGTCTAGGCCTGGCGCGCCAAGCGCTGAAGAGCTCGGCGTCGCGCCGGGTCCAAGCTGGCCATCTGCTCGGCGAAATTGCTCAGCGCCACGTCCCCGTACTGAGCCACGAGATCCTCGACTTGCGCGCGCGCCCGCAGCGCCACATACTCCTCGCGGGCCTGACTGGGTGCATAGAAGTCGGTCTTGCCTTCGCGGCGACGGACGAGCATGCCCTTCTTGTGCAGCCGGGCCATGATCGTCATATAGGTGGTGTAGGCCCGTTTCTTGCTAGTGCGCCCATTCAGGGCATCCATCACCGCTCGCACCGGCGCTTCCCCCGATCTCCAGAGCTCCTCCATGACCTCGGTCTCGAGCTCGTGCAGCGGCGGCGGAACTAGCTCGGGCTGCGCCGGCTTGACTTTTCGAGCGGGCATCTACGACGGAGTGTAGCAACCTTCGACGCGGATGACACAGCTGTCGGGCGAGGCCCGACAGCTCTCGGTGATGCGCGACCGCCCGGCTCCATGTACTACTGTGCGTCATACGAGCTCCGCCGACAAAGTCCGGCGCCGACGTGCGATTGATGAACATCAAGAAAATCCGTTCCGGGCCGGCGAGGCGGCTCGCGTCGTACTTGCGGCGCCGCCGCGGCGAGCCCGTAGCAGCCGTGCCGGTCGACCAGCTGGGCGGCTTTTGCTTTGGCCCGGTGGGCAAGCATGACCGGCTCGCTCTGAAGGGCTTTATCGACGGGCAGGAGCCGTCTGATCGTGGACGAGCCCTCGAGCGGCCCAATCGCGATCGCACCGGCCCGACCGGCTAACAACCGGACAAGCAGGCTGAGACGTCAATGCTCTACGATGGTGGGTAGGAGATGACGTCACCGACCGTCAGGCAGCACCCCAGCAAACCAACCGCGGCGGCCGCGGCTGAGTCCGGCTTTCGTCCGGATCGACCTGCCGCAACCGCCGAGTCCGCTCTCGGTCAGGATAGGCCCGCCGCGACCGCCGCCGCCCGCGTCTCCCGGGCCAGCCTCGTGTTGGGAGGACTCGGGTTAGCGTCGGCGATCTTCGTCGTCGCCAGGTTGCTTGAGTCATGGCGAGTCACTCCGCGTGCGGCCTCTCATCAGATCTCGATCTTCGGCCAGAAACTCAGCTACCCGGCGGGCAACGTCGACGCGATTGTGATCGTGCTGCTAGCTGCACTGGGACTGGTCGTCACCACCCGAGCCCTCACCGGCGCGGCAAGAGAGCTTCAAGCCTCGAGACGCTTTCACCGATTCCTGTCCGGCCAACCGCCGCAGGCTTTGCACGACGCGCTGCTGATCGACGACGCGCAACCGCGAGCCTTCTGCGCGGGCCTGCTCCGACCGCGAGTATATGTTTCCACCGGCGCCCTGGCGCTTCTCGATGACGCCGCCTTGAGCGCCGTCTTGGCGCACGAACGCCACCACGCGCGCCGCCGCGACCCGCTGCGACTCGCCGCCGGCCGGGTGCTTGCCCGGGCTGTCTTTTTCCTACCCGAGCTCGGCGACCTCGTCGAACGTGACCAGGCGCTGGCGGAGCTGAGCGCCGACGAGAGTGCGGTCAACGAACTGCCCGCGAATCGGTCCGCGCTCGCCCGCGCGATGCTCAGCTTTTCCGACACACCGGCGCACGGTGATTCAACCGGGATCGATCCCGCCCGCGTCGACTACCTGCTTGGCGATCCACCCAGCTGGCGGTTTCCTACCCTCCTGTGCCTCGTGGCCACTTCAGTTCTCGTCCTCTTGCTCACGATCGCCGTACTCGCCGGGCGAGTCGCCAGCGGCTCGGCGACGCTCGCGCTCCCCTTCTTATCCCATGAGCCCTGCATCCTCGTTCTCGCCGCCATTCCAGCCGCGCTGGGCGTCCTCGCGACGAACTACCGCCGCCATCTTCGGCTCCGGCCGGCACCCGGTGCCACGCCACACCCAGAGCTGCTCGACTGAGCGTCGGGCGCCGCGAGATGCGGCTTAAGCTGAGCCGCGGACTTCAATCGACTCCGAGAACTTTTCACGTAGCCGGCGTCTCCTTGAACTGGCAGTGGTCTGTGGGTCGTGCGTTGTCGATCACGTGCCCACTGGGCTCGAGTGTCGCCCTCTCGGTTGGAGCGATCATGAAACTGAAGAAGTTCTCGCCGGTGCCGGACATCACTTCCAGCTCAACAACGTATGCCACCCAGCGCGAGGGAAGGCGTGCGGTCGCCGACTGTATCGAAGCTGGAGCTGCGCGACGGTGACGATCGGTGGGTGGCTTATGCCGCATACGTCAGTCGCGGCGCCCGACCGCAAGGCGATAGCGCTCCGGCCCCTCGTCCAGCAGGTTCGGGCGACGTGGTCAGCGATTGCCGGGGCAAATCGGAGAGTGGTTGCGGGGTTACCCGATGCCGCTGTTCCGTGTCGACTGCCAACCTGCGGTCGTGCGGTCGCGCCAGCCGCCTAGAGTGCCGCGGCATGAGACCGATCCGGCCGCAGAGGCGACGCCGCGGCCCGCGGTCGACGCACGCGAGGTGTTGATAGCGATCGTCGCCACCCCGTCACCACCGAGACGCCTGGGGTTGGTGGCCGTCGACATCGTGGGCTGTCATAGCACCAGGCGGCTCGCCATTTACCTTGGCCCGGGAGGGACGACGTTTGCAACTGCCGTCTCTCGCGCACGTTGCCAGAGCCGTGTGTCAGTCGGCCGCGTGGATGGGAGAAAGGAGTGGTGGGGATCCGGCCCGACGCTGACGACTTAGGGCCTCCCTGACCTCCGGAGCGAGATGTCGTCGTGGCGCCATATCTCTTTCATGAGCTCTCATACCGGCCGTGAGCGGCGGCGGGATGCGCATGGCTCCATCGGTAGAGGCAGGCCGCGCCGCTTCAGGCCGCTTCGCCGGTCGCGGGGACGTCTGCGGCAGGTCGCCGAGCAACTCGCAGGACGGTTGGGTTCCGCTTGGACGGCTCGGCCGGCGAATGGCAACCCCCCGTTCGAATCCGCTCACCCAGCAGGCGGCATCTCGACGCGGAGCGTCGGTACTCGTGCCTCCAGTGCGCCACCGCGCCGTACTCAGCAGCGGCCTGAGCCTGCTCGACGCGATTCGCGTACAACGCCGCCAATCTGGCGTGATCGGCCCGCATTACCCGGGCCTGTTCGACCGTGAGGTCACCGTATTGCGAGCTGTCTTGGGTAGTGTCCATCTTCGTACTCCTGGGTTTCGGTGGGTCGGCGATCTCTTGGCATTCTCCTACAAGACATAGTAGATGGCGAGACGGATGTCGCAGCACCGACCCCTGGCCTCCCGGGTATTCGCCGGATGGGAGCCGAGGCTGCGAAGGCGCGCGGAGTGCGTGGGTGTCAGGCGGAGTCACCGGCGGGGTTGGCGTGCATCGGTAGCTCGGCCGCACGGTAGGCGTCGATACCGTCGAGGGTCTCGGCACGGAGCAGGGCGGCGGTGAGGTTGTCGAGTTGTGGGCGGTGGGCGGTGAGCAGAGTGGTAGCCTCGCCGTGGGCGGCGTCGATGAGGCGCCGCACCTCGTCATCGACGAGCTGCTGGGTGGCCTGTGAGGGGTCGCCTTCACCGGGGAAAAGCGGCCCGCGCCCGTCGGGGGGCAAAACCGCGACGAGGCCAATCGCGTCGCTCATGCCCCAGCGGCCGACCATCTGGCGGGCGATCTCGGTGAGCTGCTGGATGTCCGATTCCGCCCCGGTGGTAATCGTCCCGTAGACGATCTCCTCCGCGACCCTTCCGCCGACCGCCACGTTGAGCTTGGCCAGGAGGTCCTCAAGCGTGTAGGAGACCTGGTCGTCGTCGGGCGCCGTCAACGTGACACCGAGCGCCATCCCGCGGGGGATGATCGAGACCTTGCGCACCGAATCTGCCCCCGGCGTGAGCATCCCGACGAGCGCGTGGCCCGCTTCGTGGTAGGCGGTCCGCTCGCGATCCACCGGGGAGAGCACGATCCCGCGGGGCGCCCCCAACAAGATCTTCTCCAACGAGTCAGTGAAGTCAGTGCGCTCGACGCGTTCATGCTGACGCCGAGCGGCGAGCAGCGCCGCCTCGTTGGCGAGGTTCGCCAAGTCCGCTCCGACCATCCCCGGCGTGCTGGCGGCCAGCGCGTCGAGGTCGACCGTCTCCGCCAGCGGGATCGAACGGGTGTGAACGCCGAGGATCTGCCGCCGGCCGACACGATCGGGTGGCTGAACCGCCACGCGGCGATCAAAGCGCCCGGGGCGCAGCAACGCCGCGTCGAGGATCTCGGGCCGGTTGGTCGCCGCGAGCACGACCACCGCCTCCACGCTCTCAAAGCCGTCCATCTCAGTCAGGATCTGATCCAGCGTCTGCTCGCGCTCGTCGTTCCCGCCGGTGACCGAGAACGACCCCTGTCGCGAGCGGCCGATCGCGTCGAGCTCGTCGATGAAGATGATCGCCGGCGCGGCCTGCTTGGCCTTCGCGAACAGGTCACGCACGCGCGACGCGCCCACCCCGACGATCGCCTCGATGAACTCCGACGCCGAGATCGAGAAAAACGCGGCATGCGCCTCGCCCGCCACCGCCCGAGCGAGCAGCGTCTTGCCGGTCCCCGGCGCGCCCGACAGCAACACGCCGTGCGGCATGCGTCCACCCAAGCGGCCATAGCGCTCGGGGTGGCGCAAGAAGTCGACGATCTCGGTCAGCTCGGTCTTGGCCTCGTCGATGCCGGCGACGTCAGCGAACGTGATCCGGATCGTCGCCGGGTCGATCCGCCGCGCCTGGGAGCGACCAAAGTTGCCCAGCGCACCAGCCGCCCCGCCCCGCGCCGCGCGTCGCGCAAAGGCGATGAACAGGCCGACAATGAGCAGCGTCGGCCCGAACCCGAGTAGCAGAGAGGCCGCCAACGACGTGCCCGGGATCGTCGAGGAAGCGTTGATCTGAACGTCATGGGCTTGCAGCAGCGCGGTCAACTGGTCGTCATTCCAGAACGTCGGCACCTCGGTGCTGAACAGCGTGGTTGGCGAAACCTGAGGGTTCCGGGCCGGGTAGCGCACCGCAACCTTGAACGTACCCTGGATCGTGTCGCCCTTCGATGCGATCGACGCCACCCGTCCCGCCTGCACAGCACTCACGAAATACGGGCTAAACGGCACCTTCACACGCGGCTGACCGCCAGGCCGGACCAACAGCACCGAAGCAAAGTTCAGCGCGAGCAGCGCCAGCACAAACCACAGAAACCACCGCGAACGATGCGGCGGCCGCCGCGCCGGCGGCTCCGGCATACCCCGCCCGTCCGGAGCGGGAGCCACACGCCAACCACGCTCATCACGCGGCAACCGACCGTCTCGCCTGATCGCCGTCCAAAACGTCTGCATGATTGCATCCTACTACATGACGTCGTACGTTCGCTGCGCCGCTGGTAGGACACACTGCTACGACGCGCTATAGTAGATCGCATGGGTGACCGCGCAACATGTGACCACACGCCGGCACTGGTAGCACCCGCCCCCACCGCAGGCGTTAAGCAGGATGATGCTCAACGTCCCGGCATCGTCGGCGTGCACCTCGGGGTCGAGAAGATCGAAGCCGGCGGCGCCTCGCCACATCGGGAGCCGCTGGATCTGCGCGGACTACCGCGCGGACTGAGTGCCGGAGGATGACGGGCGGATGGACGTGTGGGTCATCTGGTTGGTGGTGGCCTTCCTCTTGGGGGCCGGCGAGATGCATGCCCGGGGGCTGTTCCTCGCGCCGCTAGCGACTGGCGCACTGGTTGCCGCCGGCGCGAGCCTCGCCGGCGCGGGTGTGGCTGCCTCGGTCGTGGTCTTCCTGTGCTTGTCGATTGTCGTGCTCCGCACCCTGCGTCCGCTCGCCCTTCGTCACCAGCGGCTGCCCGTGGCCCTTCGCACCGGCCCGGCGGCTCTGGTCGGCCGCAGGGCCGTGGTTGTCGAGCGCATCGCGAATGACGAGGGTGTCGGGCGCGTGAGGATTGACGGTGAGGTGTGGACCGCGCGCAGCTTTGATGACGCCACCGTGATTGACACGGGCGACGTGGTCGAGGTGGTCGCGATCCGTGGTGCCACCGCACTTGTCTTGCCCTAGTCCCGCAACGAGAAAAGAAGGTGTATTTTCATGGTCGCATTCATCATTATCGGCGTAGTAGTGCTGTTCTCCCTGTTCGTCGCTTCGCGCACGATCAGGATCATTCCCCAGGCCCGCGCCGGCGTGGTCGAGCGCCTCGGCCGTTATCACCGCACGCTTGATCCCGGTCTGGCGGTCGTGTCGCCGTTCGTCGACAGGGTCAGGCCGCTGGTCGACCTGCGCGAGCAGGTCGTCAACTTCAAACCGCAGTCGGTGATCACCGAGGACAACGTCGTTGTGGGCATCGAGACGGTGCTGTACTTCACTGTCACCGAGCCGCGCTCGGCCACGTATGAAATCGCCGACCCGCTGCAGGCGATCGAACAGCTAACGGTCACCACACTACGAAACGTCATCGGCGGGTTGACGCTCGAGGCGACGCTCACGGCCCGCGAGAACGTCAACACCGAACTCCGGGTTGTGCTCGACGAGGCCACCGGAAAATGGGGGATTCGCATCAATCGGGTCGAGATCAAATCGGTCGATCCCCCGTCAGATATCAAGACGGCGATGGAGAAGCAGATGCGGGCCGAGCGCGACCGTCGCGCCGCGATTCTCACCGCAGAGGGCGAGAAGCAGGCGCAGATCTTGACCGCGCAGGGCCAGAAGCAGTCGGCCGTGCTCCAGGCCGAGGGTGCCCGCGAGTCGGCGATCCTGCGCGCCGACGGCGAGGCGAAGGCGATCGCGACCGTGTTCGCTGCGATCCATCAGGGCGACGCCGACCAGAAGCTGCTCAGCTACCAGTACCTGCGGATGCTGCCGGAGCTCGCACACGGGGACGCCAACACCGTGTTCGTCATCCCCTCCGAGTTCACCCAGGCCTTCGCGGACATTGGCAACGCCCTCACCCGCCGGTCGGGCGGTGTCCCGAACAACGGCTCGACGTCGGGCCTGGCCGTCGCGCCGGGACCCGGCCCTGACCGGACGAGCGCCGCCTGATGCAGCGGGCCGCATCCGCCCAAGGAGGTGCGAGCCCGCACAAGGGCGAGTGGTGCTTGGACACGACCGATGCTGGTCTGCTACGATCTACGAGCCTACGTAGTAGATACCGGACT
>Ga0302181_10001375_pt1 | contig 18205 bp, 19 predicted proteins | sample I_Palsa_E3_3_FD_198786 | JGI IMG/M metagenome (GOLD analysis project Ga0302181, IMG submission 198786) | Peat permafrost microbial communities from Stordalen Mire near Abisko, Sweden - I_Palsa_E3_3 | ecosystem: Environmental > Terrestrial > Soil > Palsa > Peat permafrost | place: Sweden...
GCTGGCGGGTGAGCCTGAGGCGGCGCAGCGGGCGGTCGCCGAGGTGCCGCGCAGTCCGGCCATGGCGCAGACGTTGTCCTTCATCGTTGCCCACGCGCGGACCGACGGAGGCGATCATCAGGTCAACAAGGCGCTGGCCGACTTCGACTTCGACTCCCAGCGGCGGCTGGCCCGCACGCGCCTGCTCGTTCGCGCGGGCCCGGCGTTGGGCTTGATGGGGACCTTGATCCCGTTGTCGCCCGCGCTGACCGGGCTCGCCAATGGCAACACGACGGCCCTGAGCGAGAATCTCCGCGTGGCCTTCAGCGTCACCGTCGTCGGTCTGTTGATCGGAGCCGTCGCGTTCGGGCTCTCGCTCTCGCGAGACCGGATGTATGGGCAGGACCTGTCAGACCTCGAGTACGTCGCGGCGATCATCAGCGACCCGCGTCGCGTGGCAGGCGACGCGTGATCTCGGTCACGCCCCGCGCCCGCAGTCGCGAGGACCGCGCGGGCGACCCACTCGACGGCCTGGTCAACCTGTTCGACCTGGGGATCGTCCTTTCGGTGGCATTCCTGCTCGCCGCGCTGTCCTCGCTCCACCTGAGCGGGACGATCACGCGCAATGGCCTGCATGCGGGCACACCGAAGGAGATCACGGTGCAACCCGGACAGACGGTCGCGCCGCTGCCCAAGCCCGGTCAGCGGACGATTGGCCGGGGCACGCAGGCCGGCGTCGTCTACCGTCTCGCCGACGGACAGCTCGTGTACGTCCAGAACGCCCCGGGGCGGAAGCAGCCCTGAGGTGGCGTTCCTATGGCACGAGCTGCGGAGCGCGATCCCGCTCATCGCCGGCGGCAACGCCTACATCCTGGCCGTAACGTGGGTCACGATCCGCGTCGCGGTCTTCTCCACCGCGGCGGCGCTGGTGATCGGGCTCCCGATTGGTGTGACGATCGGACTGGGTCGTTTCCGCGGCCGGCGCGCGCTCCACATCCTGGCCAACGCGAGCCTCGCGCTGCCCCCGGTGGTGGTCGGCTTGGCCGTTCTCCTGCTGGTGCTGCCGCAGGGAGCGTTGGGCTCGTGGCATATCGCCTACACGCTGAAGGCGGTGTACGTCGCGCAGACAATTCTCGCTCTGCCGTACATCGTCGCGCTGACCGCGGCAGCGATCCAAGGCCTCCCGCCGGGGCTCCTGGCGCAGGCGCGGCTGCTCGGGGCCGGGCGATCTCAGCTGTCGCTGCTGGCGTTGCGCGAGGCGAAGATCGGTGTGATCGCGGCGGTGATCGCCGCCCTGGGCGCGGCGCTGTCCGAGGTCGGCGCGGTGGTGATCGTGGGCGGCAACATCCAGAACTACGACCAGACCCTGGCCAGCGCGGTGCTCCAGCAGGTCAACGACTACACGAACTATCCCTACGCGGTCGGGATCTCGCTCGTCCTGCTGGCCCTGATCCTCGTCCTGATGGGCATTCTCACCGTGCTCCAGCAACGCAGCGGCGGGCTCCACCTACGCTTCCGGGCAGTCTAGTGGTCGCCGCCGCAAATACGCTCACATTCGAGCGGCCCCCAGCGGCGCCTGGCTTTGTCCTCGGAGGCTCATGCAGCTGGGCTGCACCTCGCCTCCTGCGTCCTCGCCAGGCATCCACTGGTGACCACTCTCGGTGTGACCGTACTTACGACGGAGACCGCTGAGATGCAGCTGCTGTGGGACGAGTTGCGCGACGCGGTGCCGCTCATCGTGCACGGCAACCCCTATCTGCTCAGCGTCGTCTGGTTCACGATCCAGGTTGCCGTGATCGCAACCGTGCTGGCGGCCGCCATCGGCGTGCCGATCGCGCTCGTGATCGGGCTCGGCCGGTTTCCTGGCCGACGCATGCTCCAGGTCTTCGCGAACGCGAGCCTCGCTCTGCCCCCGGTGGTGGTCGGGTTCTTCCTCTTCCTGCTGTTCGTCCCGCAAGGCCCGCTCGGCGCGCTGCACCTCACGGTGACCAGGAAGGCTGTGTTCATCGCGCAGACGGTGCTCGCTCTGCCGTACATCGTCGCGCTGACCGCGGCAGCGATCCAAGGGCTCCCGCCGGGCCTGCTGGCCCAGGCCCGGCTGCTCGGCGCTGGACGCCGCCAGCTCTGCACCCTCGCGCTGCGCGAAGCCAGGATCGGCGTGCTGGCCGCCGTCATCGCGGCGCTCGGCACCACGCTGTCGGAAGTCGGAGCGATCGTGCTCGTGGGGGACAATGTCTACGGCTACGACCAGACGCTCGCGAGCGCGACACTGTACGAGGCCAATGCGGCTCATTATGCGGACGCCGTGGCAATCGCGATCGTGCTGATCGGGCTCATCCTGGTCCTGATGGGCGGGGTCAGCCTGCTTCAGCAGCAGGACGGCGGTATCCGCCTACGCTTTCGCTCGGCCACATGACCGAAGCGGCGCCGGCGAACCAGGTGCTGCTGCGCTGCCAGAACGTGAGCGTGCGGCGCGGCGAGCGCGAGGTCGTGCGTGACGTGAGCCTGGCGCTGCGCACGGGTGAGCTCGTCGGGTTGCTCGGCCCCAACGGCGCCGGCAAGAGCACATTGCTCGACGCACTGGGCGGGGCCGTGGTGCCGGCGCAGGGGCGCATCGAGCGGGACGGACGCGTGGCCATCGCGCTGCAGTCTCCCGACCTCGCTCGCCGCACGGTCCTGGCCAACGTCACGCTCGCGCTGGCCTGGTGGGGAGTCCCTCGGCCGCAACGGGCCGACCGCGCGCTGCAGGCGCTGGCGACGATGGGTGCCGAGCACCTCGCGCCGCGCGCCGCGCGAACGCTCTCGGGTGGTGAGCGGCGCCGAGTTCATATCGCTCGGGCACTGGCCGTGCGCCCCGACATCCTGCTGCTCGACGAGCCGTTCGCCGGCCTCGATGCTGAGACGCGGGCGACCCTGCTGCAGGACGCCGCGTCCGCGCTGCGCTCGAGGGCCAGAGCGACGCTGGTCGTCGTCCATGACCGCGCCGAGGCATGGGCGCTGGCCGATCGCCTCTTGATCCTGATCGCCGGTGAGCTCGTCGCGGAGGGTCCTCCCCGCGAGCTGCTCGAGCATCCCCCCAGCCAGCTCGTGGCCCGCTTTCTGGGCTTCGACGGGATGCTCACAGACGCCGGTGAGACGTTGCTGACGAGACCGCCGCACGTCATCCTCGATCCGGCCGGGCCGCTGAGGGCTCGTGTGACCCGTGCCGTCGCACTCGAGGACGGCGCGCGACTCGAGCTCGAACTCGAGCACGGCAGGCTCTACACGGTGGCGCCACTCCCGGCTCCCCGGCCCGGAGATACGGTTCGGGTCCGCGTTCAGGGCGGCGTTCGCTTTCCCCTCGCGGCGCCGGAGAGCGTGCTCGCGTCGATCTGATCCGACCTCGAGTGCGCAGTGCGCAGTGCGCAGTGCGCGGCGCGCGGTGGCTACGCGCGCGAGTCGGCCGGTGCTGGACCCAAAGCGCTCCAGGCTGCGTCTACGTTGTCGTAGCGGCGGCGCAGCGTCCGCGCGTGCGGACCCTTCCATTCCGGGTCGCCGAGGTCCGCCGAGCTGGGTGGCCGACCGGTGCGGACCCAGAATGCCGCCAGGGCAGCGCGGGCGTCATCCTCGCTCCAGCGCCGGAATCGCACATCGGCTCCGGCGTCGAGCAGCGCCGCATTCCAGGGGTTCTCGTGATCGCGATACAGATCGCACACCACCGCGGCACTCGGCCACCGCGGGCTCTCGGCTTCCCAGCGGCCTGGGCGCGAACGCGAGGGCGTCCACTCGTGATAGGAGGGGGCGCGGTCGTGCTCGGCCTGCCAATCTTGGATGGCGCCACGCACGCTCTCACGCGTCCAGGTCCGCGCGACGGTCGGCTCGTGGGCGGTGCAGGCAGCGCAGCGCGCGGCACCTGGGTTGGTCATCGGCCCGCCGCAACCCGGACACGGCTGCGCCCGCAGATAGTTGTGGACGCTGGAGACCGAGACGCCGAGCTCGTGAGCGATCGCGCGCACGGTCGCGCCTGCAGCGGCGAGGCTCCGCGCCGTCTGGACGCGCTCGGCTACCGACGTGTCGAAGGTCAGCTTTCGCGCCGGCAGGTTGGCGGCTTGGAGTCCAGCGCTCCAGGAGCCGAAATGCGCGGCCACACACGAACTACTCGGCCACCGGGGGTGCTCGACCATCCACTTGCGCTGAGCGCTGGAGGCCCGCTCGGGCCGCTCGCCGCACCAATCCTGGCGTCGCGGCGGGCCGCCGACCTGGGCCACCCAGGTCCGTAGCGCCTGCAGAATCGAAGCGCGCTCCCAGCGCCGCGGCGTCCCCGGGTGGGGCAGCGGCAGGTAGCGCGGCGGCGGCGCGGCCAGGACCCGCCCGCGGGGGCGAGTCCTGGCCGGACGATCCTGGGCCATGGCGCCGTTGTTGCGACTACAGCGCGGTGACGACCGACTTGGTCTCGAGGTAGTTGTTGAGCACCTGAGAACCCATCTCGCGCCCCCAACCGGACTCCTTGTAGCCGCCGAACGGCATCGCGGCGTCGAACACGTGGTAGGTGTTGATCCACACGGTCCCAGCGCGCAACCGCTTGGCCGTCCGATGGGCCTTGGAGATGTCACGCGTGAACACGCCCGCAGCCAGCCCGTAGTTGGTGTCGTTGGCGATTGGGACGATCTCCTCCGGCGAGTCGAACGGAATCGCGCACACCACCGGGCCGAAGATCTCCTCGCGGACGACCTTCATGTCATTGTGGGTGTTGGTGAGAATCGTCGGCTGGACGAAATAGCCGCGGTTGCCGTGGCGAGCGCCGCCGACGATGGATTCCGCACCGGCCTCGTGTCCGGAGTCCAGGTAGCCGAGGACCTTCTCGAACTGCTCGTCGGAGATCAGTGGCCCCATCTGGACGTCTGCGTCGGTGCCGGGTCCGACCTTGATCCCCTTCGCCACTTCGGCCACACCATTGACCACGTCGTCGAACACGCCCTTCTGGACGTACAGTCGCGAGCCGGCGTTGCAGCACTGACCGTGATTGAAGAAGATGCCATTGGCCGCCCCGGTGATCGCCGCGTCGAGATCGGCGTCGGCGTAGACGACGTTGGGGGACTTGCCTCCCAGCTCCAATGAGACCTTCTTGAGGTTTCCCGCCGAGGCTTTGACGATCAGCTTGCCGACCTCGGTGGAACCGGTGAACGCGACCTTGTCGACATCGTCGTGAGCGGCCAGCGCGGCGCCGGCGTCTCCGAAGCCGGTCACGATGTTGACCACGCCTCCGGGCAGCCCTGCCTCCTGGAGCAGCTCGCCCAGGCGCAGCGCGGACAGTGGCGTCTGCTCGGCCGGCTTCAGTACCACCGTGCACCCGCAGGCCAGAACCGGGCCCAGCTTCCACGCCGCCATCAGCAGCGGGAAGTTCCAGGGGATGATCTGGCCGACCACACCGACCGGCTCACGCAGCGTGTAGGCGAGATACTCGCCCGGCGCCGGCAGTGCCGAGATCGGGACCGTTGAGCCCTCGATCTTCGTCGGCCAACCCGCCATGTAGCGGAACAGGTCAGCCGCGAGGGGAACGTCGGCCACGCGGGCGACGCCATACGGCTTGCCGTTGTCCAAGGACTCGAGCATGGCCAGCTCGTCGCCGTGCTGCTCGATCAGATCGGCGATCCGCCAAATCAGCCGCCCGCGATCCGAAGCGTTCATCCGCCGCCAGGGAGAGTCATCGGCGAACGCCTTGCGCGCGGCCCTGACGGCCCGCTCGATGTCCTCCGCCTGCCCGTGGGCGACCTCGGTCAACGTCTCCTCGGTGGCTGGATTGAGGGTGGCAAACGTCTTGCCCGAGGCTGCCTGCACCCACTCACCGTCGATCAGAAGCTTGTGCGGGGAGCGTACGAAGCTATCCGCTACCTGGTCTGGGGATTCTGCAACCGCCATGACCGTCTCCTCTCTCCACGCGAGCTGGGGCCCGCGCGTTGTCTGTGTGTTTCCGGCGACACGCTAGTCCATTTGTGACTACCTGGCAAGCGCGATCGTCGAGGCGCCGCGGTCGGTCGCTGGCGTTAGCGTTCCCCCACCATGCCGCGGGCTCGCGAGGAACTGACAGCCGGAGAATGGGCCGCGCTGGCGCTGCTGACCGAGGAGCCCACGCACGGCTTTGCCATCGCGCGAGCGCTCGCACCGGACGGCGAGGTCGGACGGGTGTGGTCGTTGCGCCGTCCGCTCGTCTACCGCGCGCTCGAGACGCTCAGCGGCATGGGCCTCGCGCGGCCCGTCGGCACGCTCCCGAGCACCTCAGGACCGCAACGCACCATCCTGGAGGCGACGATCATCGGCCAACGCAGGTTGGCCGGCTGGCTTGATCAGCCGGTCGCGCACGTCCGTGACGCGCGCTCGCTGCTGATGCTCAAGCTCCTGTTCCTGGCTCGGCGCCAGGGCGACCTGGAACCCCTGCTGAGCGCTCAGCGGGTGCAGTTCGCGCGACTGGCCGAGGGGTTATCCGCGGCCGCCGACCAGGCGGGCGGGTTTGACCGCGCGCTGCTGTTGTGGCGCGTCGAGAATACGACCGCCGCGATCCGGTTCACCGAGCGAATGCTCACCGAGCTGACGCCGCCGCTGGACCTCAACCACGGCGAGCGACTCGGGCGGCCGTCATCCATCGAGCTCATGGACAGCCGGGACGCTGACCCAGGTGCTGCGGGTCGTGCCTGCTACACAGTGGGCATGGACCAACCACACGTGATCTCGATGCTGTTGCTGCGTCCGGCTGCCGCGCGGGACGAGGATGCTCGTGAGCGGCTGGCCGCGGCTCTACCGGACGCCAAGGTCAGCGAACCGGATCAAGTCGGGGTCTTCACGATCATGCTCGAGGCCGCGGACCAGGAGGCTGCGTTGACCCGCGTCTGGGACGCGGTCGCCGCGTCGGGGACCGACGACCACATCGTGTTCCTCGAGCACCCCGACCTACCCGGACACTGGCGCCATCGGAGCCAGCCGTTCCCACGCTGAACGGCGGCCGGCGAGCCTCACGGCGCACCGGCGCGGGTCAGGCAGCGAGCGCCGCAGCGAGCCCCCAGTTCTGCCGCTTCGCCCATCGACATTCCGGTGGCCAGACCGAAGGTGAACCCGGCGGCGAACGAGTCTCCGCAGCCGTAGGCGTCACGTGGAGGACCGGGCGGCGCTTGCGCCGACCAGCTTCCGCTTGACTCCCCCCACCAGCTCCCTCCGGCGGCGCCCTCGGTGGCCACCATCAGTCGCGCTCGGTGTCCGATGCGCTTCGCCCATTCGCTCTCGTCGCGGTCGCGGGCGCTGAACACGAGTGCGTCGATCAGCGGTCCTTCACCGTCGAGAGCGGCCCTCGCTCGCGGCGACGCGACGACGATCGGCGCTGCGCGTGCCCGGTCCAGCGCCGCCGCGTCCCCCGCGGTGAAGTAGACCCCGTCAGCGCTGTGCAGGCGAACCCAGTCCAGATCGTCCGCGCCGAACGGATCCAGGCGCCGGCCCACGGTGATGATCGTGCGCTCCCCGCGATCTTCCAGCAACGTCAGCGCTCGGCGCGTGGGCTCCGTCCGCCACCCGGCGTGGACTCGCATCCCGCGCTGGGCCAGCTCCGTCGCGGCGGCGTGGCCGTGCGAGTCGCGTCCCAGGGCACAGAAGAAGTCGACCTCGGCCCCCAGCTCGGCCAACACGGCGGCCACGACTCCCCCGCCGCCCGCCGCCCGGGCAAACCCCGTTTCGGCATGCACGACCTCGCCCGGAATCGGGAAGCGCTCGAGCGCGATGAAGTCGACCCATTCGACATGTCCCACCACTGCTACTCGCGTCATTGTCAAACTCCCCCACCTCGCTGGAACAGGAGCATAAGCTGACGTGATCGCAGAATCGCCTACCGTCCGGCTGGACCTCGAAAGCAGGCCGGAGACGCTCACCCTCGTGCGCGGGATGCTCGCCGGGGTGGCCGAGTGCTTCGCGATTGATCCTGAGCTGCTGGACGACCTCAAGACGGCGGTGAGCGAAGCGTGCAACAACGTCGTGATGCACGCCTATGGTGGCGAGGTCGGGCGGATGACAGTCCAGCTCTACGTCACCGCTGCGGGTATTCGGGTGATCGTGCAGGACAGCGGAGCGGGAATTTCGGCGTTGCCAGCCGCGGAGGATCGACAGCCAGGGGTCGGGCTCCCGGTCATCCAGGCGCTGGCCGACGAGGCGAATTTCATCCGCCGGCCCCAGGGCGGAACCGAGGTCCAGATGGTATTCGCGGCCAGCCGCGACGGCCGGGCGCTGTTCGAGGCGCCCGACGCGGCCGGGACCGAGGGCGACGACGGCTGGACGGCTCAGACCACTGGCGAGGTCGTCATGTCGCTGTCACCGGTCGCGCTGCTGAGCGGCGTGTTGGGGCGGGTGGCGCGAGCGCTGGCCGCCACCTCCCGCTTCTCGCTGGACCGGTTCTCTGACGTGTACCTGATCACCGACGCGCTCGCCAACCACGCCGCTACCGCCGCCAGCGGCGCCCGAATCGGGTGCCGGCTGATCGCTCGCGATCGCCACCTGGAGCTCAGGGTGGGGCCGTTTCGCGCCGGCAGCGGCGTCCGGTTCAGCACCGACAGGGCCGATGGGATGATCTCTCCGCTCGTCCTGCTCAGCGACGAGGTGACCGTTGAGCGAGCGGGCGACGACGAACTGCTGCACCTCGTGCTCGTCGATCACCGCCGCTAGCGTCGCCCGGCAGGCTCGCGGATCCGCGAACCGGCTCGCGCGACCGGCTCGGAGGCTTACACGCGGCCGGAAGCGGGTAGTGAGCTAGTGAGGCGAACGGATGAGCCGTTCGCTTGGATAGGAGGGTTTTCGATGGTCGCGTTGGTCGCACTCTTGCTTATCCTGGCTCTGTTTGGCGGGCTTGGATTCGCCGCGCACATCCTCTGGATTGTGCTGTTGGTCGCGCTTGTCCTGTGGGTCATCGGCTTCTTCGTTGGCGGGGTCGAGGCGGGCGTCGGGCGACGTCGGTGGTACGGACGCTAGCTCCCGTCACCTTCATCATCGCCAAACCGTGTGGCCTGGCCCCGTCTCGGCGGCAGCAGGCTCGCTCGCCGTCCGTCACTGCCTGGGGTTGAAATACTGGTCGCGATGGCTGGTGCTCCGTACACCTCACCCCTGGCCGAGGCCCTCGCCCCGGGCTTGCTGAGCCGCTTTGATCGCTACGTCAGGGTCGATACCCAGTCACGGCGCGATCGCACCGACTCGCCGAGCACCCCGGGGCAGCTGGAGCTCGGGCGGATGCTGGTCGCCGAGTGCTCGGACGCGGGTTTGATCGATGCTGAGATCGACCAGCACGGCTATGTCACCGCGACGCTTCCGGCGACGGACGGGTCCGGCCTGGTCATCGGGCTGATCGCGCACCTCGATACCACTCCGGACGCCCCGGGCGCCGGGGTGCAGCCGATCGTTCACCGCTCCTACGACGGTGGCGTTGTGGCGCTGCCCCGTGAGGGCACCCGTCTGGATCCGGCGTCGATGCCGGAACTGATCGCGAAACGTGGCCACGACCTTGTCACGGCCAGCGGCGACACGCTGCTCGGCGCTGACGACAAGGCCGGGGTGGCCGCGATCATGTCCGCGGTCGCGCACCTGGCGGCCCACCCCGAGCTGCCACGACCGACGCTGCGGATTGCCTTCACGCCCGACGAAGAGATCGGCGAGGGGGCGACGCTGTTCGACCTCGAGCGCTTCGGCGCGGTGTGCGCCTATACGATCGACGGCTCGGTGCTGGGGGAGGTGCAGGACGAGACGTTCACCGCCTACGAAGCGATCCTGACCGTTCACGGGGTCGAGGTGCATCCCGGCCAGGCCACCGGAAAATTGGTCAATGCCCTGCGCCTGGCGGCACAGATCATCGCCGCACTCCCGTCGGACACGCTGACCCCGGAGACGACCTCCGGGCGCGAGGGCTTCATTCATCCCTACGAGCTGACCGCCACCGCGGGCCAGGCCCAGATCCGCGCGATTGTGCGCGACTTCGAGGAGGAGGAACTCGAGCGACACCTCGCGCTGCTGCAACGCACTGCCCGCGAGGTGGTGGCGGCTGAGCCTCGCGCTCGGTTGGAGTTCGACGTGCGTCGCCAGTACCGAAACATGCGTCACTACATCGACGCGGCCCCGCGGGTGATGGAAGCGGCGCAGGAGGCGATTCGGGCCGAGGGCATCGAACCGTTACGCAGGCCGATCCGTGGCGGCACCGATGGCTCACGGTTGAGCGAGATGGGTCTGCCGACCCCGAATATCTTCACCGGCGGTCACGAGTACCACTCGGTGCGCGAGTGGGCATCTGTGCAGGACATGGCCGCTGCGGCCGCCACGATCGTGCGCCTGGCCGAGGTGTGGACGCGGATGGGCCAGTAGGCTCCTCGCTGTGAACGCGTCAGCCGCCGGCTCGCTGGCTTCACTGGACGGCAGCATCATGCCCGCCGCCCAGGCGGTGATCCCGGCCACCGATGAGGGGCTGCTGCGCGGGGACGGCGCGTTCGAGGTGATTCGCGTGTACGACGGGCGACCATTCGCCTTCGAGGCGCACATGGCGCGCCTGGAGCGCTCGGCCGGCAACCTGCGGCTGCCGATCGACCTGGAGGCGGTCCGCGCGGACGCACATCGCCTGCTGGCCCAGGCCGGCGTCGGACCCGATCACGATCTGTTACGGATCGTCCTCACGCGGGGTGGTCGGCGGCTGATGTTGACCGAGCCCCTGCCACCGAGCCCGGAGCGGCTGCGCCTGAAGTCGATCACCTACGCGCCGACGCGGATCCTCGACGGCGTCAAGTCACTCTCCTACGCGGCCAACATGCTCGCCGGCCGCCTCGCGCGCGAGGACGGGTTCGACGACGCGCTGCTGGTGTCTCCCCATGGCCGGGTCCTCGAGGCTCCGACGAGCTCGATCTTCTGGGTTCAGGGCGAGCGTGTGCTCACCCCCCCGCTGGCGGATCACATCCTGGCCTCGATCACGCGCGCGGTGGTGATCGAGGTGGCGCAGGCCCGCGAGCAGGCCTGCACGCTCGAGGATCTCGCCGCCGCCAGCGAGGTGTTCATCGCCTCCACCACGCGAGAGGTGCAACCCGTTGCTGCGGTCGACGAGCAATCCTTTGCCCAGGACTCGCCGGTGACGGCCCACATCGCCGCCGGGGTGAGTGCTGCGATCCAGTCGGAGCTCGGCTCCTGACGATCCTCACCGTAATCGGTAACCGCCCGCAGTTCATCAAAGCGGCGGCGGTCTCACCGCACCTGCGCGCAAGACACGACGAACTCCTCGTCCATACCGGCCAGCACTTCGACGATGAGCTCTCAGCGGTGTTCTTTGCCGAACTCGGGCTCGCCTCGCCCGACCGCGAGCTCCATGTCTCGGGTGGCTCCAACACGTCCCAGACCGCGCGCATGCTGGCGGCGCTCGAACCGGTCCTGGCGGTCGCCGCGCCCGACGTCGTGCTCGTCTACGGCGACACCAACTCGACCCTGGCGGGCGCGCTGGCCGGCGCTCAGGCGGGTGTGCCGGTCGCTCACGTCGAGGCCGGGATGCGCTCGTTTGACCGCTCGATGCCTGAGGAGCTCAATCGCGTGCTCGTCGATCACGCGAGCTCGCTGCTGCTCTGTTCCTCGCCGGTGGCCGTCGAGAACCTGCGGCGCGAGGGGGTGGCCGGGACGGTCGAGCTGGTCGGGGACGTGATGGTGGACGTGGCGATGGCCGTCCAGCCCCGTGCGCGGGCTCGCCTCGATCTGCTCGACGCCCGCGGGCTGCACCCCCAGGGCTATGTCTTGGCCACCGCGCACCGGGCCGGCAACGTCGACGATCCGGTGCGCTTGGGGATGCTGGTCGAGCTGTTGCTCGCGGTGTCGCTGCCCGTCCTGCTGCCGCTGCATCCGCGCACTGCGGCCCGGTTGGAGCAAGCCGGGCTGATCGAGCGACTCGCGCGCGAGGGGCACGTCGTCCTGGTGCCCCCGCTCGGCTACGTGGAGCTGACCGCGCTGCTGTGCAACGCCCGGGCTGTCCTCACCGACTCCGGGGGACTGCAAAAGGAGGCGTATCTGGCCGGCGTGCCGTGCATCACGCTGAGGGCGGCCACTGAATGGATCGAGACCGTCGACCACGGCTGGAACGTCCTGGTCGACCTTGACCGCGAGGCGGCGCTCGCCGCCTTGCCACGCACCCCTCCGGCGAACCGGCCGGCACTGTACGGCGATGGCCACGCCGGGGAGCGCGTGGCCGCCGCCCTTACACTGCTGTGCGAATGAAGCCAGGGATGCCATGAGCGAGCCGGCGCTTGCACTCGGTGTGGTGGGGCTCGGCTACTGGGGCCCAAATCTGGCCAGGAACTTCGACGCCATCCCTGGATGCGAGCTGGCGTATTGCTGCGATCCATCCGATCAGGCGCGCGCCCGCGCTGCGACACAGTTCCCCGGGGCGCGCATGTGCGCCGAGCTGGACGAGCTACTGGCCGATCCGTCGCTCGACGCGGTCGCGCTGGCGACGCCGGTCCCGAGCCACGGCGAGCTGGCCGTGCGCGTTCTGCAAGCCGGGAAGCATTGCTTCGTCGAGAAGCCGCTCGCACAGTCCGTGGCCGATGCTCAGCGCGCCGTCGCCGCCGCGGAGGCGGCCGGCCGCGTGCTCATGGTCGGCCATCTGCTCGAATATCACCCGGGTGTTCAGAAGCTCAAGGCGCTGACCGAGTCCGGAGAGCTCGGCGAGCGGATCTACTACATCTACGGCAACCGGCTGAACCTGGGCAAGCTGCGCGCCGACGAGAACGCGCTCTGGAGCTTGGGCGCGCACGACGTCTCGGTCGTCCTGTACCTGGCCGGTGAAGAGCCATGGGAGGTCGTGGCGCACGGCGAGTCCTACGTCCGCCCCGGCGTGCAGGACGTCGTGTTCTGCTTCATGCGGTTCTCCTCTGGACTTTCCGCGCACCTGCACCTGTCGTGGCTTGATCCACACAAAGAGCGCCGCTTCACGGTCGTCGGCTCGCGCCGGATGGCAACGTTCGACGACATGGAGCTCGAGCGCAAGCTCACCGTCTACGACAAGGGCTTCGATGAGGACGCCAGGACCTACGGCGAGTACATCACTCGCAGCGGGGACATCTTCTCGCCCCGGATTCCCAACGTCGAGCCGCTGCGGATTGAGTGCGAGCACTTCGTCGACTGCGCACGCCGGGGCGAAACACCACGCTCCGACGGTCTCAGCGGGCTGCGCGTGGTCCGCGTCTTGGAAGCGCTGCAGCGCTCGCTGGATCTGTCCGCATACAAGGTCGAAGTCCAATGAGTGGCAGGATCTGCGGCCCTGCCCCCTACCCGATTCGAGGCGATAGACGATGGAGAACTGGGACATCAATTCCCTGCCGATCGAGCCGCATCAGCCGCAGGTGCTGCGCTCCGATGACGAGACCCGCGCGATTGCGATCCAGCTGCCCTCCGGCGAGGAACTGCGTGAGCACCAGGTCCACGAACGCGCTTACCTGTTCGTGACCGACGGCGAGATCGAGGTCTCAGGCGATGGTGGCGGCGTGTCGGGCGGCCCCGGGTTCGTGTCCCACTTCGGGCCCGGCGAACGCCATACCGTGCGCGCGCTCAGCGACGCCAGGTTGGTACTCGTGTTGGCTCCGTGGCCGGGCGTCGGGCATCCATCGCGGGCCGACTAGGGGCCGAACCTCGCCGCTCGCAGCGAGGCCGGGAACGTCGCTGCTCGCAGCTAGCTCGCGCCGCTGACTGCGCCGGCACCGGCCATCCCCTCGCTGGCCTGGGTCCAGATCACCTGCTCACGGCCGGGGCCGACGCCGATCAAGGCGATCGGGACCCCGACAGAGTCGGCCACGAACTGGAGGTAGTCGCGGGCGGCGGCAGGGAGGTCGGCCTCGGAGCTGCAGTCCCTGAGGTCCTCCGACCAGCCCGGCAGCTCCACGTACTCGCCGGCGGCGTGATGGAGCACCGTCTGGTGGTAGGGGAAGTAGTCGAACTCGGCTCCCTCTGGGCCGCGGTACCGCGTGCAGACGCGGATCGGGTCAAAGCCCGTCAGCACATCCAGCTTGGTGATCGCCAGGGCGGTGAGCGAGTTGAGTCGGGACGCGTAGCGGAGCGCCACGAGGTCGAGCCAACCGACCCGCCGTGCTCTCCCGGTCGTGGTTCCGTACTCCCCGCCACGCTCTCTGATCTCGTCGGCCAATGAACCGTCGAGCTCGGTCGGGAACGGTCCGGCCCCGACGCGGGTCACGTAGGCCTTCGCTACGCCCCACACCTCGTCGATGTCCTTGGGCCCGACCCCGGCGCCGATGCACGCGGCTCCGGCGACCGGGTTCGACGATGTGACGAACGGATAGGTTCCGTGGTCAATATCGAGCAGCGCTCCCTGGGCGCCTTCGAAGATGACCAACTCGTCGTCGTCAAGCTTGTCCAGCACCATGCGGCTCGTGTCGGCGATATATGGCTCGAGCCGGTGTCCGTAGGTCAGGTAGTCATCCGTCATCGCCTGTAGGTCGAGGCGCGGGTCCTTTGCGAACGGTCGCAGCGAGAGTCGCTTGGGCTCCAGCGCGGCGACGATCTTCTTCTTCAGGATCTTCTCGTCGAGCAAATCCTGCACGCGGATTCCCAGTCTCGCGGCCTTGTCGGCATAGCACGGCCCGATACCGCGCCGGGTGGTCCCGATCTCGAGCTTGCCGAGCTTGGCCTCGCCAGCGTGATCGAGCATCAGGTGGTAGGGCATGATCAGGTGGGCGTTGGCCGAGATCCGCAGCGAACGGGTGTCGACCTGCCGCCGGCGCAGCTCGTCCAGCTCGTCAGTGAGGACCTTGGGATCGATCACGACACCGTTGCCGATGACGCACAGCTTCCCCGGGTGGAGGATCCCCGAGGGCATCAGGTGGAGCTTCCATGTCTCCCCGTTGCGGACGATCGTATGCCCGGCATTGTTACCGCCCTGAAAGCGCACGACCGCGTCTGCGCGGTCAGCGAGCAGATCGGTGATCTTGCCCTTACCTTCATCGCCCCATTGGGCGCCGACGATCACGATGCCTGGCATGTGGGGCTCAGTGTACGTGAGCGGCTGAGTGCCTCCCTCGCCCGCTGCGCAGATCCATGCGCCGGTCGCGGCCCAGCAGTTGCACGGTGTCGCACATCTCGACCAGGCGTGACACGGTTCGCACCCCGATCTGCTCTCCGAGCGCGTCAGGATCACGGTTCGTGGTGATCACCATCGAGCGCTGGTCCTCGTAACGGGCGTTGACGATCGAGTAGAGCTCTTCCAACACCCAGTCGGTCGTCCGCTCCGCCCCGACGTCGTCGATGTGCAGCAAGTGGACCGCGGTGAGGCGGTCGAGCAGATCGACGTGAGAGCGCTCAGTGCGGTGCGACACATCGCGTATTTCGTTCAGTAGCCGTGGCAACGAGTAGATGGCCACCGAGCGGCCCGCCTTCAGGGCAGCTTGGGAGACGAGCATCGCGAGCGTCGTCTTGCCGGTCCCGACCGGGCCCATGAACCACAACCCGCGACCGACGTCGAGATGATCATCGATCCGGTTGATGAACGAACGTACCTCTTCGACCACCCGCGGAGGATCGATCTCGGTCACGGGTGGCCGTTCGAAGGCGACGTCTCGGTACCGGCGTGGGATGACCGCGGACAGGCTCCTCGCCTTGGCGAAGGCGACCCGCTGAGGTCGGCAGCGGCAGTCGAAGGCCGTGTTGCTCGCCTCGTCGTAGCGAAAGCCGGTTCCGTCACAGAGATCGAACGGGCAGGCGGAGCTCACGGCTCAAACCGCTCACCGGCGTAGTTCATGAACTTCGGATATTCCTTCTGGAATGTGAGCACGACTTCGCCGACCGGTCCGTTGCGGTGCTTGGCGATGATGATGTCGGCCTCGCCGGGCCGCTCGGAGTCCCGGTCGTAGTACTCCTCGCGGTAGATGAACATGACCAGGTCTGAATCCTGCTCGATCTGCCCTGATTCCCTGAGGTCCGACAGGATCGGCTTCTTGTCCCCGCCGCGCTGCTCGACCGCGCGGCTGAGCTGCGACAGCGCGATCACCGGCACGTTCAGCTCACGCGCCAGGCCCTTGAGTCCACGACTGATCTGACCGACCTGCTCGACGCGGCTTTCCACCCGTCCCTCATGGCGCATCAACTGCAGGTAGTCGATGATGATCAACCCCAGCCCGCCGTCGATCTGGTGGTGCAGGCGCCGGGCCTTGGCTCGCACCTCCAGCACTCCCGTGTCGCTCGAGTCGTCCACGTACAGCGGTGCTTGCGCGAGTCGCTGACAGGCTTCCAGGATCTTGGGCCACCGCGACTCGGGAACCTTGCCCCGGCGCAGGTCCTCGCCCTTGATCCGGGCCTGCGAGGCGACGAAGCGCTGGGCCAGCTCGGACTCAGACATTTCCAGTGAGAACAGCGCCACGGCGTGACCGGCCAGCACGGCGTTCTCGGCGATGTTGGCCACCAGCGCCGACTTGCCCATCGACGGTCGGGCCGCGATCACGATCAAGTTGCCCGGCTGGAAGCCCCCCGTGTTGTTGTCCAGGTCCTTAAAGCCGGAGGGTGTGCCGGTGAGCGGATTCTTGGCGATCGAGAGCCGATGGAGCTTGTCCGTCTCCTCGTGCAGGATGTCCGCGATCGTGCGGATCTTCTTCTGGCGGTCGTCGTGCGCGACCTCCAGCACCGATCGCTCGGCCCGCTCGACCAGGTCTCGCGCCGGTGCTTCGCGCGACAGAACGCTCGCCTGGATCTCGTACGACGTCGTCAGCAGATCGCGCAGTTGCGCGTTGTCGCGGACAATCCGGCCGTACTCCCGGGCGTGCCCGGCCGCCGGCACCCAGCCGGCGAGCTCATCAATCGCCGCGGGGCCACCCACCTCCTCCAGTCGGCCGCCCTGGCGCAGGGTCTCGGCGACCGTCAGATGATCGATCTTGCGGTCATTCTCAAACAACTTGACCATCGCCTCGAACACCGCCCCGTGCGCCTCGCGGTAGAAGTGCGCGGGCCGCAGTCGCTCCTCCACCAGCAACGAATTCAGGTGGCGCTCGTCCAGCAGCACAGCCCCCAGGACCGACTTCTCAGCCTCCAGGTTGTGGGGTGGAACGGCGACGTTCTGAACGGCACTCATAACCAGCATCCGAGTCTAGGATCGAGGGAGGCGGCACCGGAGAAGCGAACCCGCTACCAGCGGTCTTTGCGGCCGAGCACCTCCCATCGCCGCGCGCGCTGGACTGGGTTCGCGACGCCTACGGGGTTGCCGACGCACGCGAGCGCGGCGTTGGGAGGCTGCTCGGCCGCTGCCCAAGGTCCGGTTGGCTCCGGGTCCGCGAGGTGAGCTCATGTTCACTAGACCAAGCGCTCCGGACTCCCCGCGCCCAGGGGGCGGCCGGGGTGTCTGCGCACGCCGTGCTCGCGTCCGTCAGCGACCCCGACACGCTCGCACTGCTACTAGCGGCGCACGGCGTGCGCAGACCCACGGCCGCTAACCCGCTGCTCGCGTCCGTTTGCGACCCAACAAACACCTCGCGCCGATACCAGCGGCGCGCGGCGACACAGGTACTAGGCCGCCACCACCATCGTTTTGACCGTCGCGGTGACCTCGTCGGCGATCTCGACGACGACCATGTAGGTGCCGATGTTGCGGATCGGGTCGTCGAGGTGGATCTTGCGGCGATCGACTCGGATTCCGCGGGCGTCGCGGATTGCGTCGGCAATGTCCTGGGTGGTGACGGAACCGAACAGCCGCCCGTCGTCCCCGGCCTGCTGGGGGATGGTCAACACGGTCCGACCGAGTACGGCCGCGTTCTCCCGTGCCCGATCCTCCGCGTCTCGCTTGGCCCGTTCGGCGGCCTCCTGCCGACGCGTGGCGGCGTGGATTGATGCTGTGGTTGCAGGCTCGGCCAGCTTGCGCGGAAGCAGGTAGTTGCGCAGGTAGCCGGCCGACACGTCGACCACGGTTCCGCGCTCGCCGAGCGACTCGACGTCTTGAGTCAGGATTGCCTGCGGCATCGGGCTCGCTCCCTCTCAGCGGTCACGGTCGCGATCGCGACCACGGTCACGGTCGCGATCGCCCCGGTGCTCGCTGCCTTCGGCAACGTATGGCAGCAGAGCGAGTTCGCGGGCACGTTTGACGGCGCGAGCGACCTGGCTCTGATGACGGCGGCAGGCTCCGGTGATCCTGCGGGAGCGGATCTTTCCGCGCTCGGAGATGAACCGGCGCAGCATGGACAGGTCCTTGTAGTCCACCTGGTCGATCTTGTCGCGA
>Ga0302181_10001376_pt1 | contig 18171 bp, 14 predicted proteins | sample I_Palsa_E3_3_FD_198786 | JGI IMG/M metagenome (GOLD analysis project Ga0302181, IMG submission 198786) | Peat permafrost microbial communities from Stordalen Mire near Abisko, Sweden - I_Palsa_E3_3 | ecosystem: Environmental > Terrestrial > Soil > Palsa > Peat permafrost | place: Sweden...
CCAGATAGCGGGGCCCGATATCTCGGTGCCGCCACAGCCATTCCCACACGCCCGCCAGGCTGGGCAGGACCCGTGCCTGCAGCGAGAAGATGGCGGCCCCGACGACCGCCGCCCCGCCCCACGCGAGGACGAACGAGAACACGTCCCCGTGGCCGCTCGCGTGCAGCAACGCCAGCGAGGGAAACAGGATCACCGCCCAGACCGTGTCGTTGATGAACGCGTGGTGGCCGCGTCCCAGCGCGAAAAACGCGTACCGCCAGCTGTCCTGCAGCAACAGTCCAGGCAGCGTCAGGCCGAGGGCGAGAAAGGCCCGCCCGGTGGTGCCGCCGAGCAGCAGTCCTGCCGCCAGCGCGCAGGTTCCGGTGACCAAGCCCATGGCCAGCGCCGTGCCCGCGCAGCTGGCCGCGGCGCGGCGCCAGGTCGGCAGGTCCGTGCCGCTGAACCTGATCAAGATAGGGTCGATGGCCAGCCCCCGCGACGCGTTGATCGCGAACCCGTACGTCACATAGGCCAGGCTGAAGGCGCCGAATTGCATGGCGCCCAGCGTGCGGACGACGTAAATGCTCAGGAGGAAGTTCGTCAGGCTGGACATGGCCTGATCCGCGACACCCCAGGACAGGCGGCGGCTCGCCTGGCGCACCAGACCCCAGGACACTGCCGTCAGGATCCTCCGCGGCGCTACGACCACCAGCCGGGCCCTTGCGCTATCTCGACTGCCATCTTCCTCCCAGCCTGGGGTTCGGGGCGCGTCGCCACGAAGGTCTTGCGATAAGGAGATCCGCGGCGATGCGGGCGTGATACATGCCGGCCGGAGAGTGGTCAGCAAGCCCGGTACTCGACCAGCGCCTTGGCCAGCGCCGCCCACTGGTAGGCGATCTGGTACGGCCAGTTGTCCCACGGCAGTGCTGCGGTGACCGCGTAAATGGAGCCGCTGAAACAGCGCCCCATGATGATGCGGGCGCGAGTATCCTGCCCTCTGGTCGCCACCAGGACGACCGATGTCCAGTGGTATCGCGCGGCGAGCTGGCCGACGAACTCCGCTTCGCCGCGGGTGGTGCCGGGGTCCGGGTCAAAGCAGATGAGCTTCACGCCCGCTGTCGCGGCTGGGCAGGGACCTCCGTAGCCCTGCCAGCCGCGCGAGACCACCAGCACCGGCGCCCGGTGCTGCCGGGCCAGCCGCAGCGCCACGGGCAGGCGGTTACCCGGGCCGGCCAGCATCACGATCGCGCTGACCCCGGCCGGCATTCCTTGCGCAGGCCACACGAATAGCCGCGCGGTCACCACCCCGAACGCCAGCGCCACCGCCACCGTGGCCGCCAATAGCCGTCGCCTCACGCGCGAGGGCCTGCCTCGCCCGTCCGCGGCACCGGGCCGATGTCTCACCCCCAAATATCACGCAGCACGTTGAACACGACACGCGAGCCAAGACTGTCCAGCTTGACCGGCAGCTCGGTCAGGTCCGCCAGATTTTCCCGCACGCCGTGCTGCCGCTCGACCGGGCAGATAACGAGCACGAAGCCGCCACCCCCGGCGCCGGTCAGCTTGGCGCCCAGCGCGCCGGCGTCGAGCGCCCGGGACACCGCACGGTCGATCCGGTCATTGGATACCCCCGACGCGAGCTTCCGCTTGGCTTCCCAGCTCTCGCGCATGGCCGGCCCGATCACGTCCACGTCACCGGCGCGGAGCCGGTCGACGGCGAAACCGGCGAGGTCACGGAGGAGGTCAAGCAGGGGGCGGGTGGTCGCGATGTTCGCGTTCTGCTCGGCCAGGATCGAATCCGCGTTCCGGGTCGTGCCGGTATAGAAGAGCATGATCTGCCGCTGCAACCCGCGGCGCTCGGCGCCAGACAGCACAACTTCCTCGGTAGCCACCTTGTCGCCGGGCCCGAAGCGGATGTCCCGGATTCCGCCGAGGGCCGTAATGTACTGGTCCTGCTTCCCGATGGGCTTTCCGCATCGTTCGATCTCGATCTCGCAGGCCCGCTCGGCCAGCTGTTCCGCGGATACTTGCCTGCCCTGGTAGGCGAACAGCGCGTGCAGCAGGCCGACGGTGACCGCGGACGAAGACCCGAGACCGGAGCCGCCTGCGGACGGGATGTCGGCCAGCGTGGTGATCTCGACGCCCTTGGTCACGCCGGTCATCCACATGGCCTCGCGGACCAGCTCGTGCTCCAGGTCCTCGACGCGGGAGACGATCTCCTTCTTGGAGTAGTTGACGTAGATGTCGTCGTCGAAGCGCTGCTTCACGATGACGTAGATGTACTTGTCGATCGCGCAGTTCAGGACCCGGCCGCCGTGCTCCCGGTAGTAGCCGGGCAGGTCGGTGCCGCCGCCGAGCAGGCCGATACGCAACGGGGTCTGGGTGATAATCATCGTCCGGCCCGCACGGGCCACTCCTCACAGGCTTGCCGGTAGGCGTCAGCGGTCCCGATGTCGCGGAAGTATCCCTCGACCAGTACCGCCCGGGCCCGGCCCGTCAGCCGGGGCAGCAGGTGGTAGCCGATGTCCTGGGGCGGCACCGGGTTTATCTCGTCGAGCACGCTCGGATGGAAGGCGTACAGGCCGGCGTTGGTCAGGTCACCGACGGGCCGTTCCGGTTTCTCCGTGAACCCCACCATGACCCCGTCGGCGTCCACCTCCACCACACCGCCGGCCGACGGCCGCGGCGAGTGGAACACCGCCAGCGTGGCGCGGGCGTCGTGCTCCCGGTGCTCGTCGATCAGCGCGCTCAGGTCGAAGTCGGTGAGGTTGTCGGCGTAGCAGGCGAGGAAGAACTGTTCTTCGGCCACCCACCGCCGGTTGGCGGCGAGCGTGCCGGCGCTGCCCAGCAGCCGGGGTTCGAAGAACGTGCGCACGACCGGCGGCCCGGTCCGGTCGGCCAGGTGGCGGCGCACCACACCGGGCAGGTGATGGAGGTTGACCATGACCTCGCTGACGCCGGCCCGGTCGAACGCATCCAGCCAGATATCCAGCAGGGGCCTGCCCCCGATGGGCACCATGCACTTCGGGATGCTGTCGGTGAGCGGTCTCAGCCGGCTGCCCAGGCCGGCCGCGAGCAGGAAGGCCTTCACCGTTCCGCCCTCCGGACGACGCCGAGGGCGCGCATTTGCGCATTCGCCTCGGCCAGGACACCGTCCAGGCCTCGGCCGGCGTCCGCCGCGGTTGCCACCCCAGCGCCGTCAGGGCACTGATGTCGGAGAAAATGTGCCGGGTGTCGCCAAACCGGTACTCACCGGTGACCACGGCCGGCTGGGCCGACCCGTAGTGCTGCCGCACGATATCGGCGAATTCCCTGGTCGTTACCGCGGTGCCGCCGCCGACGTTGAAGACCCGCCCGGCGGCGCGGTCGTCGGCCAGCACCAGCACATTGGCGTCGACGACATCGTCGATGTTGACGTAGTCCCGGATCGCCCCGCCGTCCTCGTAGAGAATCGGCGCCGTGCCCTGCAGGTAACTCAGGCAGAAGATGCGGCACGCGCCGGAGTATGCGTTGTAGACCGACTGCCGCGGGCCCTGGACGATGCTGTAGCGCAGGGCGACGGTGGGAATGCCGTACCGGCGGCCGAGGTTGATGGCGACCATCTCCTGGCCCAGCTTGGATATGCCGTAAGCATTCTGCGGGTTACAAACCCGCTCGGGCGTGATACCCATCTCCAGCGGGCCGCCGCAGACCGGGCAGCCGATGTCCCACTGGCCCTGGGCCAGAGCCTGCTCGGGACGCATTCCCGGCAGCTGCTCGCCATCGGCCCGGCACCAGTAGAAGCCTTCACCCATCGCGGATTGCGATGACGCCACCACGACGCGCGCGAGGTCAAGGCGCTCGGCCACGATGATTTCGTAAAGCAGGGCCGTCGAGACCACGTTGACGTCGGAGAAACGCGAGAAGTCGGGCAGGTAATCCTGATAGGCGGCGAAGTGATAGACGGCGTCGACGCGGCGGAGCAGGCTGGTCAGGCGATCCCGGTCGCGGGTGTCGCCGCGGACGAAGTCCGCTCCCGGGCTGAGGTAGGCGGGCCGTCCGTCGCGGTGCACGGGCGGGGTCAGCGCGTCGAGCACCACGACGTCATGCCCGAGCGCGAGCAGCCGGTCGGACGTGTGCGATCCGATGAATCCCGCGCCGCCGGTAACGAGTACCTTCATGTGTGCTGATACCTCCGCCGTTCCGCAACGTCGCGGTACACATCCAGTGTCGCCGCGGCCGTTGCTGTCCAGGTAAATTGGGCGGCCCGCCGGAAGCCGAGGTCCCGCAGCCGGTCCCGGCCCGGCCCGGCCGCCTCGACGATGGCCCTGCCGATGGACGCCGGCGCCGCCGCGTCGGCCAGCACCGCAGCCCCGCCCGCCGTCTCCGGCATGGCACTGACGTCCGACGTCACGACCGGGCAGCCGCAGGCCATGGCCTCCAGGATCGGGAGCCCGAAGGTCTCGTTGACCGACGGGTACACGAACACGTCAGCCGCCTGGTAGAAACGGACGGTTTCTTCGAGCGGAACCTTGCCGGTAAAGACGACATCTTTGGCGATCCCGAGTTGATCGGCGAGCAGGTGCAGCGAGGCGACGTACTTCTCGTCCTGGCCGCCGCCGACGATCACCAGCTGACGATTGCCCAGTTCAAAACGGGACAACGCCCAGGCCCGCAGCAGTCCCTCGCAATTCTTGTACGGCCACAGCGTCGAAACGAACAGCACGAACGGCTTGGTCACGCCGTAGCGGAGGCTAAGGTGCGCCCGGGCCGCATCGGCGTTACCCGGTTTGAACAGGTCGTGGTCGACCGCCTCGTACACCAGCTTGAGCTTGCCTGGCTCGACCGTCAGGTAACGCTGGATCTCCGAGCGCAGGCTCTCGGAGTTGATGATGACCGCCTCGGCGGCCCGGACCGAACGCGGATAGTTCAGCTGGCGGTACAGCCGGGGCAGCGGCGATATCGCGTCGGGTGTGGTGAAAGCGTGCATCGTCTTCATGTGAATCACCAGCGACCACGAAAAGTTCACCACGGGCGCCATCAGGGTATTGAAAACATCAATTCGGCGGAACGGCAGTCGTATCGGCGAGTAGAGGTGCTCGCTGAGCGTGCGCGGCGTTCGTCGCTCGTTTGACCACGGATAGGTGAGGTAGAACACGTCCGGGCCGTATCCCTGGTAGAGATGCCGCGATTTCGGGCTCACCAGCAGGTGCAGTTCCTCGCCGGTCTGGAGCCGCTTGGCCATCTCGGGGATCACTCGCGTCCAGAACCAGTGGGCCCCGGAGGGGTGGTCAGGGTTTTCGGTCAGCAGATTGATCGCTACCCGCATGCGGTCCGCCTCGGTTCCTGCTTTCACGTCAGAACACGTTCGAAGAGATCGCAGCGGAGGTCATCCGCGACTGGCGGATGTACTGGGCCAGGGCGTGCATGACCGCCTGGTGCAGGTCCTCGATCACGCCGTAGTTCGTGCCGTGGACATGAATGGCGACCTCGGCGACCCTCCTGGCCTCGCCCCCGTCGAAGCCGGTCAGCGCGATCGTGCGCAGGCCATGGTCGCGCGCCCATTCCAGCGCCCGGACGATGTTGGCCGAACGGCCCGACGAGGAGACGGCGATGAGCGCGTCACCAGGCCGCGACTGCGACTGAAGCTGATAGGTGAACACGTCCGCGTAGGTCAGGTCGTTGGCGATCGCGGTCAGCAGTTCGATGTTCACGCTGAGGCTCGTGACGCGGGGGGAAAGATCGGTCGCGGTCCGGACGCCCTTCATGTGATCACACTGCAGGTGGTTCGCGATCGCGGCCGAGCCGCCGTTGCCGCACGAGAACACCGTGGCCCCGCTCTGGTAGGCATCCAGAAGGATCGCGGCGGCGCGCGCGATCGCGGCTTCTTCTACCGAGCTCGCGGCGCGCGCGGTCTCCTCCGCGTACGCGCTGAAATACCTCGCCGCATTCAGGTACGGTGCGGCCGGAAACTTCGGCGGATCAGTTTCCGGGGGTGACGTCAGGAGCTGAAGATCATGGACGGCGCTCATGCGGCCATCCGCTCCAAGATGAACGGCGCCGCGGCGGCCAGGCTCGGGAACGACCAGATATCCGGCTGGGCGTAGCATTCGGGTCCCAGGTAGATGGCCGACGCACCGACCGCCTCCGCCAGGCCGACGTCTTCCGGCCGGTCGCCCACCACCCACGAAGCCGCCAGATCCAGGTTCAGCGCAGCCGCCGCGGCCCGCGCCATACCCGGCTTTGGCTTCCGGTCCTCGCTGGTCCGGGCAAAGCCGTCGACCACGCCCTCCGGGTGATACGGGCAGTACAGGAACAGGTCAACGTGCGCCTCATGCGCAGCCAGGCACGCTGTGATATATCGGTGCACCTGCGCGACATCGCCTATGTCGTAAAACCCCCGGGCCACACCAGCCTGATTCGTCACCACCGCGACCGGGATACCGGCCCGGTTGAAACTGGCAATTGCTTCTGGTGATCCGTCGATAAATTCGACCCGGTCCACCGAGCCGACGTACCCGTGGTCCACGATAATCGTGCCATCACGATCGAGAAGAATTCCCGACCGCAGGCACGAACCGCACGCCTCGAGCACTGGCCCGCTCTGGGTGCGCAGCGGATTGTTCAAAACTCACCTCGCGTCTGTTGCTGCCGGCTCGCTTTGCGAACCGGTCATATGAACACCGGACCGGCAGCGGTGATACGGCCTTAGCCGTTCTTCGGCTCGTGTTCTCGGTCATAGTCGCGAGGGCGGCCAGGTCCCGGATCGACATGCCGAGCCTGTCCCGGAACTCCGATGTCATGGTCATCCGTCGGGTATGTCACGCCGATGCTCTGGTCGTCCTCATCGGTGCCGATCAGTACCGCGGACTCCAGGCGGGTCCCGGACATCCGCACCATCTCGCCCACCGCGCTGATCGTCGTCCACGACGAACGGCCGGCGGTCAGTATTGCGACGGCATCCGTGGCCCAGGTCGCCAGGTGGTCGCCGCCGACGGAGGCGTCGAGGGTGGTCAGGGTGAGCAGCAGGTTCGCCCGGCCGCAGGCGGAGGCCACGGTCTCAGTGAAGGGCGAGCCCTGGGTCGGCGCGCGGCCGATCGGCCCGCCGGGCGGTAGCACGTCATCGCCGTCCGGGACCGCTATGATCAGGCGGTTGTTGTGCCCGTTCACGATGCTTACCCCGGGTTCGGCGATGCCCAGCAGCCTGGCTGCGGGGGCGCCGCCGACGAGGTCGGCCAGCACCACCTGCTCGCCCTGCCGGGCCCGGGACAGGGCCAGTGACACCAGGGACAGAGCGGCGGTCCGCGGGTCGTCGACCGGGACGACCGCCAGGGTGGCGGGGCGCCTGGGGTTTCTCGGCACCGCTCGGTCCAGATACGCGGTGATCCGCCGGACGTCGGGGTCGCGGGCCGCGGCCAGCCCGTCGCCGCCGCGCCGCCGCCGGCTCAGCCGCACCCGGCCGACGCTGAGCTTCACCGGGGCGCCGAGCGCTTGCGCGATGTCGGCACGCTGACGTAGCCGGTCGGACACCAGCGCCCGGATCACGACGACCGCCAGGGCCAGGACCAGGCCGATGAACCCGCCGATGAGGGCGTAAAGCAGCAGCTGCTTCAGCGGCGAGTACGGCAACGGGACGGCGCTGTTCAGCACCACCGAGCCCTTCGCCTCCGCCGCGGTCGCGGGCTGGGTATTCGTCTGGTAGCTCACCACAGCTTGCTTAAGGCCGGTCAGCGTGCTGTTCGCCTGGCTGCGTTCGGCCTGCAGGCTACTGAGCTGGGACTGCTGCGTGGCTGAGGCCGGGTTGGCGGGCAGCCGGTTGATCTGCTGGCTCAGCGAGCTGATGTCTTGCTTGGCCTGCCCGATCTGCGCCTCGAGCGAGGAGAGGGTCAGCTTCTGTTCCTCCAGTAGTTCGGCCGCGCGGAATTGCAGGTATGCCGTCGCGATGGCATTGGCCCGGAGCAGCGCCTGCTCGCTCGATGATGCGCTGTCCGTGATGACGAGCACCCGGTCGCTGACCGACGTGGCTGAGTAGGACGACAGGAAGCTGCTGATGCTCTGGCGCAGCCCCAGCTTGCGGACCGCCAGTCCGGCCACGGTGCGGCTTTGCGCCATGGCCTGGTTGTCCGCCTGGTACTCGTCGTTCGACGCCTGCGCGGTGACATTGTCGCTGGGGTCCAGGGTCAGCAGGAGCGTGGTCGACGCCTGGTAGGGATCGCGGGTCGCCACATAGCCGATCGACCCGATGAGCAACCCGGCGACGGCCGCGGCGCACCAGAGCCGCCGGCCGCGCCGCAGCGCGGCCGTGAGGAATCCCAGGCTGACCAGGTTAGGCTCGTAATCGGCCGGCTGATCCTCGGCTTCTGCGGAGTCCTCGTAGGCTCCGAATCTCCCAGCCGAAGTACTGGTCCCTTCGAAGCTCCCCGCCGAAGTACTGGTCCCATTGTGTGACGGCGTGACCGTCTGGTATTCGTCGGTCAATGCCCTATCTCCGTCGTCGTGCCGGTCATGCGTGTCGGCATTCTCCGTAGCCCAGGCCGGGCCACCTGTGGTGCCCGGCCAGTGGTGCGATCCGCCGGGTCGGGATCCGCGACCAGGATTCCGGCGATCTCACGACCGTCGACGGCCGCGCTGACCGCGATGCGGGCCAGTTGCTCAGCTGTCGCTGCGCTCGCCGAGACGCCAAGCACCGCTGTCGTGGTGCGCATCGTGTCCGCGACGCGCGGGGCCTTGCCGTCGACGACGGCCACCACGACGGTCAAGGTGGCGGCCGGCACCTCGTCGAGGTGCGGGTCATCCCGCACGGCGACCCGCAGGTGCCTGGATCGCTTCGGCGGCACGGCCCCGAAAGACCCGAAGCCCGCGGCACAGGCGGCGCGCAGCGTGGCCGCGGTGTTCGCGTCTTGGCCAGGGCCGATGACCAGGGCGGTGGAAATTCCCACCGAGGCCGCCAAAGCAGCTAGCTGCGGGCCGAGCGCGAGAGCTTTTCTGTCGGTCGACAGCGAGAGCACCGCGAGCGAGAAACGGTCGGCCAGGGGATCTGAGGGATTCATGCCGGTGAGGGCCAGCTGGCGCAGCGCCTTGCGCAACTGCCAGGCGTCGACGGCCCCGGGGGTGTAGTCCGTCAGAAGTTTCATCCAGCCCGCCGCGTCGGATGGGTCAGCGACGGAAACCGAGGCCAGGACGGGAACGCCGATCGAGTCTGCGATCTCGTCACGCTCCCGCAGCCGCCGGTCGTTGCGGCCGATCGCCAGGACGATGATGACCCCGATCAGCAGTCCTGCTAGCGCGCCGGCCAGGACGTCAATCAGGAGCGGCCGCAGCGGCGCCCCGGTCGCGCTGGTGGCCGGCTCCAGCAATTGGGCCGGCACCCGCCCGACCGGGCTGCTGGCCGAACCGACCAGGCTGATGTAGCTGCGCGCGACGGCATTGGCCGTTGTCTCAGCGTCGGCGGCCACCCTGCCTTGTGCGCTTACCGACATGACGTAGGGGGTCAGGATGCCCACCGAGATGTCGCGGCGGAGTTCATTGACCGACATGGCGGGGCGGACATGGGGCGCGGCGTCAAGAAGCACCCTATTGCTGGTCATAATTACTTGCTGGGTCAGCGTATAGGGATCGGCCGTGCCGTCGACGATGACCGCCGCGCCCTGCTGAGCTTGCGCGGATTGCGGGAGTATGACCAGCGCGGTGCTCGTGAGCATCGGCGGGTTGAGCGCTGCGTAAGCGCTGCCAGCGAGGGTACCGAGGATCACCGCAAGGCCCACCAGAATCTTGTGGCGCCGCAGAATCTGTGCGGACCTCCTGGAGTCCAGCGCCTGCTCGCTCATCGAGTCTCCTTGCGCTTGGCCGACGCCTCTGCCACGAGAACTTCTGAGCAGCGCCGTGATACAGCTGACCGCAAAACGGCGGGCCGTTCCGTCTTGGCGACGTCGAAGAACTCCAGCCGGGTGGTCATCGGAACGCCCGGGGCAGAGCGCCCGCAGCCGATCAGAGAGATGGCGGGTATGCGCTGTCCCAGGCCGCCGGAGTACCAGCCGAGGATGGGATCGGTTTCCCCGCGGTGCAGGGTCCAGTCCAGGCCCGTCGGCAGTTCCAGCCGGGCCACGCCAGGGGCGGCCGCCGCCGGCGCCGCGCCAGGTGCGGCCGCGGCCGGCCAGCGCAACGCCGCGCCGCACCCGGACAGGTCCGCTTCCACCTTGGGGCCGAGGTGGAAGGCCAGCCGGAGGTCGTGCGGGCCGCCCTCGATCTGGTCGACGATGTCGATGCTGCGCGACGCCCGGTCCAGCAGCACCGAGCGCCGGTGCCAGGCCGGCGGGTCGAGCGAGGAATAGCCGTCATGCTCAGCGGTCCATCTGGCGATGTCGCCGTCGTCGATGACCTCGATCTCCCGGGTGCGCGCGTGCCGCACCCACATGAACGGGCCGCCTTCGCTGGACTGGCTGCGGCCGTCAAGCTCGGCCGTGTTGTGCGCGATGGTGGACCGGAAATACGAACGCCACGCCCGCTCGCCGTGATAGCAGTAGGTGCCGGGATCGGCGAGGATGTCCACGCCCGCGTAGCGGACCTCCACCGACAAGGCGTCGGCGTGGGCGTGCGCGGCGATGCTGAGGTATCCGTGCGGACCGCCGTCGCACCGGCACCAGATCTCGTCCTGGCCTGCCGTGCGCAGCAACGTCAGTCCCGCGTCGGCAAACCGCGACGGTCGCCGGCCGGGCCGGCCGCCGATGGGACGCCTCGCGGGCACCAGCGAGGAGACCAGCAGGCTGCGCGCGTCGGCGGGCGGGGTCGGCCACCAGTCGAGCGGGCCGACCAGCGTCTGGGCCAGCGCCAGCAGCGACGGCCAGGAACTGGCCGCCGGCGCGTCGACCAGCAGCACCCGGCCTTCGTCCGAATCGCCCTGGCGCGGGGGGCGCAACCGCTCATCGACCAGGGCCGCGGCGCTGTCCGCCATCGCGCACAGCCGCTGCCACGTGCCGGGACCGAGCGGGTGACCTGCCGCCTCGGCCTCAACGGCGGCGAGGAACCCGAGTTCGGCGACGAAACAGTGGTAGTCCGAGGCCAGCTCGCGGCCGATACCTGACGGGAAGGTGTTGCGGATGAGCTCTTGTTCCAGCACCCGCGCGGCCTGTCGCCGCCAGCGCTCGGTGGCCGGGAACCACGGGAAGGCGCAGCTGGCCACGAGCTGCCCGGCCGCCTCGGCGATCACGTGGTTGTTAGCCGATGAGCCGCGGCTCCGGAACGACGCGAGGTACTGCTGATGCCAGTGAATCTGCTGCAGGGTGATGTCGTTACCCTCGAACTCCCCGCCCACGCCGGGCCAGTCGTCCAGCAGCCGCCGGATCCAGGCCAGGCTGATCATGCGGACGCCGAGCTCGATGCCGCTCGTCCAGTGCACACCGGACAGGAACGGGTTTTCCTGCCACCACGAGCGGAGGTGATCGGCGACCCGGTTCGCGTACTTCTCGTCGTGGGTGAGAAACCAGGCGGTCGCCAGCAGCGTGAGATGCTGCAGGCGCGAGATCTCCCACACCTGCTTGACGTTGCCGACCTGCGCTTCGGAGCGGTGATCAATCCGGAAGGCGTAACGGCCGGGAACGGACCGGCGACCGGTCGCCGGATCACGGAACCAGTCGGGCCGCACCATGTCGGTCCGGATGATGCCGAGGATCTCCCACTCGCCCCCCAGCAGCCGGTCCGCGCTGGCCAGAACGGCGGCCTTGGCGTCCGCGGAAACCTGGGCCGCGGCTTCCCGCGGCAAGACGGCACTGAACCTGCGCTCACCCGTCGGCGGCTTCCCGACCCGCAGCAGCTGGTCTCGCCGCACCTGCCGCCTGGACCAGGCCGCCTGCAGGACCTGGTCGCGTGCCCGCCACCCGACCTCGGCCGGCGACATCCGGGCGATCCGGCGCGCGCACCAGCCGAGCCGGGCGGGCGAGGTGGCGCTCACACTCGCTCCGCGCGGCCGCTCAGCAGGCTCATCTCCACCGCGATCGTCGCCTGGGTGGTGGCGACGAGGGACTCGGCGCCGATGGGCATCGGCGCATCGGTCAGGATGGCCTCGACGAACTGGGTCAGCTCAGCTCGCTGGCCCTTGTCCTGTCCGGCTCGTGACCGCGCGGCGTGCTGCCGCCGCCCGCTCCAGACCGTCGCCTTCCTGAAATTGTCCAGCCGCGCGCTGCAGCCGCCGGCGTTAACGTCGAGCGTCTCCTTCTGATAGCGCGGGTTCCCGCCGGTGAGGTAGCTGATGGTGCCGCTCGAGCCGTTCCGGAACCGCACCGTGACCTGCACGTCGTCCTTCTCCGGTCCCCTGACGGCGTAAGCCTCGGCCGGCAGGCTGGCCGCCCACCAGCTCAGGGTGTCGATGAAATGACCGCCCTCGCCGGCGAACCGCGATCCTTCCAGGGCGTCGTTCCGGTACCAGCTGTCGGCGGCCAGCGATCCCGCGTTGACCAGGTAGCGCATCGCCGAACTCGAGTCCGCCGGCCCGAACTGCGACCTCATCTGGGTGAGCAGCGGCGCGAAGCGCCGGTTGAATCCCACCATCAGCCGGTCGTTGCCCGTCGTGGCGATGGTCTCGACGATACGGCCGAGTTCCTCGCGGGTCAGGGCCAGCGGTTTTTCCACGAAGACGGCCTTGCCGGTCGCCAGGGCCCGGCAGACCATGTCCGCGTGCGCATGATGACGGGTCACGATGAAGATCGCGTCCAGGCTCGCGTCCTCGAACACGGCGTCGGCGTTGGTCGACGCCGTGGTGAACCCGAAACGCCGCTGCGCGTTGACGGCGGACAGCGACCGGCTGGTCGCGACGTGCGCCAGGTGCGCCTTATCCAGTCGCGCTAGGTGCGGCAACAGCATCGACGAGGCATAGTTGCCGGCGCCGATGAACCCGATCGCGAGGCGCCCGCCGCTTTTTCCCCGGGCCGCCGCCCCCCGGCCGGTCCTGATCGTCCCGGCTCGGACCAGGCTGTCAGCTCGCGGCAGGCTGTCCGGGGGCGTGGCCGGGTACTCGAGCAGGACGCCCACCGCCTTGAGCGAGCCCGAGGCCAGGTCGGCATAGACGGTGCTCGCGTCCTGCAGCGGGAAGACACCAGAGACGAGCGTTTCGACCTCGATTTCCTTGCGGGCGACGAGGTCAAGGAAGCATTCCAGGTTGCGCCGCTCGGTCCAGCGGACGTACCCGACCGGGTAGTCGATGCCCTCAAGCTCGTACCGTTCGTCATACCGCCCGGGCCCGTAGGACCTGGAGAACCGGACGTCGAGTTCCTTCTCGTAATAGGCGTTCCAGGGCAGGTCCAGGCGGGTCTTGCCGATGTCCACGACGCGGGCGCGATCCCGGGCCAGGCGGGCGGCGAGCTCGACCGGTTCGTTGGACGATCCGCCGGCGGCCAGGAAGACATGGTCGACCCCGCGCCCGCCCGAGATCTCGTCCACCGCATGCCGGGCGGCATTCAGGCCCTCATCCTTCGGGGCCGCGCACAGCACCGCTCCGGCCTGCTCGGCCAGCCGGCCGCGCTGCTCGATCACATCCAGGCCGATGACCCGGACGCCCGAGGCGACCAGCAGACGCACCACGAGCTGGCCCACCAGGCCGAGGCCGATGACGCAGGCCACCTCTCCCAGCTGGACCTCCGCGCGCCGGACGCCGTGCATCGCGATCGAACCGACGGTGGCGAAGGCGGCGTGCTCGGGCGAGACACCGCGCGGAACCGGTGCGCAGAGATTAACGGGCAGCCAGTTGTATTCGGCGTGCAGGGCATACTCATTACCAGCCGCGGCGACGAGCTGACCGACCTCGAATTCCTCGGCCCCCTTCCCCACCTCGACCACCACGCCGCAGAGCGAATAGCCCAGCGGAGTGTAGGAATCCAGCCTGCTCATTACCTTCTTATACGTGGCGGCCGCACCTTGCTGCGAGACGGTGTCCAGGACCTTACGCACCTGGTCCGGCCGGGCTCGCGCCTTTCCCACCATCGACATCTTGGCCTCAGCCAGCTTCATCATCTCCGTGCCGGTGGAGATCAGCGAGAACAGCGACTGCACCAGGACGCCCCCTGGACGGCACGCCGGGGCCGGCACGTCCAGGACGGTAAGTTCCCCCGACTTGTAATTCTGAGCTATCTGCTTCATCGTGTCCTTCGCCGATCACGCCGCACCGTCACGAACTCTCCCTGGCCTCATCGGGGCCGCTTGAAGGTCAAAAGCCGAAGCCGTGAATACCCGCCCGCCTGCACCGGGCGCGGAACCGGGGACAGACCCGCCTGCCGCGCGGCGGCGCGCCACCACCTGGCCATATGTCGCTGTCGCGAGGTCTGCAGGTAGGTCAGGTGGTTCTCCAGACGGGGCCAGCGGCGGGCGGCGACGCCGACGGCAGGCACCCGCCCGCAGGGGCTGACGACCGACTCCAGCCACCGAACCGGATGCCTGGGATCGGGGACGGTGCAGGCTAGGAGCCCACCGGGACGCAGGATGCGGGCGCACTCGCTCAGGACCACGGACGGCTCATCCACGTACTCCAGGACGCTCGCGGCCACCACGGCATCGAAACTGCCGGTAGCAAAGGGCAACCGACGCCATTGCGTGTCAAGTTGCACCCATTCAACTTCCCGCTGCGGGTCCCGGGAGATCGCCGAGCGCAGCATCAACTCCGAGATGTCGCATCCCGTTACCCGGAGCCCGGCGGCCGCGCCAGCCCGGGCTATTTCGCCGCTGCCGCAGCCGAGATCGAGCATCCGGCCCCCGGCCGGAACGTGCTTGGTGATGAGCGTATTGAAAAGGGCCAGCCGTCCGGTGAAATTTCCCCCTGGAGCGTAGAAGGCGGACCACGCCGCGGCGCGGGTGTTAAACAACTGCCTGACCTCGTCAGCACGGTCAGGGGAATGGTCAACCATCAAAGTTCCCAAGCGCCGTAACGCCGGCCGTCAGCCGCGCGTAAACGCCCAGATAGGCGCGCTCCTGGTGGCACCAGGCCAGCTCCTGCTCGACCCGGATCCGCCCCAGCTTGCCCAGCCGGGCTCGCCCTGGCTCATCGTCCATGGCCCCGGCGATGGCCACGGCATAGTCGTGGACGTCGTTGGGCTTGACGTACAGTGCGGCGTCGCCCGCCGAGATCCGCGTCTCGCGCAGGTCAAATGCCACCACGGGAAGCTCGAAGGCCATGTATTCCAAGGTCTTGTTCATCGTGGAGACGTCATTGAGCGGGTTCTTCGGATCGGGCGAAAGGCCCACGTCCGCGGTGGACAAGATGCGCGAGACGAGCTCGTCCGGTGCCCGCCCGGTGAACTCCACGTGACCGGCCAGGCCGAGCTCATCGCGCAATGCCACCAGCTCGTCAAAGCAGTCGCCCGAGCCGATCAACGTGAAGGCGATGTCCGTGCGCCCGAGCTCATGAACCACGATGCCGGCTGCTCGCACCACGATGTCGACTCCGTCTTGCGGACCCATGACGCCGATGTAGGCCGCGAGGAACCGGCGGCCCCGGCGCAGCTCCGGGCAGGCCTGGCCGCGCCGCAGCCGCTGCGGGTCCGGTCCGGTCCGGACCACCGTCACGTCCGTGGCCCGCTTGCCGCTCCGGGCCATCGCGATCTTCCGGTAGGAATCATTGGTGGAGATCACATGGTCCGCCGCCCGGTGGGTCCTGCGTTCCAGGGCCCGCAAACCCGCATAGGGCAGCTTCGGGCCTTCGGGAAAGCGAGATTCATAAAGTTCCGGGCACAGGTCATGATGATCAAACACGAACCGGGTCCCCTCCAGGGCCCGGAAAGCCATGGCGAGGGGCCAGAAGATATCGGGCGGATTACAGGCCTGGATCACCGCGAAACGGCCTGAGCGCCTGGCCTTCAGCGCCATCCAGGTCGTCGCGAGAAACGAGTAGGCATACTCGGCAACGAAGCTAAGATTACTTCCCCCCGGCGCATACGGCCGGTACTTGTAGAGTTCGACCCCCTCGACGACCTCGTAGCCAGGGTCACCGCTGCCCTTGGGGCAAACGACGGCAACCCGGTAGCCGGCCGAAACCAGAGCCTGGCACTCGAGCCATACTCGTCGATCGAACGGTACCGGAAGATTCTGCACGATAATCAAGACCCGACGCTTCACCCCTACAGGAGCCCGCAGCAATTGATGGTGATACGAAGAGCCGGTTTGTTTTACTCTTGACTCAGCGGACGGGCAAGGCGTTCGGCGGCATAGCTCTCGGACTTCTCGCCCTAACCTGACCAAATCACGACGAATACCATAATTGGCTATATGACCTCCCTGAAGATCGCGGCGCTGGCGCTGGTGGCCATTCTTGCTGTTGGGTGCGGCAGCGCTATGCCCAAACCACCGGTGCCTACCGTCTGTACGACCCGCGCGTTGCAGGGGACCTGTGGCCCGTATGGCTACCCGCAGATCACCGGGACCACCTCGAGCACCTACGTCGGCAACAACGTGTGGAGCCCCATCACCGGCTGGAAGCAGGCGCTTTCCGTGACCGCCCCCGGGAGCTGGCACGTGGTCGCCAGCATTCCCGCCGGGCACACCTCGGTGGTGTCCTACCCGAGCGTCAGCACGAGCTACGGGCAGAGCGACAACACCTCGACCCCGCTGTCGGCCTTCTCCTCCATCTACTCCTCGTTCAGCGAGACGATGAACGCGACGAGTTCCACCAGCGCCTGGGCCGCCTACGACATCTGGCTGGGGTCGGGCACCTCCAGCGCCTGGAGCGGTGAGGTCATGATCCAGCACGACTTCGCCCATAACGGTCCCTGCCCGTTCGAGGCCACCGCTTCGTTCGGCGGGTCCGGCGGCGTTCCGGTGCAGACCTGGAACCTGTGCCAGTTCGGCTCGGAGCTGGTCTGGAAGCTGCCCTCCAGCGAGCAGGCCGGCCGGGTGGACATCCTGCCCATGCTCAGCTGGCTGGTGGCCCACGGCTACCTGCCGCGCAGCAGCGGCCTGTGGGCGATCGGGTACGGCTGGGAGATCTGCAGCACCGGCGGCGTGAACGAGACCTTCCGGGTCAACCACTTCTCGATCACTACCGCCGCGGCTGCTGGCAGCGCCAGGCGGTCATAGTCTTACCGTTCCTAGTCACAGGCCGTCGCCCATGCGTAATGCGTGATCCGTGTGGAGATCAGTGCCGCGCCGGAGCGGCTCGACGCTAATCCCGGGCGGGAGCCACACGGAGATGTGAGCGGGCTGGAAGGCTTGATGGGCCGTAGCGACGAGATCGTCCTGCACCGTGGCGAGATCGACGGTCTGACGCAGCCGCGTGGTGAAGGCGGCTACGACCGCCTCGGCGTTGTAGCGGGCCCGGTTGAACCGCCGATCGACGGCCCGTTGCACCCGGCCGCGCAGCGGGTTGAACAGCGCCGCGGCGGTCAGCGTGGAGGCCGCCACTGCTACCGGTGCCTTGAAGGGGAGCACCTCGGTGGCCAGGATCACCAGCCCGGCGAACACACCGGCGAGCACGGCCGTGATGATGGCGTAGGAGATCACCCGGCTGATGATGCGGTCGATCGCATACAGCCGGTACTTCAGCACCGCCACGCCGATGCAAACCGGCAGGGCCGCCGCCCCGAGGTTGAACAGATCGTTGACCACCGGCGGCCCAGATCCGGCGCCATCCCCCAGGGCCAGCGGGACAATGAAGATGCCAAGCAGCACGGAGACCAGGAAAACGGTGCTGCCGCTGTAGAGCCACTTGAGCTGCTGGCGGCGCTGATCAGCCGATCGCCGGTAGCTGGGTACCTGCACGACAAGCCAGGCGAGCAAGGCCGCTATGGTCCCGACGGCCACTGCGGTCTGGAGAACCGCCCAGGCCCCGCCTTGCTCGGTGGTGAGGCTGCCGTTGGCGGCGATGCGGATATCGTGCCCGGCGACAGCCACGACGCCAGGAGCCGAGGCGGCCAGCCCGAGCAGCACCCCGGCAGTGACCAGAGCCACGGCCATACGGTGCCAGCGTCCCGGCGGCAGTCGTCCGTCCGGGAACAGCCACAGAAGGATGGCGATGAGGGGCAGGAACAGCGGCCAGCCGTCTCCGAGCACCACCACTGCCCAGCCCAGGGGCAGTGTGCCGTGATGCATCCGGTAGTCCAGGACGGCGTACTGGTTGGTGGGGCTGACGCCGAGGAGAAGGATCGTGAGCAGGACCCATCCGATCGGATTGCGGGGGCGGCGGGCGGCGAGCAGGGTGCCCACTGCCACCGCGGGGACCACGACCGCGGCCGTGCTCAG
>Ga0302181_10001377_pt1 | contig 18140 bp, 15 predicted proteins | sample I_Palsa_E3_3_FD_198786 | JGI IMG/M metagenome (GOLD analysis project Ga0302181, IMG submission 198786) | Peat permafrost microbial communities from Stordalen Mire near Abisko, Sweden - I_Palsa_E3_3 | ecosystem: Environmental > Terrestrial > Soil > Palsa > Peat permafrost | place: Sweden...
ACCCGTTCGCGGCTTTGCCCCAGGCCGAAGCCTGGTTCGTCGCTCCACTTGCATGTGTTAGGCACGCCGCCAGCGTTCGTCCTGAGCCAGGATCAAACTCTCCGTGAAGAACTTGGGAAATTTCCCAGAGGGAACTTCCCTTGGGAGATTGCCCAGAGGGCAATCTCCTCTCATAGAGAGTCGTCAGGGGTACAACCCGCTCGCCGGCATCGCGACCGAGGTCGCGGGCCTTCAGCGGGTCAAATCCTGGGCCGATCCCTGGAAGGATCTGGCCCTTGCGCCAAAAGATCTGGTGCCCGGTACACAGTGGGCTCCAGGGCGCAAGACGGGGTCAATCTTGGCACCGTCGTCCCAACCAATCCGATACACGGGTCTGTCGAGCGACGGCGTCGAACCTGGACACACTCCTCGACCGAGTATCGGTCGAAGGGTGCGCATGCTGTTGAGTTTTCAAAGACCGTCGCACCTCTTTAGGAAGGGTTTCCTCCTCAGTGGCGCGCCCAAGACCCGGATCGGATCCCGGGGCGGACAGATGAGTATAGCGCCCGAACGCTGGGTCGCGGCGCCCTGGTCAGACATTCTTAGGCGGACGCGGCCCGGGAACCGCTCAGCCCGACCAACATAGCAGTGCCGGCACCCGCTCAGTTCGTCCGGCGCCCCGAGTGGGCGCTTGGTGGCGGCAGCGAGCGTTCGCGCGCGCCTGAGCCGATCAGGATAGGACGGAGACGGTGACGGTCCGCTGTCGGGGACGATCGTCGAAGTCGACCAGCACCACCTGTTGCCAGGTCCCCAGCGCGAGGCGCCCGTCGACCAGCGGGATCGTCTCGGAGGCGCCGATCAGCGCCGCACGGAGATGTGCATGCGCGTTCGTGTCGTGGTTGAGGCGGTTGTGTTCGTAGTCGCCGCGCGGGGGGATCAGCCGATCCAGCAGCCCCTGCAGGTCGCGCACGCCGCCGGGCTCGTACTCCATCGTCGTCACCGCGAGGGTCGAGCCGGTGGCGAACACCGTCACCAGCCCCCGATCCACGCCGGCGGTGCCGATCACGCGCAGGACGCCCTCGGTGATGTCGACGACGTGGCCGTGGCCGGGGGTCTCCATCCGTAACTGCCCGCTGTAAACGGCCACTAGCGCACCCGCACGCGAGCAAAGCGGCGCTTGCCCAGTTGCAGGACCTGGCCGTCGACGTCGGCCGCCGGTAGGTCGAGTGAGCCGTTGGTGATCGCCTCACCGTCGAGGCGAACCCCGCCTTGCGCCAGGCTGCGTCGCGCCTGCGAGGTCGAGATCCCGAACGCGCGCGCCAGCAGGGCCGGGAGGTGAACCGACCCGTCGCCGGACCAGTGGACCTCTGGGACCTCCTCGGGTAACCCCCGTTGGATGTGAACCTGGTCGAACGCCCGTTCGGCTCGCTCAGCCGCGTCCGCACCGTCAAAGCGCTCCACCAGCGCCCGCGCCAGCGCCCGCTTGGCGTCGCGCGCTGGCACCCCGGGCGGCGGCTCGCTACCGAGCAGGAGCGAGTACCAGGATTGCAGCGAGGAATCTGGAATGCTGAGCGTCTTGCCGTACATCTCCTGTGGAGGCTCGGTCACGCCGATGTAGTTGTCGTAGGACTTCGACATCTTGCGCTGCCCATCTGTCCCGGTCAGGAGCGGAACGGTGAGGATCACCTGCTCGGGCTGGCCGTAGGCGCGCTGGATGTCACGTCCGAGCAGCAGGTTGAACTTCTGGTCGCTGCCGCCGAGCTCGACGTCGGCCCGTACGGCGACCGAGTCGTAACCCTGCAGAAGCGGGTACAGCAGCTCGAGCATCGAGATCGGCTCGCGGGCGGCAAAGCGCTGGGCGAAATCGTCGCGCTCCAGAACCTGGGCCACCGTCGTCGTGCGCAGGAGCGCGAACAGATCTGCCATCGACATGTCCAGCCACTCGCTGTTGAACCGCAGCTCGATTCGCTCTGAGTCGAGCACCTTGAACGCCTGCTCCTGGAAGGTGGCGGCGTTCGCGTCGATCTGAGCCGGATCGAGAACGGGCCGCGTGGTCGAACGTCCGCTCGGGTCGCCGACGCGCGCCGTGTAATCACCGACGATGAGGACGGCCGTATGGCCCAGGTCCTGAAACTCGCGCAGCTTCTGGAGTACGACGGTGAAGCCAAGGTGGATATCCGGCGCCGTCGGGTCGATCCCGAGCTTGACGCGCAGCGGCCGGCCGGTCGCCAGCCTGCGCTCGAGGCCGCCCTCGGGCAGGCAATCGACCGCATTGCGGGCCAGCCACGCGGCCGTCTCGGCGGGCGTGGAGGACGCGGAGTCCATCGGGGCCAATGCTAGTGCAGCGTTCCACTAGAGTCTCGTTGCGTACGGGAACGGTTGACCGGTGCCATTGCGGCGCCAGAGTTCCCTCCGCGCTGCCGCCGCGGACCGCGTAGGCTGGCTCTTGCCGCCGGACCAGTTGCACGATCGATCGCATGAGCCACGACGTCGAAATCCCCATCCAGCGAGAGCCGACAAGCGAGTCGATCCCGCCCCCTCCCCCGCGACGTCGCTGGCGGCGTGGACGCGACGGGGATCGGCCCCGCAAGCCTCGTCTGCGCAAGCTCCGCTTGCTGTCGGTGTTGATTGGTCTCGGGGCCCTGGCGATCGTCTCGACCGTGTTCGGGATGATGATGGCGGTCGCCTCAGACCTCCCTCAGCTTGAGAACAAACAGCAGTACAAGGAGGCCAAGAACTCCTATCTGTACGACGACCACTGGCGGCCGATCGGCATCTTCGCGCCGCCCAACCACGTGGTCATCGACACCTACAATCAGATCTCCCAGTCGATGAAGGATGCGATCGTCTCGGTCGAAGACAAGCGCTTCTGGAGCGACCCGGGGATTGACATCCGGGGCATCGCTCGCGCCTTCGTGGCCGATGCGACCGGCGGCGCGCGCCAGGGCGCCTCGACGATCTCCCAGCAGTTCGTCAAGAACGCTCTGTCCGAACAGGGCAACCGCACGATCTTGGAGAAGGTCCGCGAGGCGGCGCTCGCGTATCAGCTGACGCGTAAGTGGCCCAAGACGAAGATCCTCACCGAGTACCTGAACTCGATCTATTTCGGCAACGGCGCTTACGGGGTGGAATCCGCGGCTCGGGTGTACTTCGGAAAGATCCACGGGTTCGATCAGAACTCCGCCATCGACGGGAGCACCAGCGGCTGCGGTGATAGCCCCAGGCCCTCGTGCGCGTCGGTCCTGGCGCCGTGGGAGGCGGCACTGCTCGCCGGGATGGTCGCCTCGCCGTCCGCGTTTGACCCGATCGCCAATCCGCACGACGCCAAGGCGCGGCGCGACCTGGTGCTCAAGGACATGCTGCAGCAGGACGACATCACCCTGGCCCAGTACCACCAGGGGATCGCCGAGCCGCTCCCCACCGCCGCTGACATCGAGCAGCCCGAGGAGCCGAGCGCGGCGCCTTACTTCACCAGTTGGCTGCGGCCCCAGATTCTCTCCGCGATGGGACTCGGACACGGGGTCCCGGCGCGCATCGCCGAGTACCGCGCCTACTACGGCGGTCTGAAGATCCGCACCACGATCGACCTGAAGATGCAACAGGCGGCCGACCAGGCGATCGCCGAGGATCTGCCCTACAACACGGCGGACGGCCAGAACCAGCCCGTGGCGTCGCTCGTGGCGATCGACAACAAGACCGGCGAGGTCCGCGCGATGGTCGGTGGCCCGGTCATCAACGGGCAAGAGGACTACCAGCAATTTCCGTTCAATCTCGCCACCGAGGGTGAGCGCCAACCGGGCTCGTCGTTCAAGCCGTTCACGCTTGCGGTGGCGCTCGAGTCAGGCGAGTACTCACCCGACTCGATCATCGACTCCGCGCCGCAGGACTTCATCGTCCCCAACAGCGGCGGCAAAGAGCACTTCATCGTTCGCAACTTCGGCAATACCTACTCGGGCCCGATCACGCTGGCGCAGGCCACCGCGATCTCAGACAACACGGTCTTTTCGCAGGTCGGAATCCACGTTGGCACGGCGAAGATCGCGCGGATGGCGAAGGCGATGGGAATCCGCACGCCGGTGTCAACCAACTACGCGATGATCCTCGGCGGCCTCAAGGTGGGGGTGTCGACACTGGACATGGCACACGCGTACGAGACGTTCGCCGAGGGCGGGCGGCGGGTCTTCAATCCGAGACTCGGTGCGCCTGACAAAGGCCCCACCGGGATCGCTCAGATCAATTGTCCGCCGAAGGTGTGCCGCGACACGACAGTCGTCGACCATCCGAGCTACAAGCGCGTGATCCCGACGAGCGTCGCACAAACCGTCCATGACATGTTGACGGGGGTGGTGCAGAACGGCACGGGCACGGCGGCGGCGATCTCCGGCGTCGACGTCGCCGGCAAGACCGGTACGACAACCGATTACGCAGATGCGTGGTTCGTCGGCTGGACCCCGCAGCTAACGACCGCCGTCTGGGTCGGCTACCCCAACCGACTGGTCCCGATGACGACTGATTTCAACGGTGGGCCCGTGGAGGGTGGGACCTTTCCCGCGATCATCTGGCACGACTTCATGACTCAGGCGCTCCAGATCTTCGCCAGCGAGCAGCCCGCGGCACAGGGCGGCCAGAACGGCGCGAGCACCGATACGACCGGGTCGGCCGGCACCGGTGCGGACGGCTCGGGCGCGGGCACCGGCGCGGCGTCAGGCAGTACACAGGCCACCGGTGGGGGGACTGGCAACGGCGGCAGCACCGGCGCGGCTGGCACCGCTGGTGGCGGTGCCACCGGCGGTGGCACAGGCGGTGCCACCGGCGGTGGCACCGGAGGCGGGACGGGCGGCGCGACCGGAGGCGGCACCGGGGGCGGCACCGGAGGCGGGACAGGCGGCGGCACCGGGGGCGGCACCGGCGGCGGGACCGGAGGCGGCACCGGCGGTGGCACCGGCGGTGGCACCGGCGGTGCCACCGGCGGCGGGACAGGCGGCGGCACCGGCGGTGGCACCGGCGCCGGAACCGGCGGCGGGACGAGCGGCACCGGTGGTGCCGGGATCGGTGGCGGCTAGTTCACGGCTAGTTCGAATCGGTCGGCGGCGGGACAGGCGGCACCGGCGGCGCGACGAGCGGCCCAAGCGGAGCCAGCCTGCGGCGCGCGCTACCTACGGACCGGCCGTGACAGGAAGCGACTGCCCGCAGCGCAGAATCGCCACGGAAGCTCGGTCGCCTTGGTGATCCCGATCCGCCGGTCAACGGCGATGTCAGGATCGCGCCAGGCGCTCGCCCGGTCTGAGATCACGATCGGCCCGGCGAGCAGGTCGCTTCCGTTGTGCTCGAGGCCGATTGCGAACGCCTGGCTCAGCTTTCCCGGTCCGGAACACAGGCTCTCCGTGCGCTCCAGGCCGCGGCGGGCTCGCATCAGCTCGATCCCCGCCAGCGGCTCGAGCGCTCTGATCAGCACCCCGGCCCCGATCCCCTCCCCCTCGGCGACCGCGTTGAGCAGAAAATGGACGCCATAGGACCGGTAGACGTATGCGTGGCCCGGCGGCCCGAACAACGTCCGGGTGCGCGGGGTCAGGCCGACGAACCCGTGCGAGGCCGGCTCTGAGTGGTGGTAGGCCTCGGTCTCGACGATCACTCCCGAGCATTCCCCGTGGGTGACCCGGCATCCGACCAGGTCGCGCGCGACCGCGAGTACCGGGCGATCGTAGAAGTCCCGGGTCACCGGACCGCGGCGCGGGCGCGTTGCAGCTGTTCGCGCACGCGGCTGAGGCTTGTGCCCCCTTCTGAGACCTTGGTCTCGAGCCAGGCGCCGTCCTCGAGCAAGCGGTAGAACTCGTCGTCCAAGAGCGGCGAGTGCTCGGCCAGGTCCTCAGGCGTCAGCTCAGAGAGCGACACCCCGCGGTCAATCGCTTGGCGCACCAGCCCGGCCACCACGCCGTGGGCGGCTCGGAACGGCAGTCCGCGACGCACCAGCAGGTCCGCCACGTCGGTCGCCGCCAGGAGCTGATCCGAGGCGGCATCGGCGAGCCGCTGGCGGTGGAAGGTGATCGAGGACAGCATCCCCTCCGCGGCCGCCAGGCACGCCTCAAGCGTGTCGGCAGCGTCGAACAGATGCTCCTTGTCCTCCTGCAGATCCTTGTTGTAGGTCAAGGGCAGCCCGTGCAGGACGCCGTGCAGGGCGACCAGATGGGCCACGATTCTGGGCGCCTTGGCCCGCAGCAGCTCGGCTGCGTCGGGGTTCTTCTTCTGCGGCATGATCGAGGAACCCGATGCCCACGCGTCGGAGACCTCGCAGAAGCCGAACTCCTCGGTCGACCAGAGCACGATCTCGGCGCCCAGGCGCGAGAGATGGGTGGCACAGGTCGCGGCCGCCGAGAGGTAGTCGAGCACGAAGTCGCGATTGGAGACCGCGTCGATCGAGTTCTCGGCCACGCCGGAAAAGCCAAGCTCTGCTGCGACCCGCGAGCGATCGGTATCGAAGTTGACCCCGGCCAGGGCACCGGCGCCGAGCGGGAGCTTTCCCGTCGCCTCGGCCACGTGCGCAAACCGGTCTCGATCGCGTACGAGCATCCACACGTACGCGAGCAGGTGATGGCTCACGTACACCGGTTGGGCCCGCTGAAGATGGGTGTATCCGGGCATCGGCCAATCGAGGTGATCTGCGGCGAGCGCCACCAGCGTGCTCGCCAGCCGCGAGATCCGCTCCAACGCTGCGTGGGCGTGGGCGCGCACGAACATCGCCATGTCGGTGGCCACTTGATCGTTGCGTGAGCGGGCCGTGTGCAGTCTGCCCCCAGCCGGCCCGACGATCTCGGTCAGCCTCCGCTCGACCGCCATGTGAACGTCCTCGTCGCCCTCGGCGAACGGGAACGAGCCGTCGCTGAGCTCGCGCTGCACCTGTTGCAGACCGCGATCCAGCGCGCCATGATCGTCGTCGCTGATGATCCCCTGGGCCGCGAGCATCGCCGCGTGCGCACGTGACTGGTCGACATCGTAGGGCCCGAGGCGCCAATCGAAGCCGATCGAGTCGTTCAGCCGGCGAAACGCTGCATCAGGGGGCTCGGCGAAGCGGGACATGGCGCCATTATCGCCCGAGCACAGCGGCCAGAGCGCCCGCGACCCGGTCCACCTGTCCCTCGGTCATCGCCGGAAAAAACGGCAAGGCAATCGAGCGTGCGGCCACGTCCTCGCAGACGGGGAACTCACCCTCGCGATGACCGAACCGCTCCCGGTAGTAGCTCATCAGATGGATGGCCGGGAAATAGGGCTTGCTCGGGATCGTGCGCTCGCCCAGGGCGCGGACCGTGTCGTCGCGGTCGCTCCCGGGCGGGAGCTGGACGACGAATACGAACCACCCCCGCCGATTCCCGCCCGCGTCTGGGCACGGAAGCTGGAGGCCGTCCACCGGCGCGAGCGCGTCGCGGTAGAGCTCGGCGACCCGGGCCCGCCGCCCCAGCATGTCGTCGAGTCGCTCCAGCTGCGCAAGCCCGAGCGCACACGCGATGTCCGACAGGCGGTAGTTGAAGCCGAGGCGGTCGTGGTCGAGCCAGCCCATGTCGGGGGCGCGTCCCTGATTTCGCTCGGAGTCCAGCTGCGCCTTGACCGTCGCGTCGGGCGTCGTGACCATTCCTCCCTCCCCGGTGGTCAGTTGTTTGTTGGCATAGAAGCCGAACACCGCCGGGTGGTCCCGAGCGCCGACCGGCCGGCCGTCGGCGTGGATCGCGCCGAGTGCCTCGCAGGCGTCCTCCACGAGTGGCAGCCCGAGCCGCTCGAGGGCCGGCATGTCGGCCGGATAGCCGAAGATGTGGACGGGCAGGAGAGCTGCCGTCCGCTCGGTGATCGCGGCCGCCGTCGCGCTGGGATTCAGAGTCAACGTCACCGGGTCGATGTCGGCGAACACGGGCCGGGCCCGTTCGTAAAGCACCGCGTTGGCGCTGGCCACGAACGAGAACGGGCTGGTCACCACCTCGTCACCATCACTGACGCCGATCGCCCGCAGCGCGAGGTGCAGTCCGGCGGTCCCGCTGGACACCGCGCTCGCGTGACGAGCCTCCACGCGGGCCGCGAACGCGTGCTCGAACTCGGCCAGCAGCGGCCCGAGTGACAGCCGGCCCGAGCGCAGCACGGCGAGGACGCGCTCCTCCTCGGCCCTGCCCAGCACCGGCCGGGCGAGCGGGATCGACTCCTGCGCGCTGTCGCGCACGAGTCCTCGGTCAGTCACCTCGCAGGCCGCGGCCCTCGCACGGGCTCGCGGTCCACATTCCCACCGGTTCGCCGCACCCCAGCCGGAGTCATCCGGTGGCCGCCTGGCCCAGCGCCCTGCGCCGGCTCGCCTGCATGCCGTACTCGAGTGAATCCACCAGCGCCTCCCAGGAGGCCTCGATCACGTTCTCTGACACACCGATCGAGCCCCACACCTCGTCGCCATCGGAGGCATCGAGGAGCACTCGAGTGACCGCGCCGGTGCCCTTCGCCTCGTCGAGGATCCGCACCTTGAAGTTGACCAGGTCGATCGCCCGCAGATCGGGGTGGATCTCGGCCAGCGCCTGACGGAGTGCCCGGTCGAGCGCATTGACCGGTCCGTTGCCTTCAGCAGTCCGTACGTAGCGCTCGCCGTCGACCCAGATCTTGATCGTCGCCTCGGTCTCGACCCGACCGTCGGCGCGTTTCTCGACGATCGCGCGCCAGGACTCGAGCCGAAACAGCGGCTCGTACTCCCCGGTCTCCTTGCGCAGCAGGAGCTCGAACGATCCGTCGGCCGCCTCGTAGTGATAGCCGCGGTGCTCGAGCTCCTTGACGCGCTGAACGACGTTGTTCGCCGCACTGTCGTCGAGTTCGATACCCGCGTCGCGCGCCCGGGCATGGACCGTGCCCTTGCCTGAGAGCTCGGAGATCAGCAGCTCGCGCCGGTTGCCGACCACCGCGGGATCGACATGCTCGAACGTGGCGGGGTCGGTGTTCACGCCGGCGACGTGCATGCCGCCCTTGTGGGCGAACGCGTTGCGCCCGACGTACGGAGCATCGGGATCGGGGGTGAAGTTGAGGAGCTCGTCGAGGAAGTGGGCGGCCGGGGTCAGCGAGGCCAGCTGCGCGTCGGTCAAGCATTCGTAGCCGAGCTTGAGCTGGAGGTTCGGGATGACCGAGATCAGGTTGGCGTTCCCACACCGCTCGCCGTAGCCGTTGATCGTGCCCTGCACGTGGGTCGCGCCCTGCTGCACCGCGGCCAACGTGTTGGCCACGCCGCAGTCCGCATCGTCGTGAGTATGGATCCCGATCCTGACGCCGGTCGCGGCCAGGCCGCCCACCACATCACCCATCGCCGAGGAGATCCGGTCGGGCAGCGTGCCGCCGTTGGTGTCACAGCAGACCACCGTGTCTGCTCCCGCCTGCGCCGCGGCGCGCAGACACTGCAGCGCGTAGGCGGCGTCGTCGGCGAAGCCGTCGAAGAAGTGCTCGGCGTCATAGATGACGCGCTTGCCCTCAGCGACCAGAAACTCGATCGACTCGGCGATCATCCGCAGGTTCTCCTCGCGGTCGACCTTGACCACCTTCTCCAGGTGCAGCGCCCAGGTCTTTCCGACCAACGTGCACACCGGCGTGAAGCAATCGACGAGGACGCGCAGCGCCGGATCGTCGGGGGCGCTCGCTCCTCGGCGCCGCGTCATCCCGAATCCGGCGATCTGCGCGTGCGCAAACGTCTCGCCGGCCAGCAGCTCGAACAGCTCCTGCTCCTTCGGGTTCGAGCTCGGGAATCCCGCCTCGATCAGGTCGATGCCGAGCTCATCGAGGCGATGCGCGACGCGCACCTTCTCCTCCGCGGACAGCGACATCCCCTCCCCCTGCATACCGTCGCGCAGGGTGGTGTCGTACAGCTCGATCTGTCTCATGTCGCCTTCGAGGGCACCTTGACCACGTCAATCCAGTCGACGTAGCGCGGGTCACGGCCGTGGAGCGCATCGTCGAACACGCGGGCGATCTCCCGGGTCATCGGCCCGGGCTCCCCGGTCCCGATCGGGTGATCGTCGACCTCACGCACCGGGACGAGCTCGGCCGCCGTACCGGACAGGAACACCTCGTCGGCGAGGTAGAGCTCCGCGCGGGCCAGGTCACGCTCGACCACCTCATAGCCGAGGTCGCGGGCGATCGTGATGATCGATTTGCGGCTGATGCCGTCGAGAATCCCCGCGGTCTGGGGCGGGGTGAGGATCTGTCCCTCGCGAATCGCGTAGATGTTCTCGCCTGATCCCTCGCACACGAACCCGTGGGGGTCGAGCAGGATCGCCTCGTCGTAGCCGGCCTTCGACGCCTCGATCTTCGCCAGCACGCTGTTGAGGTACTGCCCGGAGGCCTTGGCCTGCGGGATCAGCGCGTCGTGGGGGATGCGGCGCCAACTTGAGACCTTGGCGCGGATCCCGCCCCGCTTGCCCTCTTCGCCCAGGTACGCGCCCCAGGGCCAGACCGCGATCGAGACCTCCACCGGACAATCGAGCGGGTAGAGGCCCATCTGGCCGTAACCGCGGAATGCGATCGGGCGGATGTAGCACTCCCGCAACTCATTGGCGGCGATCAGCTCGTGGGTCGCGGTCCGCAACTCCTCGAGCGTGTACGGGATCGGCATGTAGTACAGCTCCGCCGAGGAGAACAGGCGCTGAAGGTGGTCGCGGTGGCGGAAGATCGCCGTCCCGTGCGCGGTCTCGTACGCGCGCTCGCCCTCGAACACGCCCGTACCGTAGTGGAGGCCATGCGTCAGTACGTGAACCTTGGCGTCCTCCCAGGCAACGAGTTCTCCGTTGAGCCAGATGAGGTCAGCTTGTTCCACGACTGCTCCCTTACAGGTGTTGGAGGACTGCCTGGGTGGCCTGCGCGGTGGTGGCGCCGCCCCCCAGGTCCGGCGTGCGCAGCCCCTCGGCCAGCGCCCGTTCGACGGCCGATTCTATCGCCGCCGCCTGTGCTGCCAAAGCGAAACCATGCCGGAGCATCATCGCTGCGGACAGGAACATCGCCAACGGGTTGGCGGCGCCGGTTCCCGCGATGTCGGGCGCCGAACCGTGGACGGGCTCGAACACGCCTGGCCCCGCCTCTCCCAGCGAGGCGCTCGGGAGCATGCCGATCGAGCCGGTCAGCATCGCCGCCTCGTCGCTGAGGATGTCGCCGAACATGTTCTCGGTCAGGATCACGTCGAAGTGGCGCGGCGCGGCCACAAGCCGCATGGCGGCGTTGTCGACGAGCAGATCCTCGAGTTCGATGGTGGGGAACTCGGCGCCGTGGACGTCGTGGACCACCTCGCGCCACAGGCGGCTCGTCTCGAGCACGTTGGCCTTGTCGACGCTCGTCACGCGAGAGCGGGCGGCTCCGAACGCGACCCGCGTGATCCGCTCGATCTCGGCGCGGGTGTAGACGCACGCGTCCGAGGCTGAGTCCTTGGTGCGGGTCTTCTCGCCGAAGTAGATCCCACCGGTGAGCTCGCGGACGACGAGCAGATCCGTGTTTTCGATCAGTTCGCGCTTGAGCGGACTGGCGTCATAGAGCGCCGGCAGCGGCTTGACCGGCCGCAGATTCGCGAACAGGCCGAGTCCCTTGCGCAGCCCGAGCAGGCCCTGCTCGGGCCGTGGCTGGGCCGGATCCGTCGTATCCCACTTCGGGCCGCCGACAGCGGCCAGCAGCACTGCGTCGGCCCCCCGGCACGCCGTCAGCGTTTCGTCGGTCAACGCGGTGCCGTGCGCGTCGATCGACGCCCCGCCGAACCGGTGCTGCTCGAACTCAAACTCGGCTCCGACGGCCTTCAGGACCTCCACCGCAGGCCCGATGATCTCCGGGCCGATCCCGTCGCCGGGCAGCAGAATCACTCGCGGGGCCATCAGCTAGGTTGCCACCGTCGGCATCGGAGGCTTGCACCGTACACGGGATGTCGCCTGGCCACCGCTGACCCAGGTCGGCGCCCGGCGCTCACGTTCGCCGGGCGGTCATGTTGAGCCGCATGTAGCCCAGCACCAGCGGGTCACCGGCGCGGGCCAGCACGCGATCGATGAACGGTCCTCTCAGCCCTTCCGGCAGGGGGTCGAGGTGGCGCACGAGGCACACCGTCTCGACGAATGCCCGTGGCTCGGCCAGGGTGGTCGGCTTGGGCTCCAGCCAGCATGAGACCTGGCTGAACCCGGCGTGCTCCAGGCGCCGAGTGGTCTCCTCAGCGCTGGCATAGTTCCACGGCCGCTGCCAGCCCACGAAGTAATGGTCAAACGGCTCCTCGCCGGCCACTGAGTCGGCGGCGGCACGGAAGTCATCGATGTTGCCGCGGCCCCCGCACTGGGCGACCAGGCGCGCACCCGGCTTCGTGTTCCGCGCCAGCGCCGCGAACAGCGCATCATGGTCGTGAACCCAGTGGAAGGTCGCGTTGGAGAAGATCGCGTCCACCGGCTCGGGCAGCTCCAGCTCGACCAGGTCTTGGCACAGCACGGTCGCACGCTCACCGAGCGCTTGCCGAGCGTGTTGCACCATCGACGGCGCGGCGTCCACCGCGTACACGTGCCCGCGGGGCACCCGTTGCGCCAGCTCGACGGTGACCCGCCCCGAACCGCAGCCGGCATCCAGGACGCTCTCGTCTCCCACGAGTTCCAGGCGCGCAAGCTGCTCCCGAGCCCAGGCGAGCTGGGGCTCGGAGACCCGGTCGTAGGTCGTGGCATCCCAATCGCGAGAGCTCACCTCGCCTCCCCGCGAGCTCATAGCGCCGTGGTGACCGGGCCGCTGCGCTCGCGCTTGCGCTCGTAGTCCTCGATGCCCTCGCTGTCCTCGGCGAGCGTCACCGCGATGTCATCCAGCCCGCTCAGGAGGCGATGCTTGATCTCCCAATCGATGTCGAACTGCGCGGTGCCACCCGGCCAGCGCACCTCCTGGGCCTGGAGGTCGATCTGCGCTTCGCCCGCCTCCGCGATCAAGGCACATTCATCCGGCGTCAAGCGCACCGGCAGCAGCCCGATCTTCGTGCAGTTCGAATGGAAGATGTCGCCAAAGCTCGGCGCGATGATGGCCTGAAAGCCATAATCCTCCAGCGCCCACGCGGCGTGCTCGCGGCTCGAACCACAACCGAAGTTCCGCCCGGCGACGAGGATCGGGTTGGGGGGCAGATGCCAGCCCGGCTCTCTGACCCAGTCGAAGAACAGGAACTCGCCAAACCCTGACCGGGCGATCCGCTTGAGGAACTGCTTCGGGATGATCTGGTCGGTGTCAACATCGTCCCGGTTGAGCACCGACACCGGCCCGGTGATCGTCTCGATCGCCTTCATGGTCACCTCCGCGGGGCATCCAGCCCCGCCGTCTGAGTTGCCGGGCCAACTTCCGGTCTCGCTTGACCGGGTGCGCCTCGCGCCCCCTCCCAGGTTCTGATGTCGATGAAATGGCCTTCGATCGCGGCGGCGGCCGCCATCTGGGGAGAGACCAGGTGCGTGCGCGAGCCACGGCCCTGACGGCCCTCGAAGTTGCGGTTGGAGGTCGAGGCGATTCGTTCGCCGGGCCCGGCGATGTCCGGATTCATCCCCAGACACATCGAGCACCCCGCGTCGCGCCAATCAAAGCCTGCGCGCCGGAAAATGTCGTCCAGGCCTTCGCGTTCGGCCTGCGCCTTGACCTGCTGAGAGCCCGGCACGACCATCGCGGTGACGCCGGCCGCGACCCGACGCCCGTTGACGACTTCGGCGGCAGCGCGCAGGTCGCCGATCCGAGAGTTCGTGCATGAGCCGATGAACACCCGGTCGAGCTTGATCGCTTCGATCGGCGTGCCGGGCCGCAGGTCCATGTAATCGAGCGCACGCTCGTCCCCGTCGGAGGTGGGTTGGGGGACCGACTCGGTGACCTGAACCACCATCCCGGGGTTGGTTCCCCAGGTGACCATGGGACTGATCGCGGCAGCGTCGACGACGATCTCGCGGTCGAATGTGGCACCGGGGTCGGTCCTCAGCGATCGCCACTCATCGGGGATCTCCGCGGGCGCCCCGGGCCGTCCGCTGAACCAGGCAAACGTGGTGTCGTCAGGGGCCACCATCCCCGCGCGTCCGCCGCCCTCGATCGTCATATTGCAGACCGTCATGCGGCCCTCCATCGAGAGCGATTCGATCGCCGGCCCGGCGAATTCGACCACGTGCCCGACCGCCCCGGCGACCCCCATCTGGCCGATCGTGGCCAGGATCAGGTCCTTCGCCGTGACCCCGAAGCGCAGCGCGCCTTCGTAGCGGATCCGCATCGAACGCGGCTTTGACTGCACCATGCACTGCGTGGCCAGCACATGCTCGACCTCGCTCGTGCCGATCCCGAACGCCAGCGCGCCGAAGGCGCCGTGGGTGGCGGTGTGCGAGTCGCCGCACACGATCGTCATACCAGGCTGGGTGATCCCCAGCTCCGGGCCGATCACGTGAACGATCCCCTGGTGCTCGGAGCCGAGCGAGTAGATCGGGACCCCGAACTCCTCACAGTTGTGCTCGAGCGTCTGCACCTGGACCCGTGAGAGCTCGTCGCGGATCTGGGCCACCACGTGCGTGCCGTCGGTCGGCACGTTGTGATCGACGGTAGCCAGCGTCCGGTCGGGCCGGCGCACACGCCGCCCGGCGATCCGCAGGCCCTCGAAGGCCTGCGGGCTCGTGACCTCGTGCACGAGGTGCAGGTCGATGTAGATCAGGCTTTGAGATACCTCGTGGGCGTCCCAGATCTTGTCGAACAGGCTCGTCGCCATGGCTGTGTCAGCTCCTCCGTAGGCCAGCGCTCACGACCGCGAGCAGGATGGCCTGATCGGGTCCCGGGTTTTCAAAATGGTGTGGCAGGTCGGCGTCGAAGGTCACACAATCACCGGCGGACAACGCGCGCGACGCGCCATCGCAGAGCAGGACGACGGTGCCGGACTCGACCAGCGCGGTCTCGCGGCTGCCCGGCTCGTGCATCGGCGGGTCTCCCGGTCCCCCGGTCACTGCTCCCGGCGCCAGCGTGTGGCGCGAGAGCTCGGCGCGCTGGCCGGGCAGGGGCGGCGTGAGGATCTCATAGCTGTGGCCGGGCACGCGGCCCGGTCCCTGACGGCGCTCCGAGCGTCGCACCACCGTCACCGCGCCCTGCTCATCCAGCCGCAGCAGCTGGGACAGACGCAGCTCGAGCCCGTGGGCGATCCGCGTGGCGACCTGCAGTGTCGGGCTGGTCTCGCCCCGCTCGACTTGCGAGAGCATCGGCGCGCTCACGCCCGAGCGCACGGACATTTCGCGCAGCGAGAGGTCCATTGCCTCGCGCAGGGAGCGAATCCGCGACCCGAGCAGGGCTGCCGCTCCGGGCGCGTTGACGCTCACGTCTCCGACGTCAACGATCGTCATCGGGGCGTACGCTATCACATACAAGCGTCTGCGCATTCGTGGTTTCGTCGGCGCGCTGCGCGCGGTTCCGGCCCAAGCCCAGGGCACCGGCTGGGTAGCCTGGCGGCATGCGATCCCGCCCCGATGTGCTCGTGCTCGGTGGCGGCGGCGTGCTCGGTGAGGCCTGGATGACGGGGGTCCTGGCCGGCATCGAGGATGCCACCGGCTTTGACCTGTGCAAGTGCGAGTACTTCGTCGGCACCTCGGCCGGCTCGATCGTCGCCGCGCACCTGGCTGCTGGTGCTCCCCTGCGGCGGCCGGGTTCCGTGGGGTCCGAGATCGCGCCAGTCGACGCCCGGCCCGTCAATGGCCTGGCGAGTGCGGCGCGCGAGGCGGCTCGACGGGCCGGTGCATTCGGGCTGGCGGCGAGCGCCACATTCGCGCCGCTGGCGCTCGGCCTGGCTGAGCCCGGCGGGGCGCTGGTGCGTTCCGCGCTGCTGCGCCGCCTCCCCCGGCCGCAGAGCACCCTGGCCCAGCTGCGTGCGCGGATCGAGCAGTCGCCGGCGCGCTTCGACGGGCGGCTGCGGGTGGTCGCGGTGCAAGTGCGGACCGGGCGGCGCGTCGTGTTCGGGAGTCCGGGGGCACCGCGGGCCACGGTCGGCGAGGCGGTGCAAGCCTCGTGCACTGTCCCCTGGATGTTCGCGCCGGTCCAGATCGGCGGCCGGGAATACGTCGACGGCGGGGTCTGGAGCCCGACCAACCTCGACGTGGCACCGGCCGGCCGCGACACGCAGGTGCTGTCCCTGAACCCGATCGCGAGCATCACGGCCGCCAACAGCGTGCTCGGGATCATGCGCAGCGTCGCCCGTTCGGCGGTCTCGATCGAGACGCTCGTGCTCAAGCGCCGCGGCGCCTGGGTCCAGACGATCGCACCAGACGTTGACTGCGCCGAGGCGATGGGCACGAACCTGATGGACCGCGAGCCCCAACCCCGGGTGCTCGCGGCCGCCTACAGGCAAGGACTCCGCGCCGGCGTTACGGGGCCCTGAGCGCCTCTGGGGAAGCGGCCGCCGCCGTGGCCGCCTCGGCCTCGGCAGCCACGCCCCGACTCCGGACCGCGTTGGACAGCGCCCGCACGTAGGCGCGCGCGGCCGCCTCGAGGATGTCGGTGGAGACGCCCCGACCGGAACCGCTGACACCGCCGATCTCGAGCACCACCGAGCTCTCGCCCAGCGCGTCCTGGCCGCCGGTGACGGCGTCGACGCGGAACTCGCGCAGGCGGGCGTCGGTGCTGGTGGCCGTGTTGATCGCGTGGAAGATCGCGTCGACGGGACCGTCGCCGGTGAACGAGCCGACCAGCTCCTCACCGTCGGGCCCGCGGACCCCAACGGTCGCGTGTGGCGGGCGCCGTGAGGACGCCTCGACGTCGAACCACTCGAGTTGGAAGCCGGAGATCTCCTCGCGCAGCTCATCCGCGACCAGCGCCTCGAGATCCATCGCGGTGACCTGCTTCTTCTTGTCCGCGATCTCCTTGAAGCGCTTGAACGCGGTGTTGAGCGTGTGGCCTGAGAGCTGGAAGCCGAGGTCAGCCAACGCCTGCTGGAGCGCATGGCGGCCCGAGTGCTTGCCGAGCACGATCGAGTTTGCCTCCAGCCCGACCGTGGTCGCATCCATGATCTCGTACGTGGTGCGCTCCTTGAGCACGCCGTCCTGATGGATTCCAGACTCGTGCGCGAACGCGTTGCGTCCGACGACGGCCTTGTTCGGCTGGACCGCGTAGCCGGTCAACCTCGAGACCATCCGGGATGTCCTGGCGATCTCCGTGGTCACCGCAGCGGTGTGGAGCCCCACGTCGGCGCGGCGCGTGTGGAGCAGCATCACGATCTCCTCGAGCGACGCGTTGCCCGCGCGCTCACCGATCCCGTTGATCGCGCACTCGACCTGCCGTGCGCCGGCGAGCAGGCCCGCGAACGAATTGGCGACCGCCAGGCCGAGGTCGTCGTGACAGTGCACGGACAGCACGACGTTGCTCAGATCCGGGACGAGTTCGTAGAGCTGGTGCAGGAACGCGGAGTACTCGTGCGGCATCGTGTACCCGACCGTGTCGGGAATGTTGATCGTGGTCGCACCCTCGTCGATCGCGATCTGGCACACCTCGGCGGTGAACTCGACATCGGCGCGGGTCGCATCCATCGGCGAGAACTCGACGTCGTCGAGGTACTGCTTGGCGTGGGCGACGGCCGCTCGGGCCTGCCCCTTGACGTCCTCACGCGTGGTTTGCAGCTGGTGGACGATGTGGATGTCGGAGGTCGAGATGAACGTGTGGATGCGCGGGCGCGGAGCGTCCTTGACGGCGTTCCAAGCCGCGTCGATGTCAGTCCCATGGGTTCGCGCCAGGCCCGCGATCACCGGGCCTTCGACCGTCCGCGAGATCGCCTGGACGGCCTCGAAGTCGCCGGGTGAGGTGATCGGAAAGCCGGCCTCGATCACGTCGACGCCCAGCCGCGCGAGCTGGTGGGCGATCTCGAGCTTCTCCTGCGTGTTCAGCGAGATGCCGGGGGATTGCTCGCCGTCACGCAACGTCGTGTCGAAGATCAGTACTCGGGTGGGATCCTCAGGTTTGGTCATCGTGTTCCTATCGGGTTCGAACTTGGCTGCTTCTCCGGGATGGTTTTGCGGCTACGTGCGGCCGCCCACGCGCTATTCCCCCTTGCGGGGGAGGAGAAGGAGTCGAAGGTCGAGGCAGAACACCATGCACCCCCTACGTTATCAGTGTGGAAATTCGCTGGAGCGAATTTCCAGTGGGAAAAGGCCTGGCGGCCTTTTCCCCGGGGCGCATCGGTA
>Ga0302181_10001378_pt1 | contig 18124 bp, 18 predicted proteins | sample I_Palsa_E3_3_FD_198786 | JGI IMG/M metagenome (GOLD analysis project Ga0302181, IMG submission 198786) | Peat permafrost microbial communities from Stordalen Mire near Abisko, Sweden - I_Palsa_E3_3 | ecosystem: Environmental > Terrestrial > Soil > Palsa > Peat permafrost | place: Sweden...
CCGGCCGCCGCGGATCCGCTGCGCCGGCACGAAACGCTGTGGTACTTCCGGCGGCTTGATGTCACCGCCATGAACGAGGCGGCGCTTTCCTGCCTCGGCGAGCATGACTTCGCCGCCTTCTGCCGCCGCCGGGAAGGGGCGACTACCATCCGGTCGCTGCGCGCCCTGGACTGGCATCGCGACCATGACGGTATCGCGGTCGCAACCGTGGTGGCGGACGCGTTCTGCCACAACATGGTGCGCTCTCTGGTCGGTGCGCTCATCGCCGTCGGCGAAGGACGCAAGCCCGGCAGCTGGCCGGCGGAGGTGCTCGCGGCCGCGGTCCGCGATCCCGCGGTCCGCGTCATGGCACCGCACGGGCTGTGCCTTGAGGAAGTGGGCTATCCCCCGGCAGGTGCGCTGGCGGCCCGGGCCGCCGACACGCGCAGGCTGCGTTCTACTTCCTTCTCGCCTCCGGGGCGCTCTGCTTGCCCCTCGCCTCCGGGGCGCCTTTGACACGCCGCCTTCCCTCGTCGCTCGTTCCTCGCTCCTCAGTCCAGGCGGCGCGGGCGCCCCTTTGGCTCGCTCAGGCTTTGCCGCCTAGCATCCGGGTGCTCAGGTTGATGTTGGCGCTGCCGGTCACGAGGTTGGCGGCGAACTGCTCGAGGAGTTGCTTGGCGGCCGAGGTCGACGGTGACTTCAGGTCGCCGAGCTGGGCCCACATCAAGATCAGGTAGTGCCCCTTGACCTCTGCCTGCACGACCCCGGTCCCGCCGCCCAGCTTACTGGTGGCGCCCTTTTTCGCCGGGAGCGGCGCGATGACCTCCTGCGGCCCGGTGGCCTGCCCGGCCTTCTGCGCCGCGGCCGAGGTGTCCAGGTTCACCACGCCGACGGTGCCCATCAGCTGGCCGTTACCTGATATGTAGCTCGCCCGCGCCACCTGGCTGCAGTGACCCGATTGCAGCGCCGCCTGCAGTTTCGTGCCGTACACCGCCTGAGAGCAGTTCTTGGTCACGCTGGCGGCCGTCCTGACGTACGAGCTGCCGTTAAGCACGAACTGCGGCGGGAAAAGCCCCTGGACGGTCAGCGGGGCGGGATCCTCGGTCCTGGATCCGATGTGCTGCCATTTGCCCAGAGACTGATCAAAGTCCGGCGACCCCGGAGCGGTCGTGGGCAGCCGCAGCGACGGCGGCACCGGCGCGTTGACGCGCGGCTCGTAAAGGAACTTGTACCCGCCGAACCCGGCCGCCAGGACCACGATGGCGACCATGACCAGCAGCGCGGGCCGGGATAGCAGGCGCCTCTTCGGCTTCGCCTTCGCGCTACGCCGTCCGGCCGCCGGCACCGCGATCGTACGGGGTGGCCGCGGGTCGACCCGAGTGATGGGGTCCGCGTCCTCTGGCGGACCCGGCTCCCGCGAGGGGTACCAGAACTCGCCCGTGGGCGTCTCGGGCTCATGCCCGGGCGGGAAGCCCCGTACCGGCGTCCCTCCGCCCAGTGCCGGCTGCCCGCCGGTTCCGTTACCCAGGACGGGTTGTGTCCCGGTTCCGGCTCCGATGAGCCGCTGCGCACCAGTCCCCGCGCCCGGGGCCCGCTGGGGTCCGGTCCGGGGCTGGGGTCCGGTCCGGGGCTGGGGTCCGGTCCGGGGCTGGGGTCCGGAGTCCCCCTGGTCTGGACCCGGCCACGGCCTGGAGGCCTGGCGGCGCGTGTTCGCGGCCGGCCGGCTCCGTCCGGCGCCCTGGTGATCCATAACGTTGAGGGTATCGTCCCGATCTGTCCAGGTAAGGTGGTCATAGAACTTTCCGACTCAGGTAGTACGTCGGGCGACGGTACGGCTTTGGCATCGTCGCTTTGGCATCACTGCGTGAAGCGGAGTATGCTGCACTGGCGTCATGCGCGACGGGCATGGACGCGGTGGGCCTTTCGTGCGCGCATCATCCGCGCGTTGCGGCGCGGCGCGCCGGCGGAGCGCCCGGGGCGGTCGGCACCAGCAGGTGCGGACCGGAGAAGATCACGAGACATACGCGAAGGCTTAGGACTGTGCGCACTTTCAGCCCGAAGGACAGTGACATTACGCGGCAGTGGCATGTCGTCGACGCTTCAGACGTGGTGCTCGGCCGCCTGGCCAGCCACGTGGCCGTGCTGCTGCGGGGCAAGCACAAGCCGATCTTCGCACCGCACGTGGACACGGGCGATTTCGTGATCGTGATCAATGCGGCGAAGGTGGCGCTCAGCGGCAACAAGCTGGAGCAGAAGAAGGCCTACCGGCATTCCGGATACCCGGGCGGCCTGCGGGCGGTCTCCTACGCTGACTTGATGGCCAGCAACCCCGAGCGCGCCGTGGAGAAGGCCATCCGGGGCATGCTGCCGAAGAACTCGCTCGGCCGCAAGACGCTGAGCAAGCTCAAGGTGTACGCCGGCCCGGATCACCCGCATCAGGCGCAGCGGCCTCAGCCGTACGAGATCACGCAGATCGAGCAGTAAACAAGCAGGAAGTACGAGGAAGAGAACCGTGGCTGAGCCCACTGGCGTAACCACTCCGAGCGTCGAGGACGACGCCGAGTTGGCTGACGACGAGTACGGCGCGGAGGTGCCGTCGGAGTACACGACGGAAACCGCGCAGGACGGACCGGCGCGTGCGGCCGCACGGCGCCCGGTCGTGACCGGTCATGCTGCCGGCACCGGCCGCCGCAAGGAAGCGATCGCCAGGGTCCGTATCCTCCCCGGCTCCGGCCAGTGGACGATCAACGGCAGGTCGCTCGATGTGTACTTCCCGAACAAGGTGCACCAGCAGCTGGTCAGCGAGCCGTTCGTCACCCTGGGCGCGGAGAACCAGTTCGACGTGGTGGCCCGGATCTCCGGCGGCGGCGTCACCGGGCAGGCCGGCGCGCTGCGCCTGGGCGTGACCCGGTCGCTCATCCTGCTCGACCCGGAGAGCCGTCCGCCGCTGAAGAAGGCCGGCTTCGTCACCAGGGACGCGCGGGTCAAGGAGCGCAAGAAGTACGGCCTGAAGAAGGCCCGAAAGGCGCCGCAGTACTCTAAGCGGTAAGTGCTGCTCGGGCAGAGCCTGTCGAGCGCGCGTCAACGCGGACGAGCCACACTCAGCAGGACAGAGTAACGAGCGGGAGCGACATGGGTGAATCGGGGGATAAGCTCAACCGTCTCTTTGGTACGGACGGTGTCCGGGGTGTCGCTGGCTGTGATCTTACTGCGCGCCTGGCCACGGATCTCAGCATGGCGGCCGCCGCCGTCCTAGGCAGCGTCGGCCGTACCGGGCGCCCGCTGGCCGTCATCGGCCGCGACCCACGCGCTTCTGGTGAGTTCCTGGAGGCTGCCGTGGTCGCCGGCTTGGCGGGCGCGGGCGTCGACGTGCTGCGGCTCGGGGTCATTCCCACGCCTGCGGTGGCCTACCTGACCGGAGCCCTGGACGCTGCCTTCGGCGTCGTCATCTCTGCGAGCCATAACCCGGCCAGGGACAACGGGATCAAGTTCTTCGGGCGTGGCGGCATCAAGCTGCCGGACGCGGTGGAAGACGAGATCGAGGCCCGGCTCAGGACATCGGAACAGGGGACATCGGAACAGGGGACATCGGAACAGGGGACATCGGAACAGGGGACACCGGAGCCGAAGATACCGGATCGCAGGACACTGGAGCCGACTGCCGCCATGGAATTCGGCCGCGTCCGTGACGCCACCGTCGAGCAGGAGCGGTACCTGGATCACCTGCTGTCCACGCTGCCAGGTCCGTCGGCGCTGGCGGGCCTGCGGGTAGTGGCCGACTGCGCGCACGGGGCGGCTTACCAGATAGCGCCGGAGGCGCTGCGCCGGGCCGGCGCGGAGGTCGTCACCATCGGAGCCGAACCCGACGGGCTCAACATCAACGCCGGATGCGGTTCGACGTCCCTCGGGGCCCTGGTCGCGGCGGTCCTCGAGCACGGTGCGGACGCGGGCATCGCCTACGACGGCGACGCCGACCGATGCCTGGCGGTGGACGCGGACGGCGAGCCGCTGGACGGGGACCAGATCCTGACCGTGCTCGCGACCGGGCTGAAAGAGACGGGCCGGCTGACGGGTGACACGGTCGTGGTCACGGTGATGTCCAACCAGGGTTTCCATGTGGCGATGCGAGAAGCCGGCATCGCGGTGATCGAGACGCCGGTCGGGGACAAGCACGTGTCCGCGATCATGCGCGAGCGGGGTTACGTGCTCGGCGGGGAGCAGTCCGGGCACATCATCATGGGTGAGCACGCGACGACGGGCGACGGCGTGCTGACCAGCCTGCAGCTGCTTGCCGCGGTGAACCAGCGTGGGGTGTCGCTGGCGGCGGCGGCGAAGATGATGCCGAAGTACCCTCAGGTGCTGGTCAACGTGCCCGGCGATGCGTCGCAGCTCGGACCGGAGGTCGCCGCGGCGGTGGCCAGGGCGCAGCAGCAGCTGGGCGGGAACGGGCGGGTGCTGGTCCGGCCGAGCGGTACCGAGCCCACGATCCGGCTGATGGTCCAGGCGGAGGATGCGAGCCTGGCCGAACGCGTCGTCGGCCAGCTCGCGGATGAGGTTCGGCTGGCCCTCGCCGGGCAGTAGAAACCCTATGCGAGAGGCTTACCAGGTGGCTGCCGTCCGGGCGGCCGAACGCGCGCTGATGGAGCTCGTCCCGGACGGGGCGCTGATGGGGCGGGCCGCCGCGGGACTCGCGTCGGTGTGCGCGTCCCTGCTCGGCCAGCACCCCGGACGCGTGTACGGGACCCGGATCGTCGTGCTGGCGGGCAGCGGAGACAACGGCGGCGACGCTCTGTACGCGGGCGCCCTGCTGGCCCGCCGCGGCGCGTCCGTCACCGCGATCACGCCGGGGTCCGGTGCCCACCCGGGCGGAACCGGCGCGCTCCGCGCCGCGGGCGGGCGGGTCCAGGCCGAGGCCACCCAAGACGGTGCCGCCCAAGACGGGGCGATCGGCCGCGCTGACCTGATCATTGACGGCCTGCTCGGCATCGGCGGCCGGGGCGGCCTGCGGGAGCCCTTCGCCGGCCTGGCCCAGCGGGCCGAGCAGGCCCGTCAGGCCGGCGCGACGGTGGTGGCCGTCGACCTGCCTAGCGGCATCGACGCCGACACCGGAGCCGTCGACGGCCCGGCGGTCCGGGCCGACGTCACCGTGACCTTCGGCGCGATCAAGCCCGGGCTGCTGATAGACCCGGGTGCCGGGCACGCCGGAACCGTGGAGCTGGTGGATATCGGCCTGGCCCTAAACGGACCCGCGGCCATCTCGCCGCAGCGTCACGACATCAGCGAACTGCTGCCCCGGCCCGGGCCGGAATCAGATAAGTACCGCCGGGGCGTCCTCGGCCTGCTCGCGGGCAGCGACCGTTTCACCGGAGCCGCGCTGCTGTCCACCGGCGGGGCGGTGCACGGCGGGGCCGGCATGGTCCGGGTGGTGACCGCCCAGGCCGCCGCCGCGCTGGTCCGGCAGGTGTGGCCCGAGACCGTGCTCACGGTTCATCCCGACGACCTTGACTGGGACCTGATCGGCTCGGTGGGCCGGGTACAGGCGTGGGTGGCCGGTCCTGGCATGGGAACCGGTCCGGACGCCGTGGCGCGGCTGACCGCGATTCTCGGCACTGATCTGCCGGTCCTGGTGGACGCGGACGGGCTGACGATCCTCAGCCAGGTCAAGGAGCTGCTGCCGCGCGCGGCGCCGACGCTCATCACGCCGCACGCCGGCGAGCTGTCCCGCCTGCTTGGCACCGACGGGCGCAGCGTCGAGGCGCGGCGGCTCGAGCACGCCCGGCGGGCAGCCGACCAGCTCGGCGTCACCGTGCTGCTGAAGGGATCCACGACCATCATCGTATCGCCAGCGGATTCAGCGGATCCTGGATCCCAGCCGGTCCTGGTCAACCCCACAGGTACGCCGTGGCTGGCCACCGCGGGCAGCGGCGATGTGCTGTCCGGGCTGGCCGGCGCGCTGCTCGCGCAGGGCCTTGAGCCCGCTCAGGCCGGCCTGGCCGCCGCGTACCTGCACGGCCTGGCCGCGCGCCTCGCCGCCGCCCCGGACCCGGACTCGGGCGAGGCCCCGATCGGGGCCTCCGATCTGGTCCGGGCGCTGCCCGCCGCGTTCCGGAGCCTGTGAGCGCCATGGACCGGCAGGCCTACATCGACCTCGGGGCGATCACGGGAAACGTCGCGGCGCTTTCCGAATGGGTACGCGGCAGCCAGGTGATGGCCGTGGTGAAGGCGGACGGGTACGGCCACGGCATGGTCCCGGCGGCCCGGGCGGCGCTGGCCGGCGGGGCCAGCTGGCTGGGTGTCGTCGACACCGCCGAGGCGCTCGCGCTCCGGCAGGCCGGGATCACCGCCCCGGTGCTCTGCCTGATGTCCTTCGGTGAGCCCGCTGAGGCGATCGCCCAGGGCGTTGACCTGTCCGCCGGCTCGGTCGCGTTCGTCGAAAGGGTCGCGGCCGCGGCGATCCGGGCGGACAGGTCGGCCCGGCTGCACCTGAAGGCCGACACCGGCCTGAGCCGGGGCGGAGCCACCCAGCGGGACTGGCCGGATCTGGTCGGCGCCGCCCTGGACGCTCAGGCCCGCGATTTGGTCCGGGTGGTCGGCCTGTGGTCGCACTTCGCCTGCGCCGACCTGCCCGGGCACCCGTCGATCAAGGCTCAGCTGGCCGCGTTCACGGACGCTGTCGCGGTCGCGGAGAAGGCCGGCGTCACCCCCGAGGTCAGGCACATCGCCAACACCGCCGCCGGGCTGACCGTGCCAGAATCCCGGTTGGACCTGGTGCGGTTCGGCGGGGCCAGCTACGGCCTGTCCACCTTGCCAGGTGGCGCGCCGTCCTGGCTGCGGCCGGCGATGAGCTTGCGTGCCCGGCTGGCCATGGTCAAGCGGGTTCCTTCCGGCACCGGCGTTTCTTATGGCCACCGTTACGTCACGGCCCGCGAGACGACCCTCGGTCTGGTGCCGCTCGGCTACGCCGATGGGGTGCCGCGCGGCGCGGCCGGCCTGTCGCTGGTCAGCGCGCGCGGACGCCGCTGGCCGATCGCGGGCACGGTCTGCATGGACCAGTTCGTTGTCGATTTCGGCGACGAGCCGGCCGCGGTGGGCGATGAGGTGGTGCTGTTCGGCCCGGGAGATGACGGCGAGCCCACCGCGCAGGAGTGGGGCGAGGCCCTGGGCACCATCTCCTATGATGTGGCCACGGGTATCGGCGCCCGGGTACCGAGAATCTACCCCGGGGATCAGTGATGATTTTTCCGAACGGGCCTGGCCTCCTGCCCATGACCACCCGGATCGCGACCGACGTGGCCATGCGCGACCTCGGGCGCCAGCTGGCCGGGCTGCTGCGGGCCGGGGACCTGGTGATCCTGACCGGGCCGCTCGGGGCGGGCAAGACCACACTGGTGCAGGGCATCGGCGCCGGGCTCGGGGTGCGCGGGCCCGTCACCTCCCCGACTTTCGTCATCGCCCGGGTGCATCCCGTCGTTTCCGGGTCCGGCCCGCCGCTGGTACACGCGGACGCCTACCGTCTGGGCAGCATCAGCGAGGTGGACGATCTGGACCTGGACACCGACGCCGCGGCCGCGGTCACGGTGGTGGAGTGGGGCGCGGGCCTGGTCGAAGGCCTGGCGCAGGACCGGCTCGAGATCTCGATCGAGCCCGACGCGGACTCCGACGTGCGAGCTGTCCAGCTAATTGGTCACGGCGCCAGATGGAATGATGCGCTCATGGACGCCGTAGATCGTTTATAGTTCCGCTGTATTGATCCCCATTTGTGTATCGCGCCCGTTACGTAACGTTCCCCGATCCCGCCGTTCCCCGATCCCAGCCGTTCCCCGATCCCCGCCGTTCCCCGATCCCCGCCGTTCCCCGATCCCCGCCGTTCCCCGATCCCGGAGGCGCGCCGTGCCCGAGCAGGAATACCTGCCGCCCCGCCGCCCGGCCAGGTCTTACCGCCCTGACCGTGACGAGGAGGACCCGCCGCCGTGGGCAGACCTGCCACCGGTTCGTCCCGCGCGGCCGCGACGTCCCCCGGCCGGAGGCTATCCCGGCGCGCCCCTGAGCCCCGGCGGTCCGCCGGGTTCGGCCGGTCCCGCAGAGCCCCATGGCCACGCTGGCCCGCGGCCGGACGACTCGGTACCGCAGGCTCAATGGGGCGGACCCGAGGCAGACGAGGGCGAGGACGAGGATGTGCCGCGGCCTAGGCCGCGTCAGCCGGGCGGCCGCGCCATGCGGGCGGCGGCCCGCAAGCGGCGGCGGTGGCTCGTCCTGGCGGGCGGCCTGGTGACGGCGGCCGGAGCCGTGATCGCGGTGGTGTTGCTGCTGCTGCCAGGCGGGCCCGGGCCGGCCGCGGTCACTCCGGGCACGCTCGTCACGACGTTCCAGCCGGGAGAGCTCCGCCAGGTGCCGAACGCGTGCGGCGCCGTGCCTACCGCCACCGTGCGGCAGTACCTGCCGGGGAAAGTCGGCCAGTCCTCTCCGCTGCCGGTCAGCGGCGCGGCCGAATCCGCGTGTAACTGGACCGTCGACCAGCCGCCCGTCTACCGGCTGATGGAACTCAACATGCTCGCCTACGCGCCGAACGGCCTGGCCAGCGGCAATGGCAGCGCCACCTTCGCCGCGATCGACGCGTACGATTCGACGCTGCAGGGCATCGGTGACCCGCCGAAGCGCTCGCCTGCCCCCCGGGCCACGGTGACCCCGCTGCCCGGATTCGGGAACCAGGCGTTCGGTGCCCTCCAGGTGTTCCACGAGGGGGGCGCGATCACCGACGTGGCTACCGTCCTCGTGCGCTATCACAACGTGGTCGTCACGGTCACGCTGGATGGACTTGAGCACTCCAACCGCGGGTCTTACGGGCCGGTGTCCGAAGCCGCGCTGTCGGCGGCCGCCCTGGCGTTCGCCCGCGCCGCCGAGGCTTCCCTGCACTGAATCCGCCGCTACCGGCCGCCTGGCGCGGCTCGCGGTTGGGCTCAGCCACGCCGCACGCCCACTAGGCTGGTCGGCGTGCTTGTGGTGGGTTTTGATACGGCGACTCCCGCGGTGAGCGTGGCCATCCACGACGGGGAACGGGCCGTCGGCGAGGCGTTCACCGTCGATGCCCGGCGACATGGCGAACTGCTCATGCCGATGATCGCGAAGGTCATGGCGGAGGCGGGTGCGTCGCGCGCGGATCTGACCGCGGTGGCCGTAGGGGTAGGGCCCGGGCCTTACACCGGCTTGCGGGTCGGCGTGGTGACCGCCAGGGTCCTCGGAGCCGTGCTGGGGATTCCCGTACACGGCGTGTGCACCCTCGATGTGATCGCGGCGGCGGCCGCGGGGGGAGGGGAGTTCCTGGTGGCGACCGACGCGCGCCGCAAGGAGGTCTACTGGGCGCGGTACGACGCCGACCGGCGACGGCTGGAAGGTCCCGTGGTCAGTGGCGCCAGTTCCATCCCGGGGGCGCCGGGGCTCGCGGTGGCCGGGACCGGGGGGCAGCTTTACCCGGAGGCGTTTGGCGAGGTGATCGGGCCTGTCTACCCGGATGCCCGGACGCTGTGCGCGATCGTGGCGGGACGGGGCCCGGGAACGGTGCGGCCGCCGCTGCTGGCGGCGGATCCGCTGTACCTGCGGCGACCCGATGCCAGGGAGCCGGGACCGCCGAAGCGGGTAACGCCATCGTGAAGGCCCGGCGACGTGATACCCGCGGGGCGCGGCTGCGGGGGATGAGCAAGCGTGACATGCCTGGGGTCATGGCTCTGGAACGGGAGCTTTTCCCCGACGACGCGTGGACACCTGAGATGTTCGCGGCGGAGTTCGCGCAGCCGGCCTCGCGTCGGCTCTACCTGGTGGCCGAGGAGGAAAACGCGCTGATCGGGTACGCGGGGATGATGTTCACCGGCGGGCCGCAGGCCGATGTGGTGACGCTGGCGGTGGACCCGGCCCACTGGGGCCGCGGGACCGGCACGGCCCTGCTCACCGCGCTGCTAGACGAGGCGGGAAACCGCGGCTGCGCGGAGGTCTTGCTCGAGGTGCGTGAGGACAACCCCAGGGCCAGGCAGCTTTACTCGCGGCACGGCTTTACCGAGGTCGGGGTCAGGCGCGGCTATTACCAGCCCTCCGGCGTCGACGCCGTGGTCATGCGCAAAGGACTGGTGTGATGGCGTCCCCGCTGGTGCTCGGCATCGAGACATCGTGCGACGAGACCGGTATCGGCCTGGTCCGCGGTCACGACCTGCTCGCCGACAGCGTGGCCTCGAGCGTGGATGAGCACGCGCGGTTCGGCGGTGTGGTGCCCGAGGTCGCCAGCCGCGCGCACCTGGAGGCGATGATCCCGACCTTCGACCGCGCGATCGCGACCGCGGGCGTCCGTCCCGGCGATATCGACGCCGTGGCGGTCACCGCGGGTCCCGGGCTGGCCGGTGCTTTGCTGGTCGGGGTGGCGGCGGCCAAGGCATATGCGTTCGCGCTGGGAAAGCCGCTCTACGGGGTCAACCACCTGGCCGCGCACATCGCGGTCGACCAGCTGGAACACGGCACTCTGCCGTCGCCGGCGGTGGCCCTGCTGGTGTCCGGCGGGCATTCCTCGCTGCTGCTCGTGCCGGACGTGGCCCAGGAGGTTGTTCCGCTCGGCGCCACCATCGACGACGCGGCCGGCGAGGCCTACGACAAGGTGGCACGGGTGCTCGGCATGCCCTTTCCCGGCGGACCGCCGATCGACAAGGCAGCCCGCGATGGTGATCCGGGCGCGATCAGCTTCCCGCGCGGGAAGTACCACGATGGCTCGCTCGACTTCTCATTCGCGGGCCTGAAAACGGCGGTGGCCCGCTGGGTGGAGGCGCGGCGGGCTGCCGGGGAACCGGTCCCGGCCGCCGACGTGGCCGCGTCCTTCCAAGAGGCCGTCGCGGACGTGCTCACCCGCAAGGCGGTGCAGGCCTGCCAGCGGCACGGCGTCACCGACCTGATCGTCGGCGGTGGCGTCGCGGCCAACTCCAGGCTGCGATCCCTCGCCGCGGAGCGGTGCGAGGCGGCCGGCATCAAGCTGCGGGTGCCGAGACCGGGACTGTGCACCGACAACGGCGCCATGGTCGCCGCTCTCGGTGCCGAGATCGTGTCCCGCGGCATCGCGCCCTCTCCGCTGGACCTGCCCGCCGACTCCTCCCTGCCCGTCACCGAAGTCGTCGTCCGCTAGCGCGCCCCATTGAGGTGGGCCAGCGGGCCCCCGGGGGTTACCCGGCGCGGGCGGGTGGGCCGATCCACGGTGACGCCTATGACCGGCCCATCGCCGACATTAGGGTGTATTTCTCCCTCGCGTGCCGATCGCTCGCTGACCGTGTGTACTTACCCCCTGCCGGATGGGGGGTAAGTACACACGCTGACCATCTCGGCCCGCTTGGATCCGGGCAAAAGGCGCATTTAGCGCGAATAAATTTGCGATCTAACCGGTCACGTCGGTCATGACACCTGCTACCACCGGTCCGTGTTCTGACCGGCGGCGAAAGTGCTCTTTCTGGTTAAGTCGTCTCCGGCGCCGACGGCCAGCCTCTATCGTGACGACGAAACGATTATTGTCACCTACTGTTACATCCAGTTACTCTATGAAGGGTCAGAGCATGAGGATGCGCCGGGTTCCGGTTGTGATCATCGCCGCCACCGCCGTCATCGGCGGTGCTGGCCTGAACGCATGCGGGGGGACCGGGTCGACTTCGTCCACCGCCGCGTCCGCGTCGGCTTCGGGTGGTTCGGCGGCGGCTTTGGCCACCGCAACCGGCTCATCCCCGGCGTCCGCGCCTCCCTCGACGCCAGCGACTTCGGCGGCCGCTACGCATCCGGCTGTCACAAGCTCGTCCGCTACCGCCACGTCCCCTGCACGCTCCACGACCGCCGCGAGCCCCGCCAGTTCCCCCACGCACGGGAGTTCCGGGGGGACAGCGAGCTTCACGGTGCCCGCCATCTCCGGTGACAACGTCGTCAGCGCCTACGGTTCCTACACCAAGATAGGCACCGCGCGGGTGAAGGTGTCCGTCTGTGCCAAGCAGACCGGGACCGTGTTCGCGGTGGGGGCGGTGGCGTACGCCTATAACAGCAGCGGCGCCAGCAAGAACATCGGCGCGGTCGTGCTGACCGGGTCGGGTACCTCCTCGTGCGTCTCGATGACCTTCTTCTCCTATACCGCGCACCTGAAGGTTCACTCGTTCATCGGCGGCGCTCACGGCGCCATATCAAAGACCGGACCGACCCTGACCCTCTACTGACGTGGCCGACCGGTCCACGAAGAGTCGGCCCCGGGGCCCGTGAAGTCCACGGCCGGTCAGGCCTTCTTGCCGCCCTCACCACGGTGGAGAAGATGCCGCAAACGCCGTCCGAGCAGCGCCAGCGCCACGATCCCGGCGGCGACCGGAAGGACCCGCTTGAGGATCGCGGGACCGACCAGCCTGACCAGGTTGATGGAGTCCTCGTTCTGCGCCGCAGGCGACACCGTCGCCGTCCGTACCGGCGGCGGGGCGACGGCGGGCGATTCCGTCGGGCCCGGCCCGGCGTCAGTGGCCACCGCCGAACCGCCCGCCGCGCTGCCGTCTCCGACGCTTTCCGCACTGCTGGTCGCTGTGCTCACACTGGCCGCGCCCGAGCTGGCCGCGCCCGAGCTGGCCGCGCCCGAGCTGGCCGCACTGGCTGCGCCAGAATCAGCCGCGTCGGCGCCGGCCGAGGCATCGGCGCCGTCCGGTCCGACCCCGCCATCGGAGATCATCTGGGCCAGGTTCTCCGCGAACTTTTCCACCAGCTTGCCGCCGACTTCGGCGATCACGCCGCGGCCGAACTGGGCCGGCCTGCCGGTCACGTTCATCGTCGTGTGGATGGAGACCTGGGTGCCCTCCCCGGAGGGCACCAGCGACGCCCGGATGGCCGCGGAGGCGGTACCCGCGCCGCGGGTCTCCTTACCTGAGGCGTCCACGACAACCACCCGGGCGTCGGGATCGCGCTCGGTGAACTTCGCGGTCCCGCGGTAGGTCAGCGACACCGGACCGACCTTGACTTTGATGCGTCCGGTCACCACCTCCCCGTCGAACTCCTCGACGGTAGCGCCGGGCATGCACGGCGCGATCCTTTCCACGTCGAGCAGCACCTCCCAGGCACGGTCGGGCGGGACGGGAACGGTAAAGGAGTGGTCGAGCTCCATGCTCATCAGTGAGTCACTCTCTCTGGCTGGATTCAATCAGTGAATTATGCCCGTTATCGATGCCCATCAGCAAAAACACCGACGGGTCGGTCCTGCCCACTGGGCAACCGGAAACCGGCTGTCCACGTCATCCTGGCCGCGGACGCACCGGCGGAACCGCCTCGCTCAGGCGGTGTCCAGGACCTGGAAAGCCTCGGCCAGGCGGCCGTCCGGAAGACCCGCCTGCTGTGCCGTCCGGGCCAGCCTAGTCCGCAGGCGTTCGGCCAGGTCGTCCATGTGGCCGGTCTGGCTCTCGTGGGCGCGCAGGGCCGCGATCTTGCGCGCGAACGTATCGGTCACATCCACGTAGTGATTTGGGGCCCCGCCGCCGGCGATCCAGACCTCACGGACGGTCCAGGCGGCGAGGGCCTCACGTTCGCGGAGTTCGGCGAACGCGAACGGGTTGCGCGCATCCGGGTAGACGGCGTCCAAGGCGGCGGAGCCGACCGCGCGGTGGTCGGGGTGGCCGATGCCGATCCTGTTGTAGTTCCGCTCCGGACTGGGGGCCAGCACGCGATCCGGGCGGACCTGCCTGATCACCCGGGCCAGGTCCCGGCGCAGGTCCAGGCTGGCCTCGACCCGGCCGTCCGGGTAACCCAGGAAGCGCACGTCCTGCACCCCGACGCACTTCGCGGCGGCCACCTGCTCGGCCCGGCGCAGGGCCGGCATCTCGGACCGGGGAAAGTCCTCGTCGAAGCCGCCGGCGTCGCCGTCGGTCACCACGCAGTAGATAACGTCGATCCCGGCTTCGGTCCAGCGTGCCACCGTTCCCGCCGCACCGAAGTCGACGTCGTCCGGATGCGCGGTGATGGAAAGCACCCGCGCGATCTCGGCGTCATCCAGCACGTCCGCCATTCTAACGGGGCTCCGGACGGCCCCGGTCCGGCGCGGGCCGCTCAGCCTTCGTCGGGCACCAGGGTGGGGGTGGACCGGGTGAGGGTCTGCTTCTTGAAAAACGCGGGCGCGGTCACCCGCATGAAGATGAATCCGAGCACGCCGACCACCGCGGCCCCCAGGGCGATGATGAAGATACCGCCGACCTCCCAGTGCAGGCCCGGCACGGTCCAGAAGGTGTAGCCGCTGGTCGCCGTCCAGTCGGTCTGCAGGCTGTAGATGCCGGCGGCGTACATGATCAGGCCGCCGAGCAGCGGCAGGATGCCCTTCATGAACAGGTTCCTGGTGCTGCTGGTCAGCACGCGGCGGTAATACCAGACGCAGGAGAAGGCGGTCAGCCCGTAGTAGAAGGCGATGTAGAGCCCGATCGAGGTGACCGCGTCGCCGATCGCGTTGCCTCCGGCGAAGTAGTTCATCGGGATATACAGGATGATCGAGATGACGCCCATCACGATCGTGGACACGGTCGGTGTCAGGTACTTGGGATGGATCTTGGCGAAGGCCGCCGGGATGGCCTTGTAGGTCGCCATCGACAGGGTGGTGCGGGCCGTGGGCAGGATCGTGGTCTGGGTGGAGGCCGAGGCGGAGGTGAGCACCATCAGGATCAGCAGCCGGGCCAGGAACGTGCCCAGGCCGCCCGACCCGAAGATGGCGCCGCCCAGGACCGACAGGTCGTCGAACTGGTAGGCCGGGTTGGTCAGGCCGATTCCCTTCGACCCGATTCCGGCGAACGCCTGCACCGAGAAAATCACGATGGCGTACGTGACCAGCAGTAGGACGGTCGAGATGATCGCTGCCTGTCCCGGCGTCTTGGCCTTGTCCTTGGTCTCCTCGTTGACCGATACCGCGGTGTCCCAGCCCCAGTAGATGAACAGCATCAGGATGATGCCGCCGACGAACTCCGAGAAGGTCAGGCCGCTCGGCCACAGCCAGCCGAGGCTCGGGTGGAGCGATCCAGCCGGGTGGTGCCCGTTGTACACCCGGACCAGCGCGACGATCGACAGCACGAGCAGCATCGCCAGCTCCACGGTGAGCAGGATGCGCTGGAGCCAGGCCGAGACCTCGATGCCGCGGTAGCAGATGTAGGACATGACGACGATCCAGGCGATGCCGACCAGCAGCACCCAGCCGCTGGTGGCGTCCTGGCCGATGCCGTTCGCCCCGAAGAGCAGGAACACGTACTGCCCGGCGACCTGGGCCAGGCTGGCCATGACCAGGATGTCGGCGGCCACGATGGCCCAGCCGCCCGCCCAGCCGGTTTTCGGCCCGAACGCCCGGGTCGCCCAGGTGAACGTCGTCCCGCAGTCCGGGTCCGCCTTGTTCATCTCGCTGTAGCCGATCGAGCAGAGCAGCATCGGGATGAACGCCAGCACGGCGACCGAGGGCGCCTTGAGCGCGACGAGGCCGATCACGAAGAACAGGGTGGCGGCCAGGCTGTACGCGGGGGCGGTCGAGGCGACCCCCATCACGACGCTGGAGACCAGGCCGAGCGCGCCGCTCTTCAGGCCTTTGTCTTCGGACTGCTCGGTGGGCTGCGCGGGCGCAGTAGTGGCCATGTCTCACCCTCCTGGCTGTAACCCGGCATAACCGGGTCGGAACGGCGGCCCCCGATCGGCCGGACCGTTGCCGCAAATGTCATCGGCGGGGTGTGACGGCGACGTCAGCACCACTAAACACTACGGTTCTAGCACAAATGATGCGTTCCGGCAACGATATCCGTAGTAACGGCTCGATATCACGGCTGGTCTCGTCTGCGGTTTTGGGAGAAGTCTAGGAGGAGAGGTCTAATATCAGCCCATGCGGATACTGCTGGTAGGCGCGGGCGGCGTTGGCACGGCATTTGCCCGGATCGCGGCCCGCCGCCGGTTCGCCGAGCTGGTGATCGCCGACTACGACCTGGACCGGGCGCAACGCGCCGCGGTGGTCCGGGATGGTTTCCAGGCTGTGCAGCTGGACGCCCGGGATGAACGGGCGACCGCGGAGTTGCTGACCCAGCGCCGCTGCGATGTGCTCATGAACGCGACCGACCCCCGTTTCGTGATGCCGCTGTTCCGTGCCGCGCTCCAGGCCGGTGCCCACTACCTGGACATGGCGATGTCGCTTTCTCATCCGTATCAGGATGACCCCTACCGCCTGACCGGAGTCAAGCTGGGTGACGACCAGTTCGCGATGGCGCCGGCCTGGGAGCGGGCATCCAGGCTCGCGCTGGTGGGAATGGGAGTGGAGCCGGGGCTGTCAGACGTATTCGCCCGCTACGCCGCCGATGAGCTGTTCGGCGAGATCGCCGAGCTCGGCGTGCGGGACGGCGCGAGCCTCGAGGTGGCCGGCTACGACTTCGCCCCCACGTTCTCCATCTGGACCACGATCGAGGAGTGCCTGAACCCGCCGGTGATCTGGGAACGTGACCGGGGCTGGTTCACCACCGAGCCGTTCAGCGAGCCCGAGGTCTTCACCTTCCCGGCCGGCATCGGCCCGGTGGAATGTGTGAACGTCGAGCACGAGGAGGTGCTGCTGATGCCGCGGTGGGTCCAGGCGCGGCGGGTCACCTTCAAGTACGGACTCGGGTCCGAGTTCATTGGCGTCCTGCGCACCCTGCACAAGCTCGGCTTGGACAAGACGAAACCGGTGCGGGTCGGCGCCGCGACCGTGTCGCCTCGCGACGTGGTGGCCGCGTGTTTGCCGGACCCGGCCACGCTCGGGGACGCGATGAGCGGGCTGACCTGTGCCGGCACCTGGGTGACCGGCACCGGCACCGACGGTGCCCCGCGCGAGGTGTACCTGCACCACGTGGTCGACAACGCATGGTCGATGGCCGAGTACGGGTCCCAGGCGGTGGTCTGGCAGACGGCGGTCAACCCGGTGGTCGCGCTTGAGCTCATCGACTCCGGCGTCTGGTCCGGGGTCGGCGTGCTCGGTCCAGAAGCGCTGCCCGCGCGGCCGTTCCTCGACCTGCTGGCCGATTACGGCTCACCGTGGGCGTGCGAGGAACGGACCCCGGCGGGCCGGTGAGACGGCACCCGGATCAGCTGTCGGCGAGGATCTGGCTGAGCACCTTCGTGGTTTGCGCGGCGGGCTCGGCCTGCAGGCAGAGTTGCTCCATGACCTCGAGGTAGCTGTCCACCTCGACGGGCTTGTCCAGGTAGAGCGCGCTGGTCAGCTGCTCGATGTACACGACGTCCTGCAGGTCGGGCTCGGCGAAGCGCAAGATGGTGAACGGACCGCCCATGGCGGAATGCGCGCCCGCCCGGAACGGCAGGATCTGGAGGGTAACCGCCGGGTGCTCCGCTATCTCGATGAGATACTGCAGCTGCTCGCGGGCCACCTCCCTGCTGCCGACGGGGCGGCGCAGCGCGCCCTCGTCGACGACGGCCCACACCTGCGGCGCGTCCGGCCTGCGGAGGATTTCCTGGCGGCTGGTCCTCAGCTCGCCCCGCCGGGCGATCTCGTCTTCGCTGGCCGCCGAACCCTGCCCGATCAGCGCGCGAGCATACCCTTCGGTCTGGAGCAGCCCGGGCACGAGCTGGACTTCGTAGGTCCGGATGACCGATGCCGCCGCCTCCAGGCCGACGTAAGGCTCCAGCCAGTTCGGCAGGATGTCCGAGTAGGCGTGCCACCACCCGGGCGTGTTCGCTTCCCTGGCCAGGTTCAGCAGCGCCGCGCGTTCTTCGCTGTCGGTAACGCCATACAGCGTCAGGAGGTCGCCCACGTCCCGCTCCTTGAAGCCGACCCGGCCGTGTTCCATTCGGCTGATCTTGGAATGAGAACCCCGGATGGCCTCGGCGGCCTTTTCTGCGGAAATCCCGCGAGACTCGCGCAACCGGTGCAGCTGGCCGCCGAGCACGAGGCGCTGAACAGTGGGACCGCCCGCCCGGGTGCCGAAAATGCTGGGAGGCACATCCCAGGCCGAGTCTTCCGACGAGACCATCGGCACTCCTCGCATCGTTGTCACCCTAGATCCAGGCGGGGTGTGGACCAGTCTCCCACGTGATCTCACGCTTGCGAAAGGGGGTTCTGTGACAATTCAATAGAAGTCCTGATCTCTCCGTATTCTCGCAGGTCGGAAGGGTCCAG
>Ga0302181_10001379_pt1 | contig 18122 bp, 18 predicted proteins | sample I_Palsa_E3_3_FD_198786 | JGI IMG/M metagenome (GOLD analysis project Ga0302181, IMG submission 198786) | Peat permafrost microbial communities from Stordalen Mire near Abisko, Sweden - I_Palsa_E3_3 | ecosystem: Environmental > Terrestrial > Soil > Palsa > Peat permafrost | place: Sweden...
TATGTGTGAAACGATTCGGCTATGTGATGATGCGGGGATAAGGTTGCTCCCGCGGGTCCCAGCCAGCAAACGCATTGTCTGACCCTCTGTTAAGGAAAACTTAACGTGCCATCCGCCTACGATCGCCTGCCCTTGGGAGCCCTGCGGGTGTTCGAGGCCGTCGCCACGCACTTGAGCTTTTCGGCCGCCGCCGACGCGCTCAATGTGACCCCGGCCGCGGTCAGCCAGCAGATCAAGACGCTGGAGGGCTACATCCAGGTTCCGCTGTTCCGGCGCAGCGGGCGGCGCGTGGAGATCACTGAGGAGGGCCTCGAGCTGCTGCCCGCGGTGCGCGGCGGCTTGGAGCAGCTCGAGGCGGCAATGCAGCACATCAAGCAGCATCGCCGCTCCGGCCCGCTGCAGATCAGCCTGCTGTCCTCGTTCCTGCAGATGTGGCTGCTGCCGCGCATCCGCTCGTTCCGGCGCAAGTGGCCCGACATCGAGCTGCGCTTCCACACCTCGCGCGAGCTGGTGGATTTCTCACGCACCGCCAATCATGTCGCCATCCGCTTCGGCGGCGGCAATTATCCCAATGTGCACAGCGAGAAATTGCTCGACGATTGGTGGGTCCCGGTGGCGACGCCTCAATTGATCAAGCAGTACGGCATGCTGGAGCGCGGCTCGGACCTGCGCAAGTTTCCACTGCTCGAGAGCGACGATGCGCCCTGGCGCTTCTGGCGCCAGGCCGACGAGGAGACAGCGTGGCAATCGCGCGCGCCGACCATCGACGATTCGGCGGGCCTGCTCGCCGCCGCGGAGGAAGGCTTGGGGTTCGCGCTTGCGCGCTGGACGCTGCTCACGCGCGCATTGCGCACCGGCTCGCTGAAGCTCGCAGGCGCGGACGTGCTGCCGGACGGCTCAGCCTATTATTTCGTCTGCCCGAAGCCCTTCCTGGCACTGCCCAAGGTGGCGCTATTTCGCGAATGGATTTTCGCCGCCGCGCGCGAATTCCCGGGCCCGGCCGGGCCGCGCGGGCGTTAGCCGCGCTACTTCGCCTGCGGCGCGCTCGCCTTGGCGCGCGGGTGCGACATACCCTTGGAGTAGACGATCGTGCCGTCGAGCTTGACGATGATGGCGTCGATGTCGTCCAGGCGATTGTAGATCTCCAGCGCCTTGTCCGGACCGAGCACGAAGGCGGTCTTGGAGAGGCCGTCGGTACGCGTGGCATACGGCCCGATCACCGTGGCGCTGCGCACCTTGCTCGCGGAATGCCCGGTGTGCGGATCGATGATGTGGTGGTAGCGAACACCATTCTCCTCGAAGAAGCGCTCGTAATCTCCGGAGGTCGAAATCGCGGCATTGACCAGGGGAATTCTCGCAATCACCTCGCCCGGACCCTTGCGCGGGTCGCGGATCCCCACGACCCATGGCTTGCCGAAACGGTCGCCGATGATGCGGCTATCGCCGCCCGCTCCGACGTAGGCGCGCGTGATGCCCATTGATTTCAAGACATCGATGGCCTGATCCACCGAATAACCCTTGGCGATGCCGCCAAGATCGATGCGTACTCCGGGTTGCGAGAATTGCACGGTTTGGTTCTTTGGATCGAGCAGCACATGCCGATAATCGATGGCCGGCAGGGCCTTGGCGATCTGCGCCTCATCCGGCCGCACGTGGTTGCGGAAGTCGTACATGTAGCCGACGCTGGCATAGGTGATGTCGAAGGCGCCCTCGGTGATGACCGAGTATTGCTTCGCGGTCGTCAGCAAGTCGAACAGCTCCTTGCTGATCCGCATCGGTCCGTCCGCGGCCTTGGCGTTGACCAGCGAGACTTCGCTGGTCGGCTTGTAGACGCTCATGCTCTCATCGATATGGCGCATCTCATCGAGCACCGCGTCGATCGCCCGATTGCCCTGCACCGAATCGTCGGCCCAGAGTTCCACCGTGATGCGCGTGCCCATGATGCCGTCGGTGACGCGCCGCACCCATTCGGCGTGCGCGGGCTTGCCCAAACACACGGCCAGCGTCGCGCACAGCGCGATGCTTTTCAGCACGGATTTCATGACGGAAAGCGCAGCCTGCGTGAATGCCGCCATTGCAGCAGCACCAGGGCGCTGCCGATCATGCCGCCAAGATGCGCGAAGTGGGCGACCCCCGACATGGTCCCGGTCACCCCGAGGAATAGCTCGATTGCCGCGTAAATGCTCGCAAACAGCCAGGCCGGCATCGGAATCGGCGGGAACAAGGGAATCACCTTGCGCCGCGGGAACATCACGGCGTAGGCCAGCAGCAGGCCGAAGACTCCGCCGGAGGCGCCGACGGTCGGCCCCGGAATCGCGCCGAACAGCATGGGGACGAACAGCTGGCTGAGTGCCGCCGTGACCACCGAGGCGAAATAGCAGGCCAGCAGGCGCCGCGGTCCGACATAGCGCTCGATCTCGGTCCCGAACATCCACAGGCCCAGCATGTTGAACAGCAGATGGCTGAGGTTCGAGGTGCTGTGCAGGAAGGCGTAGGTGAGGATCTGCCATATATGAAAGTACACCGCGCCCTCGATGGGTTGCAGCGGCCAGAGCGCAAACACGCCCATCGCGGCCGGTGCGAGGTACTCGAGCGCGAATATCACGACATTGGCGGCGATCAGGGAATTGACGGCGGTAAATTTCATGGCGGGTTATTCTAACCTGCCATGCGCGCAGTATTCCTCGATTACCACACCGTCTCCTATGACGATCTCGATGCGGCGATGCTGACCGGCGCTTTGGACGATTTGCATTTTTACCCGTCGACCCTGAATGCGCAGATTGCCGAGCGCATCCAGGACGCCGAGATCGTGCTGCTCAACAAGGTGCGGCTGTCGCGCGAACTGCTGCAGGGCGCCCGCGGGTTGCGGCTCATCGTTATCGCCGGCACCGGCACCGACGGCATCGACCTGGTGGCGGCGCAGGAACTGGGCATCGGGGTATGCAATGTCCGCGCTTACTGCACCGCGTCGGTGGCGCAACACACCTGGGGATTGATCCTGAGCCTGACGCAGCAATTGCCCGCATATGCGCGGCTCGGGGCGAAGGGGTCCTGGGCCGCGACCGAGCGGCCCCATCCTAAAGGAGGCCCGATCCGCGAGCTGGCCGGACTTACCCTAGGGATCGTCGGATGGGGCGAGCTGGGGCGCGCGGTGGCGAGAATCGCACCGGCCTTCGGCATGCGCGTCGACATCGCAAGCCACCCCGGCAATGCTGCCGCGGCGGGCCGCCTGGATCTTAAGCAATTGCTGGCAACGGCAGACGTGGTTTCGCTGCACTGCCCGCTCACCCGCTCGACCCATGGCATGATCGGCGCCGCGGAGCTCGCGCTGATGAAACCCGATGCGCTGTTGATCAACACCGCCCGGGGCGCCCTGATCGACAGCGCCGCGCTGGCCGCTGCGCTCAAGGCCGGCCGCCTGGGCGGAGCGGGCATCGACGTGCTGCCGCAGGAACCGCCCATCGACGAAGCGCTGCTGCAGCCGGACATCCCGAATCTGCTCTTGACCCCTCACATCGCCTGGTCGGCGCGCGAGTCACGCCAGCGCTGCATCGATGAGATGGCGGCGAATATCCAGGATTTCCTGCGCGGCGGGCGCCGCGGGCGGGTGGTCTAGCAGCCTAGGGCATCAAGCCACGGCCTTCCTTCTTTGCGCGCTTGGCGGCCCGCTTCTCCTCCAATGTCTTGGCCGGTTTCTTCTTGCCTTCCTTCTTTCGGTCCATGCCCTTGCCCATGACTCGACTCCTCTCCGGTTGACAACATTCAGCGATTCTTGTCGGCGCGGCGCAATAGCTTGCGTTCCGGCCGTCCGGCCGCAGGGCGCTTCGGGACCGGCGCCTTCGCCTGAACGCGGCTGATACGCAATTCCCGCCCGGCCACCCGCACCTTCTGCAAATCCTTGAACACTTCCTTCGGCATGCCTTCAGGCAGATCGACATAGCTGTAGTCTTCGCGGATATCCACGCGGCCGATGTGGACACCCTCGATTCCCGATTCATTGGCGATCGCGCCGACGATATTGCCGGGCCTGATTCCATGCTGCGACCCGACTTCGACGCGGAAAGTTTCCAAAAAGCCGCGCGTCGGGGCCGCCTCGGCGGACGCAGAGCGTTTGTCGGATGCCGGATGTTTGCCCGGCGCGGGATGTTTGTCAGGCGCCGGGTGCTTGGCAGGCGCGGCGTGTTTCTCGGCCGCCGCAGCGTCCGGTTGCTTGGGCTTGGCGAGCAACAGGGGGGTCGTGCCCTGCGCCAAATGCGCCAGTGCCGCCGCGATGTCGAGCAGCGGCAGGCCGCTTTCCGACTCCAGTTGCTCGATCACAGGGCGGAACGTATGGGTCTCCCCGGCGGCGATGGTGTCGCTCACGCGCTGTTTGAATTTCGTGATGCGCAGCGCGTTGACCGCATCGACGCTGGGCAGGTTCATCGGCTCGATCGTCTGGCGCGTGGCGCGCTCGATGGCGCGCAGCATATTGCGCTCGCGCGGCGCAATGAACAGGATTGCCTCGCCCTTGCGCCCGGCACGGCCGGTGCGGCCGATGCGATGCACGTAGGATTCTGTGTCGTAGGGCACATCGTAGTTGACGACATGCCCGATGCGCTCGACGTCGAGGCCGCGCGCCGCGACATCCGTCGCGACCACGATGTCGATCTGGCCGGACTTCAGCTGCGCGACGGTGCGCTCGCGCTGCGGCTGGGGAATGTCGCCGTTGAGCGCCGCGGCGTCGAAACCGCGTGCTTCGAGTTTTTCGGCAAGCTCCACGGTCGACTGCTTGGTGCGCGTGAACACCAGCATTCCGTCGAACGGTTCCGCTTCTAGAATCCGCGTCAGCGCATCGAGCTTGTGCACGCCGCTGACCAGCCAGTAGCGTTGGCGGATATTCGCGGCGGTGGTGGTCTTGCTCTTGATGGTCACTTCGACCGGGGATCGCAAGTGCTTTTGCGCGATGCGGCGAATGGGCGCAGGGATGGTCGCGGAGAACAGGGCCACCTGCCGCTGCGGCGGGGTTTGCTCGAGCACGCTTTCCACCGCATCGATGAAGCCCATGCGCAGCATCTCGTCGGCCTCATCCAGCACCACCAGGGTGAGCCCATCGAGCTTCAGGGTGCCGCGATTCATATGATCGATCACGCGGCCGGGGGTGCCGACCACCACGTGCACGCCGCGCCGTAGCGCGTTCAATTGCGGTTGATAGCTTTGACCGCCGTAAATGGGCAGCACGTGAAAACCCTTCAGGTGCGCCGCATAGCGCAGGAAGGCCTCGGACACCTGCAGTGCCAGCTCGCGGGTCGGCACCAATACCAGCACTTGCGGCTCGTGGCGCGACAGATCGAGCTTCGACAGCGCCGGCAGCGCGAACGCGGCGGTCTTGCCGGTGCCGGTCTGTGCCTGGCCCAGCATGTCGACTCCCGACAGCAGCACCGGGATGGTCGCTGCCTGGATCGGCGTGGGCGCCTCGTACCCGACATCGGCCAGCGCGCGCAGCACGGGTTCCGACAGCGCCAGATCGCGAAAAGTCGCGGAACTTAAGGCGGGGTCCGCCGGATCTGCCGTCATGGGAATGCCTTGGCGAATGCCTTGAAGAGATAGGCGCAAGTCTAGCGGTTTGACCGCGTATTGCTACCATGTGCGCCATGGGACGCATATTCGAAGTCAGAAAGCACGCCATGTTCGCGCGTTGGAACCGCATGGCGAAGCAGTTCACGCGAGTTGCCAAGGACATTGCCATCGCCGTTCACAGCGGCGGCCCGGACCCGGCGTCGAACTCGGTGCTGCGGCGCGTCCTGCAGAATGCGCGCGCTGTGAATATGCCCAAGGACAAGACCGACGCGGCCATCAGACGCGCCTCGGGCAAGGAAGCGGCCAACTATCAGGAAATCATCTACGAGGCCTACGCACCGCATGGCGTGGCCCTGCTGGTCGAGACGGCCACCGACAACCCCACGCGCACCGTCGGCAGCGTGCGCAATATCATCTCGAAAAACGGCGGCAATCTCGGCGCCACCGGCAGCGTGAGTTTTCAATTCAAGAAAATGGGCGTGTTTCGCCTGGACCCGGCCGTCGTCAAGGATCAGGACGAATTCGAGCTGGATATGATCGACCACGGTCTCGAGGAGATGGGCGAGAGCAGCGGCGAGAAAGGCGAAGCCCAGCTGGTGGTGCGCTGTGCCTTCAACGATTTCGGCAGGCTGCAAGAGGCGCTCGAGGCGCGCCACATCGTGCCGTTGTCCGCCGAGCACGAATACATATGCTCCCTGCCGGTCGAGTTGCCGGAGGATCAGGCCGCCGAAGTCTTAAGCCTGATCGACAAACTCGAACAGGATGAGGATGTGCAAAAGGTGTTTCACACCCTCGCCTGAAAGTTACGGATTGTTAACCGAAGCGCCCGGCCGGGCGCCCGCCGGCTGTCATCCCTTCGCGCACCCGCGCGTTGTTCTCCTTAGGTCGAGAGAAGCAGGAGAGACATATGAAGAGCTTACTTAAAGTATTGATTCCGTTGGGCTTATTGGCCATGTCGGGCTGCGTCGTGGCGCCCTATGGCTACTATCATCGGCCGTACTACTGGGGTGGCCCCGGCGTAGCGGTGGTGGCACCGGCACCGGCAGTGGTCATTCGCCCGTAAAGCCGTGACAGTAAAGTAAAGCGTGGGCGGCACCTATAATGCTTAAGCCATGGCCGCCCACGCCTTTCGCCTCGTCAATGTATTCACCTTCGATCACGTAGGCTTAAACGGCAACTCGCTGTGCGTGTTCGAGGACGGCGCTGCGTTCGACACGCAGACCATGCAAGCCTTGGCACGCCAATTCAATTTGTCGGAAACCACCTTCCTTTTGCCCTCCACTGAAGGCAATGCCCGGGTGCGAATTTTTACCCCCAGCTATGAAATGCCGTTCGCCGGGCACCCGACCTTGGGCACGGCGCACGTATGCCGTGCCCTGAAGCTCGGCGCGGACGCGCTGCGCCTGGAGATGCAGGCCGGGCTGATCGAGGTGCGCGCGCGCGGCGATCGCTGGACCTTGACGGCGCCGGCGCCGAGCTGGCGGGAGCTCGAGGTCTCGACCACGGTGCTGGCCCGAGCGCTGAATCTCGAGCAGCGGGATCTCGGCGACCGGCCGCTGTGGGTCAAGGCGGGCAGGGAACAATTGATCGTGCCGCTCACATCGGAACAGGCGGTGCGGCGCGCATCACCGCAACCCTCCCTGTCCGACATTCAAGGCGAGGACGGCCCTTGCATGGTGTACGTGTTTGCGCTGCGCGGCTCTGCGCACGCGTTGGCGCGCTTCTTCTTTCCGCAGGATGCCATGTATCTGGAGGACCCGGCGACCGGTTCCGCGACGGCCAACTTCGGCGCCTGGTGCCTGGCGATGAACAAGCCTCTGCCGGTGAAGCTCAAGATCGACCAAGGGGAGCTGGTCGGCAGACCCTCCTCGCTGTATCTGGAGGTAAGCGCCGAGCGCAGTATCCTCGTCGGCGGCGATGTCATCGAGATCGGCCGAGGGACTGTCACCCTGGCGTGAGGGGTCCGTGATTGACCGTGGCGAAGGCCCAGCGCACGACGGGCTGAAGCCGTGGCGAGACCATGGCGAGCGCCTTGTTGACGTCGACCCAGCGCGCCTCCTGGTGCTCCGGGAAGCCCAACTCAGGGTTGATGGGCAGGCTTATGCGCACTTCCTTGCTGCGCGCGATGTAGTAGCGCGCGATCTTGCCCTTGTTGTAGGGCCCGGTGTCGATGTGCACCGAACCCCAATCGAAGGAGATGTCGTCCAGCGCGGTCTCTTCGCGCACCTCGCGCACCGCCGCATCGATCGGCTCCTCGCCCGGCTCCACCAGTCCTTTCGGAAAATCCCAGTTCCGATAGGCCCGCAATAGCAGAAACTTCAGCTTGCGCTCGAGCACGCTGACGACCACCACGCCGCATGAAAATCTGGTGGATGGCGCAGCCGGCATGCAAGACCTCCGTTTTTCCCCTTGGATGCATTGTACCTGCGGCGCTGCGCGGCCAGAGCGATTAATAGTATTGATTAATATTGCCATTTTGATAGAGTATCTCTATCAATGAATCTCAAGGATCTCAAGTATCTGGTGGCATTGGCCGACACCGGGCATTTCGGCAAGGCCGCCGAGCGCACCTTCGTGAGCCAGCCGACGCTGTCGGCCCAGCTGAAGAAGCTCGAGGAATACCTGGGCGTGAAGCTGGTGGAGCGCCAACCGAACAACGTGCAGCTCACCGACGTGGGCAAGGAAGTCGTGGTGCGCGCGCGGCGCATGCTGGGCGAGAGCGAGGAGATCATCGCCCTGGCTCGCAACAGCACCGACCCCCTGGCCGGCAAGCTGCGAATGGCCCTGATCCCGACCATCGGACCGTACCTGCTGCCGCGGGTCATGCAGAAGATCCGCAAGACCCTGCCGAACTTGAGCCTCATGCTGTACGAGCATCAAACAGAGCCGTTGCTCAAACGGCTGCGCGACGGGGAAATCGATCTCGGCATCGTGGCGCTGCCGACCGCTCTCGACGGCCTGGATGCGCGCGAACTCTATACCGAGGCATTCACGGTGGCGCTGCCAAACGGGCACGCGCTGGCGCAGAAATCCACGATTCGCGCACAGGACTTGAAAGGGCACACCCTGCTGCTGCTCGAGGATGGCCACTGCCTGCGCGATCAGGCGCTGGAGGTGTGCAGCCGGGTCGACATTCGCGAACCGGAGGACTTTCGCGCCACCAGCCTCGAGACCTTGCGGCAGATGGTGGTGGCCGGGCTCGGCATTACGCTGCTGCCGGAAATGGCGGTCGAATCGCCGTTCAGCTCGCAGCGCGGCCTCACCATTCGCCAGTTCGCGAAGCCCGCGCCCTCGCGCACCGTCGGCGCGATTTGGCGCAAGTCGAGCACGCGCGCCGCGGCCATCTCCGCGGTTTGCGGTGTCGTCGATCAAGTCATGACCGCCAGGCGCTGAGCCGTTGCCAGCGGCCGCCCTGGGCATAGCGCGGGATTGGGCCTTTCGTGCCGACGACGCCGCCGTGCTCGCGGCACTTGCCGCCGCAACGCACAGCGGCAGCCTGCGCGAATTCTTCGGCGCGGCTGCCTACCTGGAGCTCAAGCAGCTCGCGGCGGCCGCAAAGCAGGTGCGCACGCGTGCCGCTGTCCGCGTGCTGATCCTGCCTGGCATGATGGGTTCACGCTTGGGTGCTTGGATCGATCCGGCGCGCATCGGCGCAGGCGGGTTGGCCGATCTGAAACTCAAGCCGGGCCAGCCGCTCAAGGTGAACGGCGTGCTGCTGCTCGCCTATGCGAAATTGCTGCTGAGTCTCCAAGCAGTGGGCTGGGATGTGGAGTTTTATCCCTACGATTGGCGCCAAAGCCTCGATACCCTGGGAGCCGGCCTGGCCGCACGCATAGCGGCGCAGCCAAAGCCGGTGGTATTGATCGCGCACAGCATGGGTGGACTGGTGGCGCGAATGGCCGCGGCCCGCCTGCCGAAGCGCGCCGTGCGCAAGCTCATCTTGCTGGGCACACCCAATCGCGGAACGTTCGCGGCATTGCAGGCGCTGCGCGGCAGCTACCCGTTCGTGCGCTGGCTGGCGCAGCTCGATGGCCGGCATTCAGCCAGATTCCTGGCCGAAGAAATCTTCGGCAGCTTTCCCGGCCTGTATCAGCTACTGCCGATGCAGCGGCATTTCAGTCGAATGGATCTCTCCGATCCGCACTGCTGGCCGAGGGATGCTCCGCGGCCCGATCCAGTCCTGCTCGCGCAGGCGGCTGACGTTGTTCGGGGACTTCCCAAGCCTGACTCGCGCATGATCCAGATCATCGGCATCAACCAGGAAACCATTGTCGGTGTGCGGAGCACGGCGGGCGGATTCGAATATGCCATGAACTTGAACGGCGACGGCACGGTGCCGCTGGCCTCCGCGCGGCTACCCGGCACCAAGGCGTATTTCGTGGATGAGCTGCATGGCAATCTCGCCAACAATGCGGCGGTGATCCAGGCCGTCATCGATCTGGTGAGGCACGGACACACTCGCAAGCTACCGAGCCACTGCACGCCACGGCGCGCGGCGCCGCGCTGGATTGACGATGCGCGCCTGCGCATGGGCCGCTGGCCCAAGATCGAGTGGCGGCGCCTCGACCTTGAGCAGCGCGAAGCGGTGCTCAAGGAATTGGACGCCGGGCGCTCCCGCGCGCCCACCCTCTAGCTGCTCAATATTGGGCAATTTGCCCGGTAATTCGTGGTTTTTCTGCCGATCATTTCACATATTGCGCCAGGGCATTTCGGCACTATGGGGTCCAAAGGAATGCCCGGCCCATGACTGTCAGCACTGCTCCAGCGGAGACTCCGCAGCCTGTTTCACCGCGCTTCGATCGCAAGTTCATCGAAGACCACAAGCTTATCGAGCGCTATTTGACCAACAAGCTGCCGTACAGGGGCGCGCGCGATCTCGAGAATTGGTGCCGGCAGAATCCGGAATACTTGAGCGAGCTGAAAATTTCCGAGCGCGCCCAGGCTTCGTTGAAACTGCTGGAGCATAGCGGACATGCGGTGGATTTGACCGAGCCGGCTGCGCCCTGGTGGAAATCCATTTATGTGCTGATCGGCTTGGGCACCGCAGCTCTCATATGCTTGATGCTGTTCTGGGCGCTGCTGGGAAAATATTACTTGCTACGCGGTGAACTCGAGGATACGCGCACGCAAATGCGCCAGGGGTCCTTGGTTCAGCCGGCGGTGGAAACCACGCAGCGGATTGCGCCGGATCGCGCGCCCGACATCAACCACGCACGCATCAACGTCAGCCATACCGCGCCGCAACTCATCGAGCTGCATATCGACATGAGCTATACCAAGGCCATGCAGTTTCGCATGGTGGTCGACAAGAAGGATCAGGGAAGAGCCCTCATCCTGGACAGTTTGCTGAAGGACTCGAACGGCGAGTTGCATCTCACCTTCAACACCACGGGACTGCCGGCCGGAATCTACACCGCGCGTATCGAGGCGGTGCCGTCGCACGGGGTGCCCGTGCCGGTGGGTTGGCTGATCCTGGACTCACACTAGCGCTATTCGTCGCGCAGGGTGTGAATGGGCGGCGTGTTGACGACTCCGCGCGTGGCAAGCGTGCCGCTCAGTCCCACCAACACCGTGCCGCACACCAAGCCGAAGATGAACACCTTCGGATCGAACGCGTATTGCAGGGAAAATAAGCGCCACGCCAGCAACCAGCCGATGCCGGTGGCGCCGAACGCCGCCAAGGTGCCGGACAGAAGCCCCAGCGCGGAGAACTCGGCCGCCACGCCCTGCAGCACGGTGGCGCGGCTGGCGCCCAGAGTGCGCAACATAGCGCTCTCATAGCGACGCTCATCGCGGGTCGATTGCACCGCCGCCAGCAGCACGACGATACCCGCCGCCAGGGTGAACAAGAAGACATACTGCACGGCCAGCGAGGCCCGGTCCATGATCTCGCGGATCTGCTTCAAAATAGCGTCCACGTCGAACACCGATACCGTCGGGAACTGACGCACCAGATCGACCAATGCCGGACGCTGCGCCGGCGTCAGATAAACGCTGGTCATGTAGGTGCCGGCCGCGCCGTCCAGCAGGCCGGGCGGGAATACCAGAAAGAAATTCGGCCGAAAGCTGTCCCAACGCACCTTGCGAATGCTGGCGACTTCCACGCTGAGCGGTTCACCGGCCACATCGAAGCTCAAGTGGTCCCCCAGCTTCAAATGCAGCGCCTCTTGAACCTCGGATGAAATCGACACCAGCGGCTTGCCGGCGTCCGCCGCCGTCCACCATCGGCCGGCGATGAGCTGGTTGTCGTCCATCAGCTGCGCCGACCAGGTCAGGTTCTGCTCACGCTCGATGAACGAGCGGCCGGATTCGCCTGGGCTTAGCGCATCGCTGGGCCGGCCGTTGATGGCGCTGATGCGCGCGCGCACCATGGGGTACATCTTCGGGCGCCCGAAATCGTGCGCGTTCATGAAGTCCTCGAGAGGTTGGCGCTCCTCCGGGCGAATGTTGATCAGAAAATTGTTCGGCACATCGCTCGGCAGGCTGCGGCGCCAATCGGCGAGCAGGTCGCCGCGCACCACGGCAAGCAGCAGCAGGACCATCAATCCTAAGCCGAAGGCGACGATTTGAACCACGCTGCCGGCGCCGCGCCGCGACACGTTGGCCAGCCCGTAGCGCCACGCCACTCCCACCCCGCCCCTCAGGCGTCCGGTGAGACGCACCAGGCCATAGCCCGCCGCGGTCAACAGCAATCCCACGCCGAACACGCCGGCAAACACGATTGCCACCAGCTCGGTGTCCCGCACCAAGCTCCAAAGAATCGCAACCAGCGACGCCAGCGCCAGCACATAGCTCAGGCCATAGCGCATAGGCGGGGCCTCGATCGACTTGCGCAGCACGCGCGCCGGCGGGGTGTTCTTCAACTGCAGCAGCGGCGGCAGCGCGAAACCGATGAGCATCGCCAGCACCGTGACCAGCGCGATCGGCAGCGGCGTCAGCGAGGCGGGCGGGAGTTCGCCACGGACCAGGTCGCGCAGCAACCACGCAAGGCCCGACTGCGCCAGGTATCCGAGGCCCGCGCCGACGGCCACGGCCGCCGCCGCCAACAGCGTCAATTCGGCGATGGAAATCGTCAGCACGAAGGCCTGACTTGCCCCCATGCATTTCATCAGCGCGACGGCATCGATGTGCCGGTGTGCATAGCGGCGCGCGCCCATGGCCACGGCTACGGCCGCGAGCAGCACGGAGGCGAGGCTCGCCAGATTGAGGAACCGGCTGGCACGATCGATGGCCGAATTCAACTGGCGGCTCGACTCGTCGATCTCGCGCAGGCGTTGGCCCGCGGCCTTGGTCGCCATCAGATAAGCACGAAACTCGGCGATGTCCGGCGCGGCTCCCGCGAACAAGGCCGCATAGGTCACGCGGCTGCCGGGCTGAATCAACTGGGTTGCGCCGATATCGGCAAGGTTGAGCAGCGCGGCCGGCGCCAGGTTCACGAAGCCGGTGCCTTGATCCGGCCGATAATCCAGGATTTCGGTCACGCGAAACGACTGCGCGCCGATCCGCAGCGCCTCACCCACGGTAATCTTCAGCCGCGCAACGATGCGCGCATCGACCCACGCCTCGCCGGACTGCGGCACCCGATCGGTGCTGTGCGATGCGCCGAATGGCGCGTCCGCCACCTTGACGTGGCCGCGCAACGGGTAGCTCGGCGTCACCGCGTTGACCGCGGCCAGCTGGCTGACATCGCCGTTGAATATGGCGGTTGGAAATTGCACCACCTGCGCCACCTTGAGGCCGCGGGTGCGGGCTTCGTCAAAGTATCGCGGCGGGATGGGGTTGGCCGATTCCAGGCGCAGATCGGCTGCCAGCACCTCGGTTGCCTGGGCGCGCACACCCTGGGCAATGCGGCTGGTAAAGAACCCTACCGCGGTCAGCGACAGGACCGCGACGGTGAGCGCCAGCAGCAGCACCGAGAGCTCGCCGGATTTAAGGTCGCGCCACAGATTCCGCAGGGCGAAGCGCAATGCGCTGGGCATCAGGTCCTCGCCTGTCCGGCGTCGAGCTCCAGCACCCGGCCGCAGCGCGCTGCGAGGGTTCGGTCGTGCGTGACCAGGATCAACGTGCTGCCGGTGCTGCGGTTGAGTTCGAACAACAGATCCGTGATTTTTTGCCCGGTGAGGGTGTCGAGATTGCCGGTGGGCTCATCCGCGAACAGCACCGCGGGATGGGTGACGAATGCGCGCGCGATCGCCACGCGCTGCTGCTCGCCGCCGGACAGTTGCTTGGGGTAATGCGCGCTTCGCGGCGTCAGGCCCACCTGCTGCAGCGCCTGCGCGGCGGCAGCGCGGGCGTCCCCGCGATTGGCCAGTTCCAGCGGCAACATGACGTTTTCGATGGCGGTGAGCGAGGGGATCAGATGAAACGATTGGAACACGAATCCGACGTGCCGGCCGCGAATCGCCGCGCGGCCATCCTCGTCGAGCTCGGTCAGGTCTATTCCTGCGATGAATACCCGGCCGGTGCTGGGTGAATCGAGCCCCGCCAGCAGCGCCAGCAGCGTCGATTTGCCCGCTCCCGAGGCGCCGACTATCGCCAGCGTCTCCCCCGCTCGCACGCTGAGGCTGACATCGGCGAGAATGGTGAGCGGGCCCTCCGGGCTGGTCACCGTCTTGGATACGTTTCTAGCTTCAAGAACGACTGAGTCTTGCATCGGGAGCATGTGTGAAACGGCTAATGATCCTGTTGATATTGGTGGCTGCGGGTGTCTCGGCCAAGGGCCACGCAGCGACCATTCTCGTGTTCGGCGACAGCATCAGCGCCGGTTTCGGAATCAATCCTGAACGAGGCTGGGCGGCGTTGCTGCAGTCGAAGCTCAAGAGCGAAGGGTACGGTGAGCAGGTCATCAATGCCAGCGTCAGCGGAGAAACGACCGAAGGCGGCCTTGCGCGCCTGCCGCGAGCACTGGCGCTGCACCATCCCGGCATCGTGATCATCGAACTCGGCGGCAATGACGGACTGCGCGCGCTGCCCATCGATCAGATGCGCGCCAACCTGGCGCAAATGGCGGCCTTGTGCACGACGGCCGGGGCGCGCGTGCTGCTGCTCGGCATGCAGATTCCGCCCAATTACGGCCCCGAATACACGCAGCAATTTCGTTCCAGCTACGGCAGCGTGGCGCGCGAGAAAAATCTGCCCTTGGTGCCGTTTCTGCTGAATGGAATCGCCCTGAATCCGCAGCTCATGCAGGCCGACGGAATTCACCCGAATGAGCTCGGACAACCGAAACTGCTCGACAATGTTTGGGCCGCCTTGAAGCCGCTGCTGGGCAAATGAGCCGGACGCGTACCTACTGGGGCGCAGCGGCGCGCGGCGTAGGGCTGCTGGCCGGCAAGTTCCATACCGTGACGACATTCATCAAGAAGTCGGTGTGCTGGCGCGTCGTGGCTGACTGGAATAGCGCCCCATAGGCGACCACATGCGAATCCTCGCCGATGTCCTGCGGAAACTCGGTCACGCCGACCAGTTGCACCTCGTTTGCCGGCAGGCACAGATGAGGCGAGGTCGGCACATAGATATAGGCGGTGCGGTCCAGCGCCAAGATGGGAACATTGTCCACGCCGTCCGCCGCCGGATAGTCGCGAAAGTGCACCTTCCCCTGCAGGCTGCTCTTGACGGGCTGCAGCCATAGGCAGCGGCCATAGCCAAGCACGCATCCGCACAGCGAGATGCAGGCGGCGAGACAGACAATGCGCCAAATTCCCAGTCGCCAAGTTCCCATAGAGCGGCTCCGTCAATCGGTTTTCCCTTGGACCCCATCGGCAGTATAAGGTTTGCTGGCACGCAGAACCGATGCTATACAGCGGAACCATAAAGAGGAGTGATCCCAAGTGGATCGAGTCTGGCTGAAACAATACCCGCCCGGCGTCCCGGCGGACATCGACCCCGACCAGTATGCCTCGCTGAAAGCGCTGGTCGAAGAGGCCCTTGCGAAGCATCGCGCATTTCCGGCCTACACCAATATGGGCGCGACCTTGAGCTATGCGCAGCTCGATGAGCTGAGCCGCGCATTCGGCGCATGGCTGCAGCACAAGGCGGGTCTGGCCGCAGGCGATCGGGTCGCGCTCATGATGCCTAATATCCTGCAATACCCGATCGCGTTGTTCGGGGTGCTGCGCGCAGGCATGGTGGTCGTCAATACCAATCCGCTGTACACAGCGCGTGAACTCGAGCATCAGCTCAAGGACTCCGGCGCCAAGGTCATTGTCATCGTCGAGAACTTCGTGCACGTGCTGCAGGAGGTGTTGCCGCGAACCGCCGTCAAGAAGGTATTGGTGACCCGCATCGGCGACTTCCTCGGGCTGCTGCGCGGCTCGCTGGTGAATTTCGTGCTGCGTCACGTGCGCAAGCAAATTCCGGCATGGAGCCTTCCGGGAGCGATGCAATTCAGGCGCGCATTGACCTCAGGCCTGGCGCTCAAGCTCGATCCGGTCGCATTGGGAGGCGAGGACATCGCCTTTCTGCAGTACACGGGCGGCACCACGGGCGTGGCCAAGGCCGCAATTCTCACTCACCGCAATATGGTGGCCAATGTGCTGCAGGCCAATGCCTGGATCCGGCCCGGCATGAAATCGGAGCGCATGGGCAATGTCATCACCGCGCTGCCGCTGTATCACATCTTCTCGCTCACCGCCAACGCGCTGCTGTTCCTGCGCCTGGGCGCGCGCAACATCCTGATCACCAACCCGCGGGATTTTCCCGCTTTTGTGGCCGAGCTGAAGAAATACAAGTTCGAATTCATCAGCGGCGTGAACACCCTGTTCAATGCCTTGCTGCACACGCCCGGCTTCGACAAGGTCGATTTCAGCGCGCTGCGCATCACCCTGGGCGGCGGCATGGCGGTGCAAGCCGTGGTCGCGGCGCGCTGGAAGCAAGTCACCGGCAACATCCTCACCCAGGCTTGGGGATTGACCGAAACCTCGCCGGCGGCGTGCATCAATCCCATGGGCTTGGACTTCAACGGCTCCATCGGCTTGCCCATCTCGTCCACCGACATCACCATTCGCGACGATGCCGGCGCCGAGATGGCGAGCAATGCGGTGGGCGAGATCTGCGTGTTCGGCCCGCAGGTGATGCGCGGCTACTGGCAACAGCCCGAGGAAACCGACAAGGTCATGTATGGGGATTGGCTGCGCACGGGCGACGTCGGGCGCATGGACGCCAAAGGGTTTGTCTACATCGAGGATCGAAAGAAGGACATGATCCTGGTATCCGGATTCAACGTGTATCCGAATGAGGTGGAGAGCGTCGCGGCGGAACATCCGGGGGTGCTGGAGGTGGCCGCGGTCGCGCAACAGGATGAGAGCTCCGGCGAGGTGGTGGCGCTGTTCATCGTCAAGAAGGACCCTAATCTCAGCGCGGCGGCTTTGATCGACTACTGCCGCAAGTCCTTGACCGGCTACAAAGTTCCGAAGCACGTGTATTTCCGCACCGAACTGCCCAAGACCAATGTCGGCAAGATCCTGCGGCGCGCGCTGCGCGACGAGCTGCGCGCAGGCGGCGCTCAACCCAGCGCGTAACCGCGCACGGTGTCGATGAGAACGGCCACGCGCTCCGGGTCGACCTCGGGCGTGATCCCGTGGCCCAGATTAAATACATGCCCGGGTCCCGCGCCATAACTATCCAGCACGCGCAGGGTTTCCGCGCGTAGCACCGCGGCGGGCGCGAATAGCGCGGCGGGGTCCAGGTTGCCCTGCAGCGCGATGCGGCCGCCGACGCTGTGTCGCGCGCTGTTCAAGTCCATGGTCCAATCGACGCCGGCCGCGTCGCAGCCGATGGCGGCGATCTTGTCCAGCCACGCGCCGCCCCCCTTGGTGAACACGATGTTCGGCACCCGCCTCCCCTCAGCCTCGCGCGTCAATGCCGCCACCACCTGCGCCATGTAGCGCAGGGAAAATTCCTGATACTGGGCCGGCGTGAGTATTCCCCCCCAGGTATCGAACAGCATGACGGCTTGCGCACCGGCGGCAATCTGCGCATTCAAGTACAGCACCGTGGCGGTGCTGAGCAGCTCGAGCAGCCGGTGCAATTCGCGCGGCGCTTCGTACATCATGCGCTTGATGTGGCCGAAGGCCTTGCTGCCGCCGCCCTCCACCATGTAGGTGGCCACCGTCCAAGGGCTGCCCGCAAAACCGATCAGCGGGATGCGGCCGTTGAGCTCGCGGCGCACCAGAGCCACGGCATCGATGACATACCTCAGCTCGTGTGCCGGATCCGGGATTCCCAGCCTGTCGATGTCGGCGGCGCTGCGCACCGGGCGCTCGAATTTCGGGCCCTCGCCGGCTTCGAATTCCAGCCCCAGATTCATTGCGTGCGGGATGGTGAGAATATCCGAGAACAAGATCGCCGCGTCGAGCGGATATCGAACCACGGGTTGCAGGGTGATCTCGCAGGCGATTTGCGGAGTGGTGCACATCGCCAGGAATCCCCCGGCGCGCGCGCGCGTGGCTCGATACTCCGGCAAGTAGCGTCCGGCCTGGCGCATCAGCCAAATGGGGCGCCGCGGTGTGGGCTCGCGCAGCAATGCGCGCAGCAACAGGTCGTTGGCCAGGACGCTCACGTGC